>ERZ773003.1421-NODE-1421-length-13984-cov-9.511451_pt1 | contig 13984 bp, 19 predicted proteins | sample MGYA00580668_ERZ773003 | MGnify/ENA primary metagenome ERZ773003 (study PRJEB29015, sample SAMEA2738002) | human oral metagenome | biome: human oral; feature: human-associated habitat; material: dental | place: China | collected 2126 ... | reverse complement strand
TTGCAACTAACGCAGGACAAATCAAGACTGGTTCACTTTCACGTACAGACCGTATCGCTAAATACAACCAATTGCTTCGCATCGAAGACCAACTTGGTGAAGTAGCAGAATACCGTGGATTGAAATCATTCTACAACTTGAAAAAATAATCGTTGATTTAACAACGTTTCTAGCCCCTCGGATTTTATCCGAAGGGCTATTTTTGTATTTAGGGGGCAAAAAAGGGGCAGAATTTATGGTATAATAGACAAAAATATTTGAATTAGAAAGAAATTATGTCTAAAGAAATTGATATTGAGTATTACCACCAGCTGGCCTTGCAAAAGCAGAAGGAGCACCGTAAAATTTTAGCCAATTTAAAGAAAAAACCACCAAAAAATCTAGATAAGATAGCTCAACAGATTCACCAAGAAGTCTTTGAGGAGATTGATTGCACTGCCTGTGCTAACTGTTGTAAGACATTGGGGCCTGACTTTAAAGAAGCTGATATTACACGTATTGCTAAGTACTTTAAGATGAAATTACCAGCTTTTGAAGCGGAGTTTCTGCAGGTAGATGAAGATGGTGATAAGGTTTTTAAATCCATGCCTTGTCCCTTTCTAGGAGGAGATAATCTCTGTTCCATCTATGAAGTTCGTCCAAAGGCCTGTCGTGAATTTCCCCATACAGATCGTAAGAAGATCCATCAAATCAACCATTTGACAATTAAGAATACCTTGACTTGTCCAGCAGCCTATCTCTTTGTTGAGAAATTAAAGGATAAGTTATAGGGATTTATAATTTTAAATCTTGAACAAAGATTACAGGATTTAAAATTCTCATAATAACTAGCAATATGAAGGGAGAACTCTGTGTCTAGACCGAAAACAAAAGAGGAGCTAATGCTGGCCTCTAAGGAAAACTATGAAAAGGTCAATCGTTTCATCTCCCAACTAAGTGAAGATGAGCTACAGACTCCATTTGATTTTTTAAGAGACCCAAAGAAAAAAGAAGCTCACTTGAAAAGGGATAAAAATCTGCGGGATGTCCTGATTCATCTTTATGAATGGCAGCAGTTACTTTTGACTTGGGTTCATTCTAATCAAGACGGTCACGAAAGACCATTTCTCCCTGAGTCTTATAATTGGAAAACTTATGGACAAATGAATGACGCTTTTTGGAAGAAGCACCAGAAAACTTCTTTAGAAGAAGCGACTAGACTATTAGAGCAATCGCATAAAGAGGTTTTAGAGTTGATAGAAGTTTTTAGCAATGACGAACTCTTTACCAAAGGTGTCTATAAGTGGACAGGAGGGACAAGTCTAGGTTCCTACTTTATCAGTAGCACCTCCAGTCATTATGATTGGGCTCTGAAAAAACTCAAAGCTCATCAGAGAAATTGTAAGAGTAGCTAGTTGAAGTGCTATTGAAATTCACCAAAGGTTTTTCTAAGTTTCGAATAGCTTTTTTTCCTTGTCTTTGAGCAATTCTAACTTTAGAATCCTTCAAAAATTAACATTTAAGGCAATCAATGGCTTAGAAGAGTGCGAAAACATTTAGTTTATAGGGATTCTAAGTATAGAATTGCATTGATATTAAAATAATCAGGCTGTTCGATTCTTAGAATGCCTTTATTCTGAGAAATGTTGACTATAAACTGGTTCGAATGGAGTTTTTCTGATATAGGATGATAGATAGGTGGGTGAGATGATGCACATACAAAAAGAGAAAGTGAGAAGAGAGTTGGTGTCCCTCTGTTTTGGAGAACTTACAGCCGTCCTATCCTTTTGGTTTTGTTTTTTTCTTTTGAAAAATCGGCTTGGTGATGTGAATAGTCTAGTACCCATTCTCTATCCTATGTCTTTACTGACATTTATTTTGCTTCAAGATTCAATCTATTGGGCAATTTTGATTAGAAGACTGTCGAAACCCCAGTTCGGAAGTGGAAATGTCCCTAAAATATATGGTGTGCTCAGAATACTAGATCTTATTTTACTTATTTTAGGCTTTCCTTTTATTGTCTGGAACACACAGAGTGTCTAAGTTGCTATCTTAGCCACGTTGATACAGCTTTTTGCACTAATCGAATGGATAAATTATTATCTCCTACGTTATTTTATTAGTTTTTCTAACTTTGTTTGGTCTATATCGTGTCTATCAAAAGAATTATTATAAGGGAGTGTATGAATCTTTAAGTAATGTCTTTTTAGAAATGAACTATGCAGAGATAAATAGTAGTGTTTTACCTGGACTTGCTGATTTTAGTAAAGCCGTTGACGGTATTCAATCGTTTAGAGATCCAGACTGGATAATTCCTATAGGACTTGATGCAGGCTTGTCTGAAAATGAAAGTTTAGAAGTGATTGTAGGTTTTGAAGAAACTTTTATTATTGAATACCAGCAACTATTATCTGACGGGAGATATCTTTATATTAAATATGAGTACAATGATAAGAAACTCAGCCAATCAGTTGAAATTTCAGATTCTAAATGGTCGGTAGCGTATGACTTAGCTAGTTATAATATACTCCATAAGGATGAGGGAAAACTAGATTTGGAGGCATATAAAGAATTATCACGTCAGTCGAAAACAGGGGATTCGATACCTAATTTTTACCTAACAAATCCCAACGAAGTACTAGAGTATTTAAAGCCTTATGGGATTGATGAAGCTTGGATTAAAGAAAAATCCCACTTTATGCTCTATGATGTCGTTCTAGAACGCTGGTTTAAAAATGGTAGTCAACGTTACTCAGTTGACAATCTTGGGGATGTAGAGATTGTACCACTCAGTTTTTCTGAATAGAGTAGCTGAACTACTCATAGACATAGTCGTTTTGTATTAAAAATATATCGGATGAAAAATAAAAAGAATGAACAAGCTACTGGAACGTAATAACTTGCGTTTTTTATGTGTTGTGTCTTGGTGATAAGGCTAGCATTAAGTACAAAAATGATTAAGAAAACTATTGCCTTTATATAAAATAAAGGAGAGAGGAAATGAATATTTTAAAACTACAGGAACAGATTGACAGTATGAAGTACTGGGATTCCTACGCATTAGACTTTAGAGCTTCATTTTTCGGGGATGAATGTAAACTCTATATCGAGATTGAAAATGGTAAATCGGATCAGTATTGTTGGGAGATAGTTTTCTATCGTTGTTTTAAGGTTGACTATGAGACGGATGCTGGTTGGACATGTTGGAAAAGTGAGACTGGTACAAGAAATTTCAATATGAAAGATATTCCTTTTGAAAATCTCATGTCTCACACTGTACATGACATTAGGCTTATCGAAGAGAAAAATGATATGATACAAGCTACAATCACTTTATCAAGTATGTTAATTAAGATTGTGTGCCAAGAAATTCAAGTCTCTAAGGTTTTAGTGAGTGAACAGAACTTTTTTTGGAATTGTTAGACGAGATAGTGCATTATTAAGAGGCAGGTGCAGAGTTAGCTGTTGATATTGCAAGTAATTTCTATCCTATAGCTAAGGCTGGCAAATTAAGGAAACTTGAAAAAGCACTTGATGCAGTAGACGCAGTCAATGATGCTTCAAAAGCTACAAAGGCGGTGGACAAGGCATCAGATGTTGCTCGTGTGGTGGATAAAGTAGATGATGTTAAAGATGGGACAAGGGCTCTAACTAGTCAAGAAATTGCAAATGATTTTGTTAAAAATTTAGATGATATAACAAAATCAGGTAGTATTGCTAAAAACTATCAATCTTCTGGAGGATATGCTAAAGCACTTGAAGATTTCAATTCATTAAATTTAGAAAATGTGAAAGATATATCAACGGTGGCTGGTCCCGGAAAAGTAGGGAATTTATCTGATTGGTACAAAGGTTGTAGTAAGACCAACTAGTAAAGAGGGAATCCCAACATTAGAGTTTCAGTTTAAATCTCCTTATAAAATTAGATATTAATAATATTAGTAAGAGGTATAACATGTCTGATATATTAAAACGAATAGATTCAGCTGCCCGCTCTTTTATTTCTGATAAATCAAGAAGTGAAAAGTATGTAAAAAATGAGAAATATATAAAATGGGGAAATTTTTTTGAGGATAGATATGAGTCCGAAGCAGAATTTAGTGAAAATACCGATTATGAACTAGCTACGATTTTTCTAAAAGGGAGTAAGCATTCGTTAAATTTTAAATTTCCTTTTAGCCATTGTTATCAAATAATGGACAGAAGAATCTTTTCAATATTTTGCCAAACTTCTCATTTAAATAAATTAGATAAAGACTATCCTATTTATCGAATAGAAAATAGTTCTTTAATTGAATATATTATTCATAGTTCAGGAGGATTATTAGAAAAAAATGAATTGGAACATTACCGAGTTGCTTCTAGTAATTTGATTTTTGACATAATTTTGTGTCAAGGGGAAGAGATTCAAGTTAATATAGATGAGGTATAAGATAGTGAATTGGGTTAACGTCGGAAATAAGATTGAAAGAGATTGGTATGAATTACGTTGTAAATTAGACAAAGGAACTCACCTAAAAATTTATCTAGATGGATTAAAGAATCAGGATAATCATTTTTATATTGATTTTGGGGATGTACTCTTTTGCAAAGCTATTGATGAAAGTTGGGATTTAAATCCTAGTGAGATTTTAGATGATAACAATATGGAATCTATTGCTAAAGGAGTTCTTGTTGAACTTACTCATAGTCAGTTAAAGGATAAATTACAACAAGTATATTTCAAAACTTTTCATCATTATCAAGTAATTGGTATTAATTTTGGGATAGATGTAATTTCTGAGAAATTTCCTCTTATTTTCAAGTTGGAAAAGTGATTGTTATTTAGTATCTAAGACTATAGGAATTTAATTAAGTTAATAAATTGAAAAGTTCTAAGTATTTCAGAAATAATTTACTTAGAATGTTTTTGAAAAACTCTGATAGGGAAATTAAATTGCATCCATATTTTTAGTAGAATTGAAAAATTTATAAGGTTTTAGAGATAAATATTAAAGAAATTATTTTAAAAGAGACATCATATGAAATAGTTCAATTCAAACTTTGGAGATTATAAATGAGAACTATTATTTTACAAATATATTATAAAAACATTGAACTGATTATAGAGTGCCAACTTACTATCGTTGATAGCAAAATAGGAGTCCAATCATATGAAACTAGGTAAATTTAATTTTGAAAATAGAGGTCAGTCGCTAGCAGAATTGGGTGTTGCAAGTTATGCATATACATATCAAGATATGTTGGCATATATTGACTGGATAGAGACGAAAAAGTTTAGGATTCTTGGTGGCGATGTCTATGTAGAAGGAGATGAAGGACTTGAATTGACTTATGATAGCTGGTATTATGCTCATAAAAATAATAATAGCGACTTACTCCAGTCAATTTCTGTAGCAAAAGATTATATCAACCAGTATACAGATAGTAATGGAAAATATTTTTATTTTACAGTAGTACTTCAGAATAGATGGAATTGATAGTATAATAGCAATTAGAGGTTATAAATATGAGTAAAATAGGAATTGGATTAGGTGCTTCAATAGTGTCTAATAATATTTTAAAAAATAAGGCGAATATAAAATGGATATTCCGAGAGGATTCCGTTGATGAACTAGATAATGGATGGCGTTTTTTTCCAAAATAGATACTGAAGAGTATCTATCACATTCAGAAAATATGTCAGTATGTGACTGGAGTACAATTGTTGAAATAGAACCTGCGGTATTATCAATTTTTAACATGCCTATTGGAACAGAACTCATACTTATTTACGAAGGTGAGAAGAAGTATTTCTTAGATTCAAATACTGGCGAAAAAATTTTTTAATAGAATTGGTATAGATTTAAGGATATTGAAAAATTAATATAAATTTCTTATTGAAAATCTAGTTTATTAAGCCACTTTCTAATAATTAAAATCTTACTTAAGAATGTGATAAATTTTAAATAACCTATCCATCTGTAATAGAACCATAGATAAAACTCTCGAAGAAGGATTTCTGATTTCTTAGAGAGTTTTATGTTTACGTATTTTCATTTATGCTATAATGTTCTTAATGAATTTTCAGAAAGGAAACTCAATGTCCTACAAATTTCTACTTTTCGACCTCGACCACACCTTGCTTGATTTTGATGCTGCTGAGGATGTGGCTTTGACGCAACTTCTAAAAGAAGAAGGGGTTGCAGATATTCAGGCTTATAAAGACTATTACGTTCCTATGAACAAGGCTCTCTGGAAGGACTTGGAGCAAAAGAAAATCAGTAAACAAGAGCTGGTTAACACGCGCTTTTCTCGTTTATTTGCTCATTTTGGACAGGAAAAAGACGGTAGTTTTCTAGCCCAACGTTACCAGTTTTACCTATCCCAACAGGGGCAAGCTTTTTCAGGTGCTCATGAACTTTTAGATAGCCTCATCGAGCGTGATTATGACTTATATGCTGCGACAAATGGGATTACTGCCATTCAGACAGGACGTTTGGCTCAATCGGGTCTGGCACCATATTTCAATCAAGTCTATATCTCTGAACAGTTGCAAACACAAAAGCCTGATGCTCTCTTTTATGAAAAAATCGGTCAACAGATTGCTGGATTTAGTAAAGAAAAGACGCTGATGATTGGAGATTCTCTAACCGCAGACATCCAAGGTGGCAATAATGCTGGGATTGACACTATCTGGTACAACCCTCATCACCTCGAAAATCACACACAAGTCCAGCCGACTTACAAAGTCCATTCTTACCAAGACTTGTTGGATTGCTTGGAACTACTTTAAACATGTCAAAATAAAGTGTAGAGTGGTATTGAAATTATGGAAATTTAGATTACAAGGCTTTTTTTTGAAAACGCTTTATATATATTTGACAGATTTTATTTATTCAGTTATAATTGTATATAGATAAAAATATAAACAGAAAGAAGGAGATTGTCATGTGCAGTTGAGTTATTTATGAATATTAATTCCAATAGTTGTGGTTTATTTAGGAGAAAGAATATGAGTAAATTAACTAAAAAATTAAGTATTGGTGTCATTTTTTTGTCATTATGTGGTTTTAACGAATATGTATATGCTATGGAGGAATCTATAGATAAAAATGAAATGAGAGTTTGGGAAAAATCTGTTTTAGAAGATATAAATTCTGAAACTCCCATAGGTGACTGGAAAACAATGGATAGAGCTGCACATGGAGGATGGACCTGGAGAGATGGTGTTATTTGCATAAGTGATTCATATGCGATAACTCCTCTTTTTAATAATGGGCATGCTGGAATTGTAGCAGCTGACCCTTACTATTATGCAACGATTGAATCTAATCCAGGCACAGGGGTTCAAGTTGTATATGGGAATTGGACAAATCGTTTTAGCGGTAGTACTGTTTATCAAATAGGTGTTAAAAAAACAAGTATTCAAGATGATCAAAATGTTGCATATTGGGCTGCTAGACAAATCGGAAAACCTTACAACCATGAATTTTTCAATATTAATACTAGAAATAAATTTTATTGTTCTCAGTTAGTTTGGGCAGGATATAAAGATGTAACAGGAGTAGATATTGGTACTTGGGATTGGGGTTATGCTATCCATCCGTTTGAGCTACTTAAATCGAGTGAAACAGTATTGATATATAGGAATAAATGAGTATGAAATTGAAAAAAAGAATGATAGCTTTGGGCCTTTTGTTGATTGCAATAAGTGCTTGTTTCTACCTTATTTGTTTAAGTGCCTGTCAGTTAAATAAGGAAAATTCAGTAGATAATTTTAAAATGGCTATCTGGACTAGCGATAAAATAGCTGTATTTAATGATTATGATTTAAATGAGTTCAATGGAAATATAGCTAGAAAAGAAAAATACATCTATTGGGCAGAAAGTTTTTCGGAAGCAGGATCTTATTCAACTGCAAAAACAAAAGATACACCAAATCTGAAAAGATATGTATCTAGAATTAATAAGGAAAATTTAAGTGAAAAATTTAAAGTAGCAGAAGGGAATGATGCATATGCATCCATAACTGATGGAGATTATTTATATGCAACTGCTGTCTTTACAGATAGAATTGAATTTTATAAATATGATAATAATTTAGATGTTGTCACTAATGTTACCGTGAAAAATGATGATCAACTAAATGCCAGTCAACAGTTTGTTATTGTAGATAATTATTTATACTTACTTGTAAGCACACTGGATTTATCAACTCATGTTCCTAATACAGAAATTTGGAAAATGGATAAAGAATTCAACATCGTCGAAAAATATAATCTAGACGAACCATCTGCATATATGAGAATGGTTAATGTAGATGATGTCTTGTATATTGTGGAAGCACTTAGTGGGCGTAATTCTAATGGGGAATATCAGTCAGGAAATAAATTATTGGTTTTTGATTTAAAAAGTCAAAACAAGAATTATATCGATATTCCTGATAAGTATCCAACTAATATTCACTATGATTTAAAAAATAATCAATTGATTATAGAGAATGATGGTTTGAATAATGGCGAATTCTCCTTTACTACTGTCAATTTAGATAATTTAGAAAAAGATATTATTCATCTGGAAGGTTTTAGTACAGAAAATTACACTTCACCTTATTTTACATTTAAAGATAACTTCTATTATTTTTTATTCAATGATTCTCTTGTTAAATATAATATTGCTAATAAAAATCAAACGGTAATTAATCTAGAAAATTATAAGATAAAAGATGCACATTATTTAATTGTTAGATAGTTTATTGATGTTGAAAAGCATAATGATAGTATTTTAAAATTTATTGGCTATCTTTCTGATTCGTCGATTTGCTGTAGCGTGGCTTCTATAAGAGTTGATTATTATAAACAAAAAACAAGTGATGAGTTTAAGTCAAGCGTCAATAAGGTAATGAATAAACGCCTTCTATTATAAATTTTTTACAAAATTTCTCGAATGTTTGTAGATACTGTAAAAAGTGGTTTAGAAAGCCACTTTTTGCTATAATAGAGGCAGTAAAAACGAAGGAGTTGGCTATGGAACACTCGTCTTGGCATGCTTTGATTAAGGAGCAATTACCTGAGGGTTATTTTGGGAAAATCAATCAGTTTATGGAGCAGGTCTATGCTCAGGGGACTATTTATCCACCCAAGGAAAAGGTTTTTCAGTCTCTCTTGACAACACCGCTTGAAGACGTTAAGGTGGTGATTCTAGGGCAAGATCCCTATCACGGGCCAGGTCAAGCGCAGGGCTTGAGTTTTTCTGTTCCTGACTCTATCCCAGCTCCGCCATCCTTGCAAAATATCTTGAAAGAATTAGCAGATGACATCGGAGTTAAGAAATCTCATGATTTAACGTCTTGGGCTGAGCAAGGAGTCTTGCTTCTCAATGCTTGCTTGACGGTTCCTGCTGGGCAGGCCAATGGTCATGCTGGGCAGATATGGGAGCCTTTTACGGATGCTGTGATTCAGGTGGTTAATCATTTAGATAGACCAGTTGTTTTTGTACTCTGGGGAGCTTATGCACGCAAGAAGAAGACCTTGGTTACCAATCCTCATCACCTGGTTATCGAATCAGCCCATCCCAGTCCTTTGTCGGTTTATAGAGGATTTTGGGGTTCCAAGCCTTTTTCCAAGGCCAATGCATTCTTAAAAGAAACAGGACAAGAGCCAATCGATTGGCTTAGATAAGGAGAAAATATGCCTCAGTTAGCGACAATTTGCTACATTGATAACGGGAAAGAACTGCTCATGCTTCATCGCAATAAAAAGCCAAATGATGTCCATGAAGGGAAATGGATTGGTGTGGGTGGTAAGCTGGAGCGTGGTGAGACTCCACAGGAATGTGCAGCGCGTGAAATCCTTGAAGAAACAGGGCTCAAAGCCAAGCCAGTTCTAAAAGGTGTTATCACTTTTCCTGAATTTACACCAGATTTAGACTGGTACACCTATGTTTTTAAGGTGACAGAGTTTGAAGGGGACTTGATTGACTGCAATGAGGGAACGCTAGAATGGGTTCCCTATGACGAGGTTTTGAGTAAGCCAACTTGGGAGGGTGACCATACCTTTGTTGAGTGGCTTTTAGAGGACAAACCCTTCTTTTCAGCCAAGTTTGTTTATGATGGGGACAAATTGTTGGATACCCAAGTTGATTTCTATGAATAAAGGAGAAAGCAGATGCTACTAATCAAAAATGGTCGTGTAATGGATCCCAAGTCTGGTTTGGATCAAGTGTGTGATGTCTTGGTTCAAGATGGGAAAATTGTCAAAATTGCGCCTGAGATTAAAGAAGAAGGGGCAGAGGTGCTTGATGCTACTGGTCTTGTAGTTGCGCCTGGTTTGGTTGATATCCATGTTCATTTCCGTGAACCTGGTCAAACACATAAAGAAGATATTCATACCGGTGCCCTAGCAGCCGCTGCAGGTGGTTTTACAACTGTTGTCATGATGGCTAATACTAGCCCAACCATTTCAGACGTGGAGACTTTGCAAGAAGTTCTCCAGTCAGCTACCAAAGAAAAGATTAATGTTAAGACGGTTGCGACCATTACTAAAAACTTTAATGGCCAAGATTTGACAGACTTTCAGGCACTTTTAGAAGCTGGTGCGGTTGGTTTCTCAGACGACGGTATCCCACTTGAAAGTAGTAAAGTTGTCAAGGAAGCCATGGAGGAAGCTAAAAAGCTTAATACCTTCATTAGTCTTCATGAGGAAGATCCAGGTTTGAATGGGATTCTTGGTTTTAATGAAAATATTGCTAAAGAACATTTCCATATCTGTGGTGCAACTGGGGTGGCTGAGTATGCTATGATGGCGCGTGATGTCATGATTGCCTATGCAACTAAGGCACATGTTCACATCCAGCATTTGTCTAAGGAAGAAAGTGTTAAAGTAGTGGAGTTTGCTCAAGGATTGGGAGCGCAAGTAACAGCAGAAGTAGCGCCACAGCATTTCTCCAAGACAGAAGCGCTCCTTTTGACACAAGGAAGCAATGCTAAGATGAATCCGCCACTTCGTTTGGAATCAGACCGTCGTGCCGTGATTGAAGGTCTCAAGTCAGGTGTCATCACAGTTATCGCGACTGACCACGCGCCTCATCATGCAGATGAAAAAAAAGTCGAAGATATTACCAAAGCGCCATCTGGTATGACTGGCTTAGAAACATCTCTATCTCTCGGATTGACTTATTTGGTCGAAGCTGGTGAGTTAAGCTTGATGGAATTACTTGAAAAAATGACATACAACCCATCCAAGCTTTACAACTTTGAAGCAGGTTATTTGGCTGAGAATGGTCCAGCGGACATCACTATTTTTGATGCTAAGGCTGACCGCCTTGTGGACTCCCATTTTGCTTCCAAAGCAGCTAATTCACCATTCATAGGTGAAACCTTAAAAGGGCAGGTTAAATACACCATCTGTAAGGGACAAATCGTCTATCAAAACTAGGTGGGAGTCTGCTCTGTAAACAAAAAGAATAGAGAGCTTATATGTACCAAACCCATCATTTTAAAGATAAGTTTATCTTATTTTTAAAGATATTTTTCCCTATCCTGATTTATCAATTTGCCAATTATTCTGCATCCTTTGTTGATACGACTATGACAGGTCAATACAATACTATGGACTTGGCTGGTGTGTCTATGGCAACCAGTATCTGGAATCCTTTCTTTACTTTCCTAACAGGGATTGTTTCAGCTTTGGTGCCCATCATTGGTCACCATCTTGGTCGAGGCAAAAAGGAAGAAGTTGCATCCGATTTTTACCAGTTCATCTATTTGGCCTTGGGTCTATCTGTAGTCTTGCTGGGGATGGTGCTTTTCTTGGCACCACCAATCTTGAATCATATTGGACTAGAAGCACCGGTGGCAGCAGTAGCGGTTCGCTATCTCTGGTTTTTATCTATCGGGATTATCCCCTTGTTGCTCTTTAGTGTCATTCGTTCCTTGCTGGATTCGCTGGGCTTGACCAAACTGTCCATGTACCTCATGCTTTTGTTACTCCCTCTCAATAGCGGATTTAACTATCTCTTGATTTACGGTGCCTTTGGTGTTCCAGAACTGGGAGGTGCTGGTGCTGGTTTAGGTACTTCCTTGGCCTACTGGGTCTTGCTTGGGATTTCTGTTCTGGTCTTATTTAAACAGGAGAAGCTCAAAGCCTTGCATTTTGAGAAACGCATTCCGCTTAATATGGATAAAATCAAGGAAGGAGTTCGCTTAGGTCTGCCTATTGGAGGAACTGTCTTCGCGGAAGTAGCTATCTTTTCTGTGGTTGGCTTGATTATGGCTAAGTTTTCGTCCTTGATTATCGCTAGTCATCAGTCAGCTATGAACTTTTCAAGTCTTATGTACGCCTTTCCTATGAGTATCTCATCGGCTATGGCTATTGTCGTTTCCTATGAAGTGGGAGCCAAGCGATTTGATGATGCTAAAACCTATATTGGTCTAGGAAGATGGACTGCCCTCATTTTTGCGGCCTTCACCTTATCCTTCCTTTATATCTTTAGGGGAAATGTGGCTAGTCTTTATGGTAACGACCCAGAATTTATTGATTTGACAGCGCGCTTTTTGACTTATAGTCTTTTCTTCCAATTAGCAGATACCTTTGCGGCACCGCTTCAGGGAATTTTACGGGGGTATAAGGATACCGTTATTCCTTTTTACCTTGGTTTGGTTGGTTACTGGGGGGTGACACTCCCAGTAGCTATGGTATTCGACTCTCTAACAGATTTTGGAGCTTATTCTTACTGGATCGGCTTGATTATTAGTCTAATTGTGAGTGGGGTTCTCTACCGTTGGCGTTTAACTGTGATTATGAAGAGATTTGAATCTTTAGCAAAACAAACGATACAAAGTTTGTGAAAAAATATTCTTGATAAGAAAATCCCTTATTCCTATGGGGTTTTCTTTTTTAATTTGTGAAATTTTCTTTAGAAAAACTTTGACAGTATTTGCCAAAAACGGTAAAATAGTAAGGTAAGAACAAAGTTAGAAAGGCAAGATTATGTCAACTTTAGATAAGAATCTTTTGCTAGAGATGTTCCGTAAGATGGAAGAAATCCGTCGCATGGACTTAAAAATTGCTCAGTTAGTGAAAAAGGGAAAAGTTCCCGGTATGACTCACTTTTCTGTCGGAGAGGAAGCTGCTAACGTCGGAGCAATGCTGGCTCTTAATCCAGATGATCTGATTACCTCAAACCACCGTGGTCACGGACAAGCTATTGCCAAAGGAATTGACCTCAACGGAATGATGGCTGAAATCCTTGGTAAATACACTGGAACCTGTAAAGGTAAAGGTGGTTCTATGCATATTGCTGACCTTGATGCTGGTAACCTTGGTGCCAATGGTATCGTAGGTGGTGGTATGGGAATCGCTGTTGGTGCAGCCCTCAGTCAGCAAATGCAAAATACCGGTAAAATCGTTGTCTGCTTCTTTGGGGATGGAGCTACTAATGAAGGTGTCTTCCACGAAGCAGTGAACATGGCTTCTATCTGGAACCTGCCAGTTATTTTCTACTGCATTAACAACGGTTACGGTATCTCTGCGGATATCAAGAAAATGACCAATGTAGAACATATCCATCAACGTAGCGCCGCTTATGGAATTCCTGGAATGTTCATCGAAGATGGAAACAATGTCATCGATGTCTATGAAGGATTTAAGAAAGCTGTAGACCATGTTCGTGGTGGTAATGGTCCAGTCTTGATTGAAAGTGTCACTTATCGCTGGCTTGGTCACTCATCATCTGACCCTGGTAAATATCGTACGCGTGAAGAAGTGGAATTGTGGAAACAAAAAGACCCAATCGAAAACCTTCGCAAGTACCTCATTGAAAACACTATTGCAAGTGCCGAAGAATTGGAAGAAATCCAAGCGCAAGTAAAGGAAGCAGTAGAAGCTTCTGTTAAATTTGCAGAGGAAAGTCCATTCCCACCACTTGAATCAGCATTTGAAGATATTTACGCAGACTAAGGAGAAAGAAATAAAATGGAAACAAAAACAATGTCCTTCCGTGACACCATTATCCTTGCTATGTC
>ERZ773003.1412-NODE-1412-length-14055-cov-19.998429_pt1 | contig 14055 bp, 14 predicted proteins | sample MGYA00580668_ERZ773003 | MGnify/ENA primary metagenome ERZ773003 (study PRJEB29015, sample SAMEA2738002) | human oral metagenome | biome: human oral; feature: human-associated habitat; material: dental | place: China | collected 2126 ... | reverse complement strand
CGCGGCGGGGCCGGTGTGAGCCAATCCGCGTCCGCGGCCTCCCGTGGCAGCCGCCGATCTCACGGTCTGAGCAGTCGGAGGCTTCGCGGCGCCGGTCGCCGTCGGGGCGGCGATTCCTGTGGACGGTTTGACGGGGTCCGCAGACGTGGACGGAGCCGATGGCGTCGCCGACGGCTGGCCGGCTCCAGCGCAGGCCACGGTGACGGTTAAGCCTTGCCCGGCGCCCACGACCTCGGCGAAGTCTGTGGCCACCGTGACGGGCAGTGTGACGTTCTTGCCGGGGTTGGCAGCGCATTTGCCGTCGACTTTGACCTTGGCCGTGGCGCGGCCTACGCCGTCGGCGGTGACGACTGCCTTCTCGTTGTTGGCGTTCGCGTCGATCAGGCTGTTGTCCACGGCCGCCGTCGTGGACGTCGATCCCACGCTGACGTTGACGTTCTTCGTCACCGACGGCCCCTCGGAGAAGGAGAGCCCGCGCAGGGGAATGTCGATGGTCTGGCCGTCCGCGACGGGCGCCGAGGGAAGGGTGACGCCGATAGAGGACTTCGCGGCGCGCGGCTTGAGACCTGGATGAGATCCCAGATAGGCGTTGAATCTCTCACGGTCGAGGTTGTCGGTGATGGCGGGGGCTCCGCCCGCTGTCAGAGCGTCGAAGGAGTCCCCTCCGGCCAGCAGGAAGGTGACCGAGCCGACCGTGTACTTGCGCTGCGCATCGAGCGGCTTTCCGTCGACCGTCACCGACGTGATGCGCTGGCCGTAGGGCTTGGCCGGATCGTAGGTGTATGCAACGTTGCTCGAAAGCCCCAGCTTGAGCATGGGCCGGGAGTTCTGCGTGTTGAGCTGCGTCTTCCACTGCTGTTCGAGCGCCTTCTTGAAGTCGGCGCCCGTGATGGTCACGTAGCCCAGCTGGTTGGAGAAGGGCTGGACGGCGAAGGTCTGGCGGTAGGTGATGTCGCCGTTGGCGAGCGGGGTGAGGTCGGCTCGCAGGCCGCCGGCGTTGATGGCGCCGATGTCCACGGGCTTGCCTTCCTTCGTGATCACGGTGGCTCGAAGGGAGTCGGCGGTGAGGTCGCCGAGCGAGGATTCGACGCCCCGGTTGGACCCTGGGTCGGGGGGCTCGCCGGCGGAGGAGAAGACCCCGCGGGAGAACGCGGACGTATAGCCCTTGGCCACAACCTTGTCGCCGGCCGCCTTGGAATCCTGCACCGCCTTGTCGACGATCCGTTTGATCGATTGCTTCTCGCCGCACGCGGCCACCTCGGAGGCGGGGATGAGCTTGGCCTCGGAGCGGACCACCCTCTTCGTGGCCTTGTCGTAGGTGATCTGCAGGTCGGCGAGGTTGTCAGTGTAGGAGCCGGAGGCTATCGCGGAGAGCTTGTTGCCCTGGGCGCCGTCGACCATCGAGAACTTGTAGGGGACGTGGGTGTCGCCGCCCATGATGCCGTCGACGTATGCGCCCATCTTCGGGTAGTTGTTCTTCACGTCGTCGTCGAGCATGGCGATCACGACATCGGCCTGGCCGGAAACCTTGAGGTCCTTGGCCATCGCATTGATCTTGGGTATGGGGTCGTTGAAGGCCAATCCCTTGGTGGTGCCGGGGCTCAACTTGTAGGGCACGTCGCCGGCGATGGCCCCGATGAAGGCGACCCGGACGCCGGAGGCCGACGTCCAGACCACTTTGTCGCCGAGGTAGCGGCCCATGCCGTCGACGTTGGCCCCGAGGTAGGGGAAACCGACCTTCGTGTAGCCGCCGGTTCCGTCGATGCGGTGTTTGAAGACGTCGAGGCCGAGGTCGAGCTCGTGGTTGCCGATGGTCGAGCCAAGCGGTTCGACCTCGTTGAGCGCGGCGATCGTCGGATTGTCCTGCAGGGAGCCGGACGTGAACGGGGAGGCTCCGATGTTGTCGCCGAGCAGGGTAAAGGAGGCGTCTCCGCTGGCCGCGCGCGCCCTGTCCAGGTAGCAGCCGACGGCCGGGATGCCGGATTCGGTGACGGTCCCGTTCTTGCTCGCCTTCTCGATGTGTCCGTGGACGTCGGTGAGGTTGTACAGGTCGAGGGTCACGGTTCCGCTCGCTTCGGCGGGTGCGCCTGGCGTCGAACCGGAATTCGGAGCCGCGGGTTTGGACGCGGACGGCCCGCCGGCCGGAACCCGTGGGGCCGAAGGCCCGGCTGACGGGTTGGCTGACGGGTTGGCGGCTTCATCGGCATAGGCGGCAATCGGCGCGGTCAGAAGGGACAACGCGGCCAAACCGCCGAACAGCGAGCGCAATCGGATACTGATCATCGACGTCTCCTCGCCTGGGGATTCACTATGCCTTTCATTTGACCACACCCGGAGGCACCTGTCACACCGGGATTCGACCCTCGCAACCTTTGTCAAACTTTGCAACCGGTACGCCGACCGACCCACTGATTCCACGCCGCCCAGCCCGCGATTCACAAGGCAATTGCGAGCGCGGCCGCGTGGAGAAGGGCGGCGGACGCGGCGCCGACGGCCATTCCTGTCAGACGGTTCGCGACGGCAGCGACGACGTCGGCGATTTGCGCGGCGACGGCGACGCCAAGAAGCAGCGCCGTCGCCCGCCCATTGGGAGCAATCCACACAACGGCGGACACGGCCAAACCGAGTGGGATAGCGCGTCCGGCGTACATGGCGGCATAGAGGCGCGCTCCTTCGACGCCGCCCGCGCCGCCACGTACACTCGCGCTGCCATCGTCACTGCCAGCCCCGCTGCGCAGGCCAGCGTCCGCACCACCGTGTCCGCCGACACCACCGCGCACGCTCGCGCCGCCGCAACCGACCAAGGTCCCACCCTTATTGCCGCGCCCTTTCAGCGCCTCCGGGCGAATCAGCGCGAGGACGCCGAATACGGCCGACCCCAACGCGATCAACGAGTTTGCGGCACCCAGCCATAGCGACATAGTCGCCCCTTTCTTAACATTCATTCTACACTCGATCATTCAGAACTGAATTAATTACGATGTTACCATCTTGACGTGGACGACGTCGACGGCACGACGATCCTCCAGGCGGCGTGCTTCCGCCTGGGCGTGACCGGATCCCAGATAACACAGACCTTTTCCCGGCGTGTGGAACGGCTGGGCCTGACCCACAAACAGGTCGGCCTGCTCGCGGCGGTGGACGCGGGCCTCGCTTCATCCCAACGCGACATCGCAGCGCGGCTCAACGTCGCCCCCAGCCTCGTCGTGTCCCTCGTCGATCAGCTCGCGGACCTCGGCGCCATCGACCGCGAACGGAGCGCCGCCGACCGGAGAGTGCAGGTTATCACTCTCACTCCGAAAGGCCGAGAGCTGTTGGCGGAAAGCGCCGCGGCGGTGGAGGAACTCGACGCCGAATTGCGCGCACGGCTCTCCCCTGCCGGGCGCGAAGCGCTCGCGACGGTACTGAAAGAACTGCGTCTGCCCGAGTGAGGCCTAGCGCCCCGCAGACGGGTTCCGCTCCGCGGTGTCAATCAACGATCAGCCTCAGGCTGCAACCGCCGCGTAGGCGCAGAGAAGCCTCGCCCGTGAAGGCGGGCCCGACAGCAAGGGCCTCGTCGGCGGGGCTGCAACCGCTGTTTCCGCACGTCTCGACCACCTCGCCGTCTCGCATTCGAGGGCGCTCAGGCGACGTCGTTGTAGAGAACGGCCCGCGAACGAATGCACCCATCCTTGAGCCACTCGAACACGGCATCGACCTCCTGCATCGGGAAGCGTTCAACCACCGTGCGCCCCTTTCCCTCTACGGCGATCCGGAGAACCCGATTCATCTGTTCTCGGGACCCGATTGATGGCCTTCTCCATGGCGAACGGGAAGCCGTCAAGCGTCACGGCCGAAACCAAAGTGCCGCCCCAAAGGAGCCGTTCAGCTCAGGGCGCACCCCGTCACAAGCCGACTCGCGCGGTCTTTCAACGCGGCGTGAGCGCGGCGCGTGGAGCTCACGCCAAAGTGCACATCGGCCTGCGGGGAAACGCCCGGAAATGCACGATTCCCGCCGCAGCCGCGATCGGTTTGAGCAACGACATCTCGCCGAACCGGTAATCCGAGCCTCGCACGAGCCGGGCGGCCAAGTCCGGGCGCATCTTCCACAGGAGAATGCGCCCTTTTAAAGCGTGCAGCGGATTGGAGACGATCGCGATGGAGTCGGCGTGCTCGATGAGCGGTATGGCGTGCTCGATGTTTTGGAGCGTTGACCTGCTCTCGCGGTCCAACAGGATCGGACCGGCGTATCCGAGTTTTCGCGCGTACCGCTCCATGAGGTCCGCCTCGGGAACGGCGCCCGCCACCGGGCCGCCGCACAGGACCAGCACGCTCCCGACCGAGGAAGCCAGGCGGTTCTCGCGGCCTTTTCCGGCTGCGGAATCGCGTCGCGCAGCGGAATTCCACCCAGCGGCAGATCTCGCTCGGGCCGCGAACCCACATGGGGATTTCGATCGCCGATCGCAAGACTCGAGCGTACGGATCCCCGCGCGGACCCGATAGCGGTTGATGTAATTCGCGCGGACACCGCGATTGCCGAATCCCAGCACGACGACGGCTCCACGTCCACCGCTCCCATCGCCGACGCCGCCCAAACATCGCTTGCTCGCCCACCAGTGGACGAGCTCGCCACCGGCTAGCAACGCGGGAACAGCGACAATCGCAACGCGGCGCAACACACTTCCACTCTAGCGGCCAGTCCGCGGCCGTTCGCTTTCCGACCTCCATCCGATTTTCCCCCACGCTCAGCATTTTTCCCGATTTCTCAACTGCATCTCTTCCACACGGCCGTCCATCGCGTCATCGCCGCTTTCAACCGCGTTCGTCGTATCGCGGCGTCGTACCGTGCCGTGGGCATCACCACCTCGCCGCGGTATTCGGGCTGTCCCCACCCGGCAGTCCGCCAGCTGACAGTATGCGAATCCGCCAGTTGGCGGTATGTGAAGCGCGCTCTGCCGCTGAAAGGCTGTAAGCATGGAAATTCACGACCACGCAGAGCCGCCCGCTTCCAGCCAAAAGGGGCGCAGCGCCTCGGGAACGCACGCCCGCAACGAGACCTGGAGAATGATCACCCGCAGCGGCGTCTCAAGCTGGGAAAACGACACACCCGCCGTGGGCGACGCCACCCCGACGTCGCCCGTCAAGCACCCCTACGTTTGCGCAAACGGCGAGGCTCCAGCTATCTCCGTCCGGCAACTCACCCGCATATACGACGTGCCGGGCCGCAAGGATGCGCGGGTGGTCGCGCTGGACCACGTGGACGCCGATTTCCCCGAGGGCAGTTTCACCGCCGTGGTCGGCGCATCGGGGTCGGGCAAGTCCACGCTGCTGCACTGCATGGCGGGCCTCGACGAACCCACAGCGGGTACGGTGACCACGCTCGGCACCGTCACTTCCGGTATGAAACCGGCCAAACGCGCGCGATTCCGCGCCAAGCACACGGGTTTCGTCTTCCAGGAATACAACCTCATCGCCTCGCTGACCGCCGCGGAAAACGTCTCGATGCCGGCCAAACTCGCCGGGAACCCGCTGTCGAAGAAGGGCATTCGCGCGGCCCTCGAGGCAGTCGACCTGGCGCACCGCGCCGACCTCAAGCCCCACCAGCTTTCCGGCGGGGAACGCCAGCGTGTGGCCATCGCCCGCGTGATGGCCAGCCACCCGCGGATCGTTTTCGCCGACGAACCCACGGGCGCGCTCGACCTCGACTCGACCGGCGTCGTCCTGGATTGGCTTCGTCAGCTCGCCTCGCGGGGAACCACCGTGGTCATGGTCACGCACGACGTCGAAGCCGCAGCCCTGGCGGACTCCGTCGCGGTCATGAGCGGCGGCCGCCTGGCGACGTGGTCGAGCTGCCGCGACGCCCAGCGGATCGCCGACCTCGTCCACGCCGCCCGTGCGCGCTGAAGGGAGGGAAAGATGTCGACCTTGATGTGGAAAGACCTGCGTCACCACGCCCGCCAATGGCTGTGGTCGCTGCTGGTGGCCACAGCGGGCGCCGCCGTCGTGGGGATGATTGTCATCTCATGGTGGAGCGCCACGCAATGGTCGCTGAACCAGGACAAAGGAGAATACTTGGCCGCCAGCAGCCTGATCGGCGGCAACCTGGTGGGGTACGCGGGCTCCGCGACGGCGATCGTCATATCGACCACGCTGGGCCTGACGGTCACGGCCCAGCAGCGTTCGCACGCCCTGTGGAAGGTGCTCGGGATTCCCGGCAGCCGCATCCGTGCGATCATCCTGTGGCAGGTTTGCGCAGTCGGAGTGATCGGGGGCCTGCTGGGCGGGCTGCTCGCCCTGCCATTGGGGCGGATCTACCTGCTGACGTGGGGGGAATTCAATTTGTTCCCCCGGGACCTTCCCCTGTCGATGCCCGTTTTCTGCGTGCCTGCGACGGTGCTCGTCACGACTCTGTTCAGCGTGCTCGGAGGCCTGGGCGCTGCGCGGCGGGCGGCCAATGTGCCCGAGATGCAGGCGTTGCGCGAGGCTGCCGCCCCAGCCACGCGCACAAAGCCGTGGCAGTGGGTCGCAGCCGTAATTCTGCTGATCAGCGCGGCGTCGCTGCCGATACTCGTCAACCTCCCCGCCGACGTCCTCGAAGAGGACGGCACCAGCAAAGCGGAGATCGCCCAGATGCAATCCCCGGGCGGGCGCGCGATTATGGGCGGTGCGGTGGGGTTCATGGTCGCCTTGGCTGCATTGTTCATCCCGAATTGGACGCTCCGCCCTCTGCTGACCTGGTGGACCAGCCTGATTCCCGGCCGCAGCCCGGCCTGGTTCTCCGCACGCGCGAATGCGCGCCATCGCTCGGCCCTCAGCATGACCACGATCGTGCCCTTCGCCATCGCCGTTTCCATGACGGGCACCATTCACGCCATGGGCGGCGCAGCGCGCTCGAGTGGAATGAGCAACGGCGTCAGCGGCTTTCTGACGATCATGGTCCCGATTTTCTTCGTAGCCGGAGTCGGGGGCGTGGCGAACATCGCGATGGTCGGGCGGACGCGCCGCCAAGAGGGGGCGTTGCTCGGGGTGATCGGAGCCCGGCCGAACACCATTCTGCGGTCCACAGCCCTCGAAGGGGCGATATACGCCGGCACCGGCATTCTTTTCGGGCTGGCGACGACGTTGCTCAGCGCGGTCTGCGCCGCGACGATGTCGGGAGGCGGAGTAGACATGTTCGCCTCCGCGATCCCCGTGAATTTCCTGCTGGCAGCCATCGGAGCGTCGTTGGTTTTGGCGGTCGCCACCACGTGGCTGCCTGCGCGGCTCGATCGCCGCGCCTTGATGGACAACCTGCGCCAGCCGACGTGACGGGCGGTCGGCCAGCCAACGCCATAGGCACCTGAGCAGGTCGGTGTGGCGGCAGACGACCTGAGTCGGCCAGAGCAACGGACGATCAGGGTCGGCCGACGTCGGCCCCGGAGGCCAGCCCAGGCAGAGCCGGGCTGGCCTCCGTTCGTCGGCGAGGCCCGTCAGACGACGGGCACGCACACTTCGGTCACGTATTCGGCCGCGTTCTGGGTGTCGGCGGGGCCCACGATGTAGCGGTTGTACATCGGCCCGGCGAACTCCAACCCGGAGGAGGTGATGTACTCGGCCAGTTGCTCGTTGACGGGGCCGAACTGGTCGTATCCGCCGCGGAAGGTGGCCACCGCAACCTTCTGCTCCGGGAGCTCGCGGATTGTGAGCGGGTCGGCCGCGACGGCGTCGGGCCCCACGGGCTCCCACACCTCGATGTCGATGTCGGCCTCGCGATACTCGAGGTCGTGGAAAGTGGCGCCGCAGAGCCCGCTGGCAAGCGGGATTCCCTGGGCCCGGATCGCTTCCATGGCTGCGATCCACGCCTTGTGCTCGTCGGCGTAGGTGTCGATCGTCGTGCGCAATGCGACCACTCGCTGCGCCGGATGGGTGGTGACGGTGATTTCGGCCATGATGGCCCTCCTGTTCGTTTGTGAGATGAGTCGGTCAATCTCGGCGATGCGGCGGCGGGCGGCCTCGGCGTCGGCGATGAGCTGATCGCGCTGAACGGCTAGCGCGCGGCCCAGAGTATCGGGGTCGTCGCGCAACGGAAGCAGGGCGGCTATGGCGGAGACGGAGAAGCCGACGTCGCGAAGCTGGCGGATCAACGTCGCTTCGCGCACCTGCGAGGCGGCGTAGAACCTGTGGCCGGTCGCGTCGTCCGTGGCGGCCGGGGTCAGAACGCCGTTGGCGTCGTAGTAGCGCAGCATCCGCGCGGACAAGCGGGTGAGCGTTGAAAACTCCCCGATGCGAAGCAGTCTCGTCTCGGCCATGCCACCATCTTGAGGCTTGACACCGTGTCAAAGGCAAGCCGCGATCGAACGCGCGTCTAACGGTTCCTGCCCGAATTGTTCGAGTGCCTCGGCATCGACGAACGTCGCGGGCGCGGCGGCCCCCTCAAGCGCGCCGAAGGCCATAAGCCTTACGAAGGCCGCGAGCACGACCAACCCCGCAACAGGCTGCCGAACCTGTTTCGCCTGCTCATTCTGGCCGAACAGGCCGGGTCCGGCTTCGGATTCAGCACGCAGGACCCGTTTCGGATTCCACAAGAATATGAAGGGGCCGCGCGCATCCTGCTGCGACGCTGCTGCGATTGGCTCCGCAGTTGCCTCGGCGAAGAAAGGTATGCGACACGGCTGGCCGGCGTTCCGATCGAGGCCTAAGAGAACGCCGCCTTTCGGCCGCTGGGAACCGATGCATGACGGCCCCGCTCAAACAGAACCCCAGCGTCCTGTGGAACGCACAGATAGTGGCCGAACTCGGTTTCACGACGCTCTCGGGCTGGTCTCCCGAATGCGTCTACTTTCTGAACCTGGACGGCGTTGAGCCGGTGGGGACCTGACGACGTCGAACTAACTGGTGCGGGTCTGAGAACATTGAGCCGCAGCGGCTCCGACGACGTCAAAGCGGCGCAGACAAACCGGTGAGGGTCTGACGGCCTCAAAGCCGTTGACACCGTGTCCTATTCTGGTGGGGTGACCGATGCTTCTTCCCGCGACGACGTCGAACCTGCGCCCGCCCCGAGCCTTCCCTGCGATCCGGCTTTCAGGCTTCCGGCTCCTCGACGCGGCGAGGACGAGTTCGCAGCCGACACCGAGCTTCGCCTCGGCCTCCACATCAAGCTTGCCGAGCAGGCGATGATGTCCGCGAAGGCCGAAGCGCTGCGCCCGTTCGACCTGACGGTGGCGCAGTACGGCGCGATGCTCTCGCTCTACTACGTTCCCGGTCAGTCGCCCTCACAGCTCGCGCGGGCCGTGGCGGTCACGCCGCAGACGATAGGCGCCACGCTCGACAAGCTCGCCGCCAAGTCCCTAGTGACCCGCAAACCCTCGAAACTCCACCGCAAGGTGCTCGTCGTGACGCTCACGTCAAAGGGCGAGAGGCTGCTCATCGAGGCCGACGCCGCGGCGCGCACCGTCGAGGAGCGCATCGGCCGGGCGTTCAGCGCGGACGAGCGCGTGCAGCTGTGCGAGCTGCTGCGGTGCGTGGGCGCGGCTCTCGAAGAATCGGATCTTCCGGCCAATGTAGCCACCCTCAAATCTGATCCCGACGATTGATATCTCTCGAAAAGTCAGCCCACGGAGCATTCCAGCCCCGAAGGTTGAGGCTGTGCATCCCAACCCCAAAGGTTGAGGTTGCCCAGTCTCAAGAGCCGGGCCACTGCCCGATTGGACCGACGGATCCTCTAGCCGGGCGCTTCCGGCGTGCAACCAGCCCTGAGATCTCTAGACGCAAATAGAGGACCGGCCCTGGACTGCTCCGAGAAGCAGCGGAACCGGTCGTGGTGTCTTTCACTATATTCGAATTAACCAGAGTCAACAACGTGTCGAGGCGGGCCGGTCTCGGCACCGGCGCAAGGAATCCTCAAACAGGCCCTGCAAACAGAAGACCTTGCCTGTGGGCACCGCCCCGGTCGGATGTGGACATTCAAGGATTGCTTGAAGAGCGCCCCGATGCCGCCGACCGCACGGGTCAGTATCGCGAGCCGTACGCCTGAGGGAGCCGGTCAAGGCGCTCGCGTTCGGCGTCGGACAGCCGAAGGCCGACGGCCCCCAGATTCTCGGCAAGGTGCCTGCCGCTGCGGGTTCCGGGGATCGGGATGACGTTGTCGGCCAGGCCCAGCAGCCAGGCGAGGGAGACTTGAGCTGACGTCGCCCCGTGAGCCTCGGCGATACGCGCGATCTCCTCGCCGATCAAGCGGTTGCGCTCGAACGCCTCGGCCGTGAAGCGCGGATTGACGGAACGAATGTCGCCGCTTTCGAACGTGCCTGGAGCGAGCGTTCCCGTCAGATAGCCGCGGCCGAGCGGCGCGAACGGCACAAAGGCGACGCCGTTGGCCAGGGTCCACTCGAGAAGGTTTTCTTCGGCGTCAGTGCGCGTTTGCCCGCCGAGCGGATCGCGCGTCCACACCGACAGCTCGGACTGGATCGCCGCCACCGGATGGACGGCATGGGCAGCGGCCGTTTGGGCCACGGTCACCTCGGAAAGCCCGATTCGGGCCAGTTTCCCTTCGGCGACGAGCTCGGCGAGCGCGCCCCAGCTTTCCTCGAGCGGCACGTTCGGGTCGACGCGGTGGAGATAGTACAGGTCGATCCGTTCGACGCCGAGCCGCTCAAGGCTGCCCTCGACATGCCGCCGCAGAGATTCCGGGCGGCCGTCGCGGTGGATGCTTTTTGTCGCCAAGTCGTCGACGACCAGCCCGCCCTTCGTCGCCACGACGACGTCGTCCCGCCTGCCCGCGACGGCCCGGCCGACGAGCCGTTCGTTGTGCCCGTCCCCGTACAGGGCCGCGGTGTCGAGCAAGCCGACGCCGGAGTCCAGCGCCTCGCGGATGACCCTGACGGACTCGGCGTCGTCGCGGCCGCTCTCCGCGTAAATCCAGCTCATGCCCATGCACCCGAGGCCGATGGGCATCACGCGCGGGCCGCCTGTCCCCAGCTCCCGGGCGCCGTCTGATTGCCTCGTGTTTTCCATTGAATCCACCTTTCTTCCCTTTCCGCGACGCGCGTCGGCAACGCTCTGGCGAGCGGCAGCCCGGCAATGCCATTCGCTGCGCCGCAGCGGGCAACTCGCGCAGTCGCCGCCGCGCCCGATCGAGGCTTCGAAGGCAATGCGCCAGGTTGCGCTCCCAGAACTTTCATGTTTAAGGTTACTTACATTATACAGCTGCCTGAAACTACCGTCGAAAGGACGCCATGAATCAGAATGCGAGTCGCACACCGCTCCAAGGGGCCGCAACGCAGAACGCCGCCGCGACGGCCGGACACCATAAGGACGCCCCGGCGGCCGCGCACCAGAAAGCCATGATGGAGGCCATGCAGATCACCGGTTTTGACGGCCCCGCCGGCCTGCGGTACGCCGAGGCGCCGGTACCGGAGCCTGGGCCGGAGGACGTCGCGCTCGACGTCGAATATGCCGGCGTCGGGTACATCGAGGCGCTGCTCGCGGGCGGCCTGATCGACCTGCCGCTCCCCTACGTTCCAGGGCTGGAGGCGGTCGGCCGAGTCCGTTCGCTCGGCTCGCAGATCGCAAACCCGAGCCCGCAGGCGGATGCGGACGCGGAAATCGCGGCCTTGCCGAGCAACCACGCCCCGGAACGCCCCGCGCGGTCAGCCGCCGCAGTTTCCCCAGCAGAGGCGGATTCCGCCGCGGCCAACCTCCCTTCTCCAGACCTTCCCCTCTCGACTCTTAAGCCGGGCGACCCCGTAGTCGCGCTGACGATCAATCGCGGCGGGGCCTACGGCCAGGTCGCGGTCACGAACGCCAATCTGGTCGCGCCCCTGCCGCCTGGCATGGATCCGGCGCTGGCCGCGGCGGTCCCGAGCGTCCAGACCGCTGTGTCCGGTCTGCACTGGATGGACATGACGTCTCCGCATGCCTCGAAGGGACGCGCGCTGGTAGCACTTCAGGCCAGGTTCGGGATCCTTCCGAAGCAGACTGCCGTCTTCGGGGACTACCTCAACGACCTGGATCTCTACGACCACGCGGACCTGGGCTTCGCCATGCGCAATGCCCACCCCGGCATCCATGCCGCAGCGGCGTACACGGCACCCGCCAACACTGAGGACGGTGTCCTGCGTACAGTTGAGGAGCTGCTCAGGCGCTCTCGGAGAGAAGGCTGAAACACGCGGGACGGCCCCGAACCGGTCAGTCCGAGGCCGTCCCGATGGCTTGGTTGCCCGCCGGGTTACTGACCCAACCAGGCCTTCATGCCGCCGCTGACGTTGAGCAGCTCGCCGGCGTAGCCGGCAGCGGTCAGGGCCTTGACCGCCTTGGCGGAGCGCACTCCGCCGGCACAGATGACCGCGGTGGGGCGGGACACATCGAGCTCTCCCATCCGTTCGGCCACCTCACCCAGCGGGATGTTGACTGAGCCGGGGATTGCCGTGCACGCCACCTCGTCGGGCTCACGCACGTCGAGGACCACCAGGTCCTCTCCCGCCTCAAGCCGACGCCGCAGCTCATCGACGTTGACTTCCTTCATCATGTCCTCCTCAAGGGTTGTACATCGCTGACATAACAGAGCATTCGGCTGGTCTCGCCGGGCTCCACGTTCCAAAAGCCGTGCCGCTCATAGAAGCGTCGGGCATTGATGTCGACCTCATCGACGCTGATGCGCATCTCGAGCGCAAAGCGCTGCCGCACCTGCTCACGTGCCTGCCCGAGCAACCGGGATCCGATACCGCAGTTGCGGCATTCGGGCTGCACGTAGAGCTCCTCCAGCTCGGCGACCGGCCCATCACCGTATGGGGTGGGACGCAGCGTCAGGAAGGCAAAGCCCACTGCGCGCGGGCGCTCACCGCCGTTGTCCTCGGCCAGGAGGACCAGGACGTCCTGACCTTGCAGCATCACCTGGAACCTGCTGGCGAGCTCCTGCACCGAGGGAGTCGGAGTGTCGAACTCGGCGTTGAAGTCGAACAGCAGCTGACCGATGCATGGCGCGTCCGCTGGGTCTGCTACGCGCACACGGACGTGCGGTTCTCCTTGGAGCGGATCGGTTGGCGCTGAGTAGCTGCCGGAAGCCATCGGGCTAGCGACGCAGACCGCGGTAGCGGGTGATGAGGCCGCGGGTGGAGGCGTCCTGCCCTGCGAGGGCCTCCTCGTCGCCCTGGACGGCGGGGGCGATCTCGAGGGCCAGCTTCTTGCCCAGCTCCACACCCCACTGGTCGAAGGAGTCGATGCCCCACACGATGCCCTGGGTGAAGGTGATGTGCTCGTAGAGGGCGATGAGCTCTCCGACGACCGCGGGCGTCAGCGCCGGGGCGAGGATCGAGGTGGTCGGCTTGTTGCCGGCGAAGACGCGGGCCGGGACGATCTCCTCGGCGGTGCCCTCGGCACGCACCTCGTCGGCGGTCTTGCCGAAGGCGAGCGCCGCAGTCTGGGCCAGGTAGTTGGACAGGAACAGCTCATGGACGTCCACTCCCCCGTCCTTGGTGGGGTGCGCGGGATTGGCCACGGCGATGAAGTCCGCGGGGATGAGCTGGGTGCCCTGGTGGATGAGCTGGTAGAAGGCGTGCTGGCCGTTGGTGCCCGGCTCACCCCAAAAGACCTCGCCGGTCTCGGTGGTCACGGGACTGCCGTCCCAGCGCACGGACTTGCCGTTGGACTCCATGGTGAGCTGCTGGAGGTAGGCGGGGAAGCGGTGCAGGTACTGGGCGTAGGGCAGGATGGCGTGGGAGCCGGCCTTGAAGAAGTTGACGTACCAGACGTTGAGCAGGCCCATGAGCATGGGGACGTTCTCGGCCGGGGCCTTGGTGGCGAAGTGCTCGTCAACGGTGTGGAAGCCGGCCAGGAAGTCGGCGAAGTTCTCCGGGCCGATGGCCACGGCCAGGACCGTACCGACTGCGGAGTCCACCGAGTAGCGTCCACCCACCCAGTTCCAGAAGCCGAAGGCGTTGGCCGGGTCGATGCCGAACTCGGCGACCTTGTCCAGGGCGGTGGAGACGGCCACGAAGTGCTTGGCGATGGCGCCGTCGGTCTCAATGCCCTTGGCCTGGAGGGCGGCCAGGAACCAGTCGCGGGCCATGCGGGCGTTGGTGAGGGTCTCCAGGGTGGTGAAGG
>ERZ773003.1406-NODE-1406-length-14094-cov-6.010613_pt1 | contig 14094 bp, 9 predicted proteins | sample MGYA00580668_ERZ773003 | MGnify/ENA primary metagenome ERZ773003 (study PRJEB29015, sample SAMEA2738002) | human oral metagenome | biome: human oral; feature: human-associated habitat; material: dental | place: China | collected 2126 ... | reverse complement strand
AATAAAGTCTGGGATATAGTTTATGATAGATTTAATTTTAATCCTAGTGTTGATAAAAAAGAAATAGCGTTTGAATTTAAAGAACCATATATAGTTTATGATATTAGTTATCATTATGAAAATTTAGAAGAAATTAAAGGATTTGTAGTTTGGGGATTTAAAAAAGAAATTCACGATAAAATAACCGAAATTTTTTTGGAATGTACTAAGGAAAATGGGGAATTGTATGCATTGGATTGGCAACATTCTTGTTTTAGATATAATCCTCGTATTAAAGATGAGCCTAAAATTATAGAAGTTAAAGATGAACGCTACTGGGGTGGCGGGTATACTGCATATTTTCCAACATATTGTCCAAATGGAGATTATTATTTTTTTATAGATGTTGATTTTCATTTTGGATATTTAGGACATCCTTGGCAACAAAAGGTTTGGATATATGGAAAAAAATTGATTGAAGAATTTAAAAAAGCTGATTTAGAGGGATTTAAGTTAATTGATGAGAAAAATTAGAGAGGAACATTGAAGAAAATGAAAGACAACAAAATAAAGATTACTGGAGCTAGAGAGCATAATTTACAAAATATTGATATTGAGATTCCAAAGAATGAGCTGGTTGTAATTACTGGGGTTTCAGGAAGTGGGAAGTCTTCGCTTGCGTTTGATACGATTTATTCAGAAGGGCAGAGAAGGTATGTTGAGAGCTTGTCGGCTTATGCGAGAATGTTTATTGGGCAGATGCAGAAGCCTGAATTGGATAGTATTGAAGGGCTTTCTCCTGCGATTTCGATTGAACAGAAAAGTGTGTCAAAAAATCCTCGTTCGACTGTTGGTACAACTACTGAAATTTATGACTATATGAGGCTTTTGTGGGCACATATTGGAGAGGCACATTGTCCGATTTGTCATAGAAAAGTGGAAAAACAGTCGATTCAGGAAATTGTCGATAATTTGATGAGTTCTCGGAAAGAAAAGGATAAAATGATAATTTTGTCGCCAGTTGTGATTGATAAAAAGGGAACTCATAAAAATTTGTTTTTGAATTTGCAGAAAAGAGGGTTTCAAAGAGTTCGAGTGAATGGCGATATTCTTGATTTGAGTGATGAAATTGTTTTGGATAAGAATAAAAGGCATCATATTGAAGTTGTTGTTGATAGGGTTGTGTTTAAGGCGGATAATAAGGAGTTTTTGAGTCGATTGACAGAGGCGATTGAAACTGCGAGTGAGCTTTCTGATGGAAAAATAATTGTGAATATTAATGGAGAAGATAACAAATTTAGTGAGAATTTTTCTTGTCCAGACCATCCAGATGTTGTATTTCCAGATGTTGTACCAAGACTTTTTTCGTTTAATGCACCTTATGGAGCTTGTGAAATTTGTAATGGACTTGGTTCAAGGCTGGAAGTGGATGAAAATAAATTAATTGTAGATGAAAATTTATCGATTAATGAAGGTGGAATTGTGTTTCCAGGAGCGACTACGAAAAAGGGCTGGAACTGGGATTTATTCACGGCGATGGCAAAGGCACATAAAATTGATTTGGATAAAAAGGTGTCTAAATTGACCCGGAAAGAGAAGGATATAATTTTTTATGGAAGTAATAAGAAGTTTAAGTTTTCTTGGAGCGGAGATAGTTTTAGTTATAATGGAAATAGGGATTTTGAGGGAATTGTGAATGGTATTGAGCGTCGATATAGAGAAACTGCTTCGGAGTCGGCAAAGGAAGAGATGGAAGCCAAATATATGACAGAGAGAACTTGTAAAACTTGTCACGGGAAACGGCTTAAAGATGTTGTATTGGCGATAACGGTTAATGGCAAGAGTATTATTGACCTAACTGAAGTGAGTGTCGTCGATGCACTTGATTTTTATGAAAAAATTCAGCTTACGGAAAAACAAATGCAGATTGCAGCTGAAATTTTGAAGGAAATAAAAGAGCGGCTAAAATTTATGATAAATGTCGGACTTGATTACTTGAGTCTTGCTAGAATGACGAAAACGCTGTCTGGTGGGGAATCGCAGAGAATTAGACTTGCGACTCAGATTGGAAGTAGGCTTACTGGCGTGATTTATGTGCTTGATGAGCCGAGTATTGGACTTCATCAGAGAGATAATGACAAGTTGCTTGCGACTTTGAAGGATTTGCGTGATATTGGGAATAGTCTAATTGTCGTGGAGCATGATGAGGATACGATGAGAGAGGCGGATTATCTGATTGACATAGGTCCAGGTGCTGGAATTAATGGAGGAAAAGTTGTAGCACAAGGAACGCCAAAACAAGTTATGAGAAACAAAAAATCATTGACAGCACAATATTTGAACGGAAAAATTAAAATTGAAGTGCCTGAAAAAAGAAGGAAAGCAACAAAAGAGATAGTTTTGAAAAATGCAAAAGGAAATAATTTGAAAAATGTGACGGCACATATTCCACTTGAAGTTTTAACGGTTGTAACGGGGGTTTCAGGAAGCGGAAAGTCGACATTGATTAATCAGACATTGTTTCCGGAGCTTCACAACAGGCTAAATAAAGGGAAATTGTATCCACTTGAAAATGGTGGAATCGATGGGCTTGAAAACTTGGAAAAAGTGATTGACATTGACCAGTCGCCGATTGGGAGAACTCCAAGATCAAATACTGCGACATATACTAAAATTTTTGATGATATTCGTGATTTATTTTCACAGACAAACGATGCGAAAGTGCGTGGATATTCGAAAGGAAGATTTTCATTTAATGTAAAAGGTGGACGATGTGAAGCGTGTAGCGGTGCTGGAATTAATAAAATTGAAATGAATTTCTTGCCAGATGTTTATGTGGAATGTGAAGTTTGTAAAGGAAAACGGTACAATCGAGAAACACTGGAAGTTCAGTACAAAGGAAAAAGTATTGCAGATGTGCTAGAAATGACAGTTGAAGAAGCATACGAATTTTTTAAAAATATTCCATCACTTGAGAGAAAACTGCAAACATTGATGGATGTAGGAATGAATTACATTCAATTAGGACAACCTGCGACAACTCTTTCAGGAGGAGAAGCTCAACGGATAAAACTTGCAACTGAATTATCAAAAATGTCAAGAGGAAAAACTATTTACATTTTGGACGAACCTACGACAGGACTTCACTTTGAAGATATCAGAAAATTATTAGAAGTGTTAAACAGATTGGTTGATAAAGGGAATACAGTTTTAGTAATTGAGCATAATTTGGATGTAATTAAGGTTGCGGACCACATTATTGATATAGGGCCTGAAGGTGGTTACAAAGGTGGACAGATTATTGCAGAAGGAACGCCTGAGGAAATTGCTAAAAATAAAAAATCTTGGACAGGAAAATTTTTGAAAAAATATTTGAAAAAAGATTCTTGATGGAATTTTGTAGCAAGTGATAACAGTAAATTTTAGCAAATGGTCAGTAAATAAAATAAAATTTTGGGGTTAAAAGATAAAACTAATTTTAAAAATATGAAATAATAAATAATATTTTGTATGATTAGTTAAAGTAGATTTAGTTATAAAAGTTTAAAAATATTGTATTAATGGACTTTTAAAACTAATTGTAAAAAGAAGAAAAGGAGAATGAGATTGGTAATGAAAAATAAAAATTTATTTTTAAAAATAGTATTATTTATGCTTGTAATAGCATTTGGAATAGTATCTTGCGATCTTTTGGCGAATAAAACGTTGAGAGTGCCTGATTCTATGATTACAAAAGAATTAAATAAAAAGTTTCCGATTGAAAAGAATTTCTTGTTGGGAAAAGTTGGGCTCAAAAGTCCTGTAATTAGTTTTGCAGGAGATAGACTTTATTTTTCAGCTGAGTATGATGTTTCACTTTTGGCAGGAAAAGCGAAAGGTTCGATATTTTTAAACAGTCAAGTAAAATTTGATCCAAAAACAAATAAATTGTATCTGGTAGATTTAGACGTTACTAAAATTACTGATGAAAAAGGTAATAAAATAGATGATTCAGTCATGGCAAAATCACTGAAGGCGCTTGTTTCAAATTACTTGGAAACTAATGAGGTTTATACTTATGATGATGACAAAAAAGTTAAAGTAAAAAATATGTTTATAAAAGATGGAAAACTATTTGTTCAAACTTAATAAAATATTTTAAATTACGGCAAAATTTCGGTTTTGCTGTTTTTTTTGTTGAAAAAATGAAAATTCTTTGGTAAGATAATATTTAGTGTGAATTGAGAATATTTTTTGAAAGGAAAGTAAAAGTTGGAAGGAATATTTGACAGATTGAGAAAATTAACTGCTTTGTCTATTGTGAATAGGGGAGTTGAGTATTTTAATAAGCAAAAAGTAAAATTAATGTTGTTTATGAAAAAAGATGATAAAATAGTGGTAGAATCACAAGTTGATGGAAATTATAGAAATGCCTACAATGTTAATATAACTTATTTTTATGAAGATGGAAAGCCAGATAATAGAATTATATATGGTTGTGACTGTCCTAACTTTAAAGATACAAAAAAGCCTTGCAAGCATATTATTGCAACTGGGATGGCTGCAGATGCTGAAGTTAAGGCTGGAAATATTTATTTTAAGGAAAATAGAGAATTTAAAAGAGAAAAAGAAGATAAAAATAGCAGTAATCGTATAAAAATTTCAGAAAATGAAGTGTATGATGAAATTCTTAGAGAAGCTGAAAAAATTTTAGGAAAAAAAGAAGAAAATACTTATGAGAAGATTGAAGAAAAAGAAATTAAAGAGTTTAGGGAAAAGCTGGAAAAATTAAAAAAAAGAATTGATAAAACTAAGATTCCAGATTCAGAAAAAAACGAGTATAAGCTGGCACTTGAAATAGAGCAGTTATCATCTACATTATCAACATTGAGAGTAAAGGCAGGAGAAAAAAGTTTAAATTATATAAAGGATTTAGAATATTTTATTTATTCAGTAGAAAATGAGCAGTTTTATGAAGTTACTCAAAAAAATATTTATAATCCGAATTTGCATTATTTTAATGAAACAGATAAAAAGGTGATAAAAAACCTTAGCAACTATTTTAAGAAAAAAAATGAGTTTGGAATGAATTTTAATAATAATTATTATTATGGAAAGCCACAAGGTGAAATAATGAATCCAATGCTGGCAGAACAGATATTTTCAGCCATAGAAAATAAAAAGACAATAAGATCTGGCAGCAAGACAATTTATGTGACTGGAGAATACGAGCCAATATTTGCATTTCAAGAAAATAAGAATGGAAATAAAAAAATAATTATAAGAAATTTTACAGTTTTATCATCAACAAGTCGTTATTTTACCTTAAAAAATGGTGTGTCAAATATTGAAAAATTTCATAAAATGACTGATGCAGAGTGGGAAATAATGAATACTCTTACAGATGGAACTAGAAAAGGGACAGAATATCTGAATGAAATATCAGGAAAGCTGTTTGATGAAATAAAAGAAGTTCTTTCAAAATATGAAATTCCAATTGCTAAGGTTACAGAAAAGTATGGAGCAGTAAATATTTTTGTAGAGGAAGGCAATGGAAAAAATAAACTTCAAGTAACGATTTCCTGCATTGAGGAAAGTATTAGGACAGATGACGAATATTTTATTCCTAAAAAAAATAAAAAACTTCAAAGGGAAATTTCTGAAGATTTTCAAAAATATGCAAGTGCTCAGATTATTGATTTAGAGTATAAAATTTATATTGGATTTAGAGAAAAGCAGTTAAAATCAGATGATATTGTACTAGTGATTGATAGAAATGAATTTTCAACAATGGCTGATATTATTGATGAAAAATATTCAGAAAAAGTGAATATTAATGTAAGTGATAAAATAAAAAAAGTTCGTAAAATTGGCGTGGATATTAATATAAGATCTGTAGGAAATGAACTTTTTAGTGTAAATTTCAATATTGAGGGAATTGATGAGAAGGATGTTGAAACAGTTCTGGAATCAGTAAGAAATGAAGAGAAATTTGTGACATTGTCAAGCGGTGAACTTGTGAAAATTGCCAATAGGAGCACTGAAGAAATGGTTGGAATCGTTGATGCAATGAACGATTTGAAAATTGGTGAAAATAAAATTTCTAAAATAAAGGCATTGCAGCTGGCACAGGTTTCTAGCAGTATTAACAAGGAATTGAATGAAATTGAAGAATTTAAGCAGCTTTTTCAGAAAATAAAAAAACGTGAAAATAAAGAGCCTTCAAATATAAAGGTAAAATTATTTCCATATCAGCAAATTGGGTTTAATTGGCTTAAAAATATGTATGATATTGGATTTGGTGGAATTTTGGCAGATGATATGGGACTTGGGAAAACTTTGCAGGCGATTTCGCTTATTTCGGAAATTCAGTTAGAAAATGAAGATTTGCTTGGGATAATTATTGTTCCAACTTCACTTTTGCATAACTGGAAGGAGGAATTTTATAAATTTTCGGATATAAAGCCGATTCTTGTAGAAGGGAATGCTGAAACAAGGAAAGAATTAGTTAAAAAAACTGAAAAAGGGATTTTGATAACGACTTATCAGACTTTTAGAAATGATGTGAAAAATTATAAGGATAAAAAATTTGATGTGGCGATATTGGATGAAGCACAAAATATAAAAAATGTATCTTCTCTTGTAAAAAAAGCGACAAGCAAGTTAGAAAGTGCTGTAAACTTTGCTTTGACAGGAACTCCGATTGAAAATAGCATTATGGAACTTTGGTCAATTTTTGACTTTATTTTGCCTGGTTATCTTGATAACATAACAAAATTTAGAAAAAAATATAAAAATTCATTAAATAATCCAGATTCAAAAAAAATATTTAATTTGAAAAATATAGTTTCTCCATTTATTCTGCGAAGAACAAAAGATGAAGTGCTAACAGAATTGCCTGAAAAAGTTGAAAATAATATGATTGTAGAATTGAGCAAAGAGCAGAAAAAGCTGTATATGGCTTATGTTAAAAGGGCGAAGAAGGAGCTTAGGGGATTTGACAAGGAGGAAAATAACAACCTAAAAGTTCTGGCAATTTTGACAAAATTACGGCAAATTTGCAATTCTCCACAATTATTTGATGAGAATTATACTGGTGAAGTTGCTAAAATTGAATTATTGAGGGAAATGATACCAGATATTTTAGAAAATGGTCATAGAATGATTATTTTTTCACAATTTTTAGGAACATTGGAGGAAATAAAAGAGGAATTGGAAAAGGAAAACGTAGAATATTTTTACATTGATGGAAGCGTAAAGTCCAAAGAACGAATGGAAATTTCTAAAAAATTCAATTCAGGCGAAGGGCAAGTTGTCTTAATTTCCCTGAAGGCTGGCGGAACAGGATTAAATCTAGTTGGAGCAGATGTTGTAATTCACTATGATCCGTGGTGGAATTTTGCTGTGGAAAATCAGGCGAGCGATAGAGCCCACAGAATTGGTCAGAAAAGGAGTGTTCAAGTTATTAAGCTTATAACTGAAGGAACAATTGAGGAAAAAATAATAAAAATTCAGGAGAATAAGCGGGCTTTGAGTGAAAATATTTTAGGTAAAAATAATGGAAATAATAATAAGGATTCAAAAGAGATTTTTGAAATGGATGAGAAGGAATTGATGGAGCTTTTGAGTTTTGAGAAATAATTTATTTAATAAAAAATTTAAATTTTTCGCAGATATTACAGAAGGCATTAAAACAGGAAGTGTACATAAAATAAAAAAAATAATTTTTTATAATGTTGACAATTTTGAAAAAAAGTGATATACTAACTAAGTCATACTAGCCGGGGAGTTAGCGGTGCCCTGTATCTACAACCCGCTTTAGTAGAGGTGATGTCAAATTTGAGGGAAGTTTTAGTGTCAACGTCTTATTTCAAAAGTGTTGAGAAAATAGTCCTATATTGTAGAGAGTTAGCGAAATGTGTCAGGTCGGGAACGAAGCAGCACTAAGTTGATTTCTTTAGGTTTATAGGGTAGCTGTTTTTGAGCTTTTGACTTAAGAAACGGATGGTAGAACGTTTTCGAGAGTTTGATGTATGACTTTTTATTTTTATTTGAGTAATTATTTTAAAATCTTAAACTTGTTTATTTTGATTTCTTTAGCTATGAATGGAGGTTTCACAATGAAAGTAGTGGAATGGGATAGAAAAGAGAATATTAATAAAATTTTAATAGATATATTGGAGATAGATCCGAAATTTTCTTTTGATAAGGAAAAGGAGGATATATATTTTTTATATAATGAAGAAGATTTATATGGTTATGCAGTTCTTTCTTTAAATGATATTGCAGAACTGAAAAAAATATTTATTTTACCGAAATTGAGAAATAATGGATATGGGACGTTTTTTTTGAAACATATAATTAATTGGCTTACAAATAAAAATTTTGGTTCACTAATTATAACTAATCATAAAAAAATGAATAATTTTCTTGAAAAACAGCGGTTTATAAGAACACAAGACGGATATATATTGAATAATTTGAGAGAAAGAAAAAAGCAGGAAGAAAATATGCTTTTTATTTCAAAATTTGCAATTTGTGTAAATATTATTTTAGCTTTTTTAAAGATTGTGGCTGGAAAGATTTTTTTCAGCATGTCGCTACTTTCAGACGGATTAAATTCACTTTCAGATCTGATTACAAATGTGTTGGTTATTGTGGGATTAAAAGTTGGAAGTAATCCTGAAGATAAGGAACATCCTTTTGGACATGGGAAGATAGAGTCAGTTTTTAGTGTGATAATAGGGACATTTATAATGATAACGGCTTTTGAGCTGATAAAAGATAATTTTTCAAAGTTGATATCTCTTAGTAGTGAAAATAATTTAAATATTACAGTTATTCCAATAGTTGTAACGATTTTGGCAATATTAATAAAAATATTTCAGTTGTCTTTTATGAAGAAAAGAGCAAAAAAATATAATAATTCATTAATAAATTCACTGCTTGCAGATTATAACACAGATATTGTAATTTCAACTTCTGTTTTAGTAGGATTATTTTTATCAAGAATTCATCCAGTATTTGATACAATTGTAGGATTTATCGTGTCAATTTATATTATAAAAAGCGGTTATGAGCTGATAAAGGAAAATTCATTAATATTGCTGGATTCGCAAGACGATGAATTAATTGAGAAAATACGTTCTGAAATATTGCAGTTTAAGGAAATTGAAAATGCACATGACTTTAGAATGACTACTTCTGGAAAGGATATTTATGTGTTTGCAGATGTAAGGATGGATAAAAATAAGACTATTGAAGAGGCACATGAAGTTACAAATAGGATTTCAAAAAAAATTAAGCATAAATATAAAAATGTAAAGAGAGTGCTGATTCATATTGAGCCTATGTACGAAGATGATTAAGTTTGTTGAAATAAAAAAACTGTACTTATCGTATTTTTAGACTTTTACAAATGACTATAATATAAAAATATAAAGGAGATATAGTAAAATGATAGAAAAAATAAAACATGAGAAATATAAAATTTTAAAACGAAATATTATTGAAGATTCTGATTTTACAAAGGAAACAATGTTTATTCTGATTTGTGCAATGATTATAGCTTCAATAGGATTAAATACAAATTCTGTTGCAGTAATTATTGGAGCAATGTTGATTTCGCCGCTAATGTCGCCAATTCAGTCGCTAGGATTGGGATTATCAAATGGAAATTTAAAAAGAGTTTATGTATCACTTTTTAGATTGGGAATTTTTATATTAATAAGTGTAGTAAGTTCCACTTTTTATTTTTTAGTAAGCCCTATAAATGATGCAACACCACAGATACTAGCAAGAACTTATCCTACTTTATGGGACGTTTTAATCGCAATTTTTGGTGGAATTGCAGGAGTAATTGGAAAAACAGAAGAAGATGGTGGAAATGTAGTTCCTGGAGTAGCTATTGCAACAGCATTAATGCCGCCTTTGTGTGTAGTAGGATTTGGGATTGCTCATGGGAATCTGAAAATTTTTCTTGGAGCAGGATATTTGTTTATAATAAATGTATTTTTTATAATGATAGCAACATTAGTTGGCTTGATAGTTTATTCTGGAAATATTTTTGAAGCAGGACATAAAATTTCAATAAAAAAGCAAATAATATTTTATATAGGAAGTTTAATCATAATTATTCCAAGTATATATACAGCAACAACTTTAGTTCAAGATACAGCGAGAGAAAATTCATTAAAAAAATTTATTTCAAAGGAATTAAATAATCATTATGTTTTTGATAATTCTGTTAATAAAAAAGATAAAACTGTTACTTTAAAAATTGTAGGAGAGGCTTTTAAAAAACAGGATATTGAGAAATTAGAAAAAAAACTGGAAAAATATAAATTGAAAAACTATAAATTAAAAATACAGCAGTTATCAAATGAAAAATATTTGACAGCACAGGACTTATCAAAATATCTGAACGAAGAAAAAATAAAAGAAAATGCTGAAGATGTTTCATTACCGATTGAAAATAAAAATCGAGAAATTTTGGAAAATGATTTAAAAACTGTTGAAAATATTTTATATAAAAATTTTTCAAATAATATTAGTGAAGTTAAAATTGGGAAATTGATAGATGCAAATAATAATGAGAACTTTGTTGTTTTAGTTGTTGGGAATGAAACAATGACAGATGAAATTTCTGAAAAAATAAAAAATCTTGAGTTTAATACTGAGAAAAAATATGAAATTATTATTGAAAAAAATAAGCAAGAGAAAGTTAATGCAATATCTAAAGAAAATCAAAAATAAATTTTTGAAAAAAGTAAAATAATAGAAATTCAATAAAAGTTAGAAAAAATAATAAAAAATCTTGTGAATAAATGGAAAAAATAGATTAAAGCCTTGACAAATAGTTTTAGATTTATTATAATAGTTTGTATAATGTGAAAAAATTATGAGTTTTTATAATTCTTTTTACAATGTTACATTGAAATATTGATAATATAAAAATTTGAAAGGAGTCGATAAATAATGGCAGTACCTAAGAAAAGAACCTCTAAAGCGAAAAGAAATATGAGAAGATCACACGATTCAATCAAAGCTCCAAACATCGTCGTAGAAGCTGATGGATCAATAAGAAGACCACACAGATTAAACTTGGAAACAGGAGTTTACAGAGGTAGACAAGTAATAGCTAATGAAGCTACGGAAGCCGAATAGTTTTTCAAAGCAGGATTTATGTCTTGCTTTTTTTTTAACTTTTTTAGTTTGATAATTTTGGTGTTTTGCAGTTGTATTTTTAAGTTTTTTGTGATAGACTTTAGTAGAATAATTTTAAATTTGAAAAGTGTAAAATTATGCAAAAGAGAAGAAATATAAATGGGAAAAATAAAAATAAATCTGAGGTGAGATATGAAAGTTGGGATTTTAGGAACAGGATCTTATGTGCCTGAAAAGATAATGACAAATGATGATTTGGCAGGGATTGTGGATACAAATGATGAATGGATAACAGTTAGAACTGGTATCAAGGAAAGAAGAATTGCAGATGAAAATGAAGCTACATCTGATTTGGCATTTAGGGCAGCAGAAAAGGCGATTGAAGATGCAGGAATAGATAAGAATGAAATTGATTTGATCATTGTTGCAACAATGACTCCAGATTACGGAACACCGTCAACTGCGGCATTAGTTCAAGATAAATTGGGAATAAATGCTGCTGCATTTGATTTAGGTGCAGCTTGTACAGGATTTGTTTATGCCTATTCATCTGGACATAGCTTTATTGCGGCTGGACTTTATAAAAAAGTGCTTGTTATTGGGGCAGAAACAATGTCAAGAGTAGTTGACTGGACAGATAGGGGAACTTGCATCCTATTTGGAGATGGTGCAGGAGCTGTTGTACTTGGAGAAGTGGAAAATGGAGGATATTTGGCAAGCCATCTTGTGGCTGACGGTTCTGGAGCAAGTGAACTTTTAGTGCCTGCAGGAGGAACTAAAGAACCTATATCAAAAGAAAAGATTGAAAATAAGGATATTTATTTGAAAATGAATGGAAGAGAAATATTTAAATTTGCAGTAAGAGTATTTCCAGAAACAGTCGAAAATGTGCTAGAGCAAGCAGGAATTACTGCAGATGATATTGATTTGTTTATTCCGCATCAAGCAAATATTAGAATTATTGAGTCAATTGCAAAAAGATTTAAACAGCCGTTAGATAAATTTTTTGTAAATTTGAATAAATATGGAAATACTTCGGCGGGTTCAATTCCAATAGCACTTGATGAAGCAATAAAGGAAGGAAAACTTAAAAAGGGAGATAAGTTTGTTGCTACTGGATTTGGTGGAGGGCTTACTTATGGTTCGATTATGGTTGAAATTTCAAAATAATAATTTATAAAAATTATTGATTTGTTATAAACATACAATTAAAAAATTGTCAAAACTTGTAATTTTAAAAATTTTAGAGTATAATGTAACAGAGAATATTTAAAATTAAATATATTAGATTTACTCTATAAATTTAGAATTATAATAAAATATTATAAATTAAAGACATTTTGAATTTTTATCAAAATAAAAAAATAAAATACCGAGTAATTTGTTAGTCTAAAACTATAAATAGTAACTTAAATAAAAATTTCTGTATGTAAAAAATAAAATTTTTAAATATTAAGGAGGAAAAATTATGAATTCAAAAATATTTTGGGGATTGGTAATTGTAGTTTTAAGTTTATTTAAATTTATACCTGAAGATATTATGAAGTACATTGTAAATTATCAAGTAGTTATGATTCTTGTAGGAGCTTATTTCTTAGTTAAAAAGAAAAAACATGGATGGATTTTTCTTGGTATAGGAGTATATTTGTATATTACTAGTTATGTTTGGGAAGGTTTACCATTATTCATAGTTCCATTGATTTTTGGACTAGCTGTTATTGGACTCGGTATAAAAGAAACTGTTGATAAAGAAAAATTAACTAAATTTAGTAATAAAAATACTAAAGAGTCAAAAGAAGAAGTAGTTGATGCTGAAGAAATAAAAAAATAGTTTTTTTAATTTTGAAAAAAGTTTTTGAGTATTAAAAAACAAAGAATTAAAAGGAGAGTTTATATGTCAAAAATTGCTTTTGTATTTCCAGGACAGGGAACACAGTATGCTGGAATGGGAAAAAAGTTATATGATGAGGTAAATGATGAAAATAAAAAATTAATTGATAAGATTTTTGAAAATAATGAAGATGTGAAAAAAGTTATTTTTGAAGGAACTGATGAAGAGTTAAAAAATACAAAATATGCACAGCCTGCAATTGCACTATTTTCAGTTATCTTAACAAAATTATTAAAGAAAAAGGGAATGAATGCAGATTTTGTGGCTGGACACAGTTTAGGAGAATACAGTTCATTATATGCTGCTGGAGTTTTGAATGAAATTGATACATTAAAATTAATTTCAAAAAGAGGGGAAATAATGAGCAATGCTAATATTAGTGGTGGGATGGCTGCAATATTGGGACTTAGTGCAGCAGATGTTGAAAATATCTGCAATGAAATTGATGGAACTGTAGAAGCAGTAAATTATAACGAACCAAAGCAGACTGTTATTGCTGGAGAAAAAGAAGTAATTGAAAAAAATCTTGAATTATTTAAGGCAAAAGGTGCAAGAAGAGCATTGCCACTAGCAGTTTCAGGACCTTTCCATTCATCATTGATGAAGCCTGTTGCCGAAACTTTAAAAAAAGAATTTGAAAATTATACTTGGAATGATCCAACAACTCCAATTATTGCAAATACTACAGCAAACATTTTAGCCTCTGCTGAAGAAATAAAACGTGAATTGTACAATCAAACATTTGGTCCAGTAAAATGGGTTGACACAATAAATAGACTGTCTGAAAATGGAGTTACAAAGATTTATGAAATTGGACCAGGAAAAGTATTAGCTGGATTAATTAAAAAAATTAATAAAGAAATTGAAGTTATAAATATTGAAAATGTAGAAAGTTTATAATTTTTATTTATAATGTAAATTTAAAAAAGACTGACTTAAAAAGAGAATTTTTAAGTATAGTCTTTTTTTTTAAAATCAAAACTTAAAGTTTTTAATAATTTTAAAAAAAATTTAATTTTTTGTTGACATTTATTTAAAAATATAGTATAAATAATTAAATAAAAATTAATAATAAAAGG
>ERZ773003.1400-NODE-1400-length-14136-cov-5.885946_pt1 | contig 14136 bp, 10 predicted proteins | sample MGYA00580668_ERZ773003 | MGnify/ENA primary metagenome ERZ773003 (study PRJEB29015, sample SAMEA2738002) | human oral metagenome | biome: human oral; feature: human-associated habitat; material: dental | place: China | collected 2126 ... | reverse complement strand
AGCTCCTCGTCTTCTCCTCGTGGCGCATCGTCTTCGCCGTGCTCGCCGCCATCGGCGTCCTCCTCGCCGTCTGGACGCTCAAGACGCGCGAGACGCTGGCCGAAGGGGCGCGCCAAAAGAGCATGACGGCGAGTTTCCATTCCTTTCCCGCGCTCCTTCGCGACCGCTACTTTCTTGGGCATTGCCTCGTACAGTGCTTCGTCTTCGGCGCGTTCTTCTCCTACATCGCCGGCTCTTCCTTCGTCTTTCAGAACATCTACGGCGTCTCGGCGCAAGGCTACAGCCTGATCTTCGGCGGCATCGGCACGGGACTCTTCCTCGCAGGGCTTCTGCCCGCGCGCCTCGCCGGACGCGTCAAGGACATCTCCATGCTCAAGACCTCGCTCCTCGTGCCGCTCATCGGCAGTGCGCTCCTCCTTGCCACCCTCCTTGCAGGCATTGCCCCGCTCGCGCTCACCATTGTCCTGCTCTTCATCACCGTCGTGCCGCTCTCCGTCATGGGCACGGCAAGCTTCTCGCTCGCGCTCTCACGCCAGGGCAGGAACGCGGGCGCAGCGTCGGCTCTCATCGGCTTCTTCTCCATGGTGCTCGGCGGCGTCATGATGCCCCTCGTCGGCATCGCAGGAGACCATACGGCGATTCCCATGGCAGTTCTCATGCTCACCGGCTACACGCTCGGCGCAATCGTCTTTTACAGCAACGTCAAAAACGGCTGAGGACGCCTCCGTGCTTCCTTCAAATTTCCGCTGGGTGCGCCTCTTCGTCGTCGAGCGTTCCTTCGAGATCGTGATCCGTCATGGCACAGACGGCAGCATCGGACCAGACGTTCTCCGCCGTCTCGATCATGTCGATGATCGTGTAGATCGGCAAGATCACGCCCATCAGCCCCAGGGGCGCACCGAGCGAGGACATCAAGGAGAGCGTCAGGAAGTAGCAGCCCATGGGCACGCCCGCATTGCCGACAGCGGCGAGGACGGCGACGAAGAGCCACGTGACCATCGTGCCAAGCGTAATCTCGAAGCCCGCATTCTGCATGACGAAAAGCGAGGTCACGAGGATGAAGGCCGCGCAGCCGTTCATGTTGATCGTCGTGCAGATCGGCAGAACGAAGCGCGAGACGGTCGGATTCACCTTGAGATTCTTTTCCGCCGAAGCCAACGTCACGGGCAAAGTGCCTGCTGAGCTCTTCGTGAAGAGCGCCACGGCGACGGCCGGCGCCATCTTGCGAAAGACATGAAGCGGATTGAGTCCGCGCACGAGGAGGAAGAGCGGCAGGATAATGAAAAACTGAATGAGGTTGCCGCCGAGGACGACAGCCGTGTACTTGCCGAGCGCGCCAACGATGACACCAGCCTCGATCTGTGCCGAAAGCTGCGCGGCAAAGGCGAGGATACCGACGGGCAGAACGTAGAGCAACGCGCGGATCAGCGTGAAAAGAAGCTCCTGTGCGCCATGGAGCGCCTTCAACAGCACGGCACGATTCTCCGTTTTGGGCATGAAGGCGAGCGCCAGCCCGACAGCTGCAGCAATCAACATGACGGAGAGCACGTTGCCCGAGAGGAACGGCTGCAGCAAATTGTTCGGAATGACCGAAAGGATGTGGTCATAGTAAGAAAGCGTCCCCAGTTTCTGCGGCACATCGGCTGTTCCCGCACCAATGATCTCGGCGGGCAGGTTGCCCGGCGCGATCCACACATAGAGTGCAAGTCCGACAGTCGCCGCCGAAATGGTCGTCAACAGTGTATAAGTGACAGCATGGGCAAAGATGCGTCCCGTATCCTTCTTCGCGCCAAGCGCCGCAAGCGTCGTAATGACAGCGAGAGCGATGGTCGGCACGGCGATGAACTGAAAGAGGCGCGTGAACACCGTCGCAACGAAATCAAACAGTTCGTTCAAAGGCCCGACGTTCAGCCAGCCAAGCCCGGCGCCGACAATGAGGGCGAGAAACCACAGGATGAACTGCTTGCCCTGTCCGTTTTGGCGGCTCTTTGCGATCGCCGCCTGCGCCGTCTCCTCGACGGCCGCATGATTCTTTTCCTCCGACATGATACCCCTTCTTTCTGCATGGCAGGAAGCCTCCCGCCACGTCGACGAACCAATCACCGCTTCCTCAGAAGCAGGCGGTTGATAATTCATATAAAATCAGTATGGTTTATATTATACGAATCTCCGCCTGCACTGTCAAGAGGCACGACAAGAAATCTTACGGAATCCTCGAAAGCGCAGAAAAGACGGGCTGTCATACGAAGCTTTTTCCGCTCCGTATGACAGCCCGTCTTTTGCCCAGAGAACAATTGCGTGCACCAAAACCCTCTCATTCGGCATCGCCGAAGCCGTAGCTGCGGCGCACCATCAGGTAGACGAAGCACGGCGCGCCGACCAGTGAGACGAGAATGCCGATCGGCAATTCCGTTCGCGGCAGGATCGTGCGGCACAAAACATCCGCCCAGACGAGCAGGATCGCACCGGCAAAGGCGCTGGCGGGCAGAAGCCGTCTATGCTCCGCTCCCGTGAGCATGCGCATGACATGCGGGCAAATCAAGCCGACGAAGCCGATCATGCCTGCGGAATAGACGACGAAGCCCACCATCAGGGACGACAAGACAAGATAGCCATGGCGATATCGCGTCAAATCCCGGCCCAGAGTAATGGCGGTAGCGTCACCCACAAGCATGAGATTCAAGATCTGGCTCTGCGTCCAGAAGAACGCCGTGCCAAGCACGATGATCGGGCAGATCACCGCGAGATTCTCCCATTTGGCATTCGCCAAACTGCCCATGAGCCAATAGGCGATGGTCTGCATGCCCTCGCGATTGTTGGCAAAATAAACGATGAAGCTCGAAAACGCGCTGCAGACAGCGCTCAGCGCCATGCCCGAGAGCAGCAGCTTGACGGGGCTGGAATGCCCGCCGACGCCCGAAAGGACGAGGACGCCCATCGAGACGGCAAAAGCGCCTCCAGCGGCTGCAAGCCCGACGAAATTCTCGCCGAGGAAAGCGCCGAGCCCCAACATGATCGCCGCTGTAGCTCCGAGCGACGCTCCCGAGGAGATGCCCAAGATGTACGGATCGGCCAGCGGATTCTTCACGATTGCCTGCATGATGACGCCGCAGACGGAAAGCCCCATGCCCGTCAGCACGGCGAGCACGATGCGCGGCAGACGCAGCATCCAGATGATGTCATAGACAGCACTGTCGCCATAAGAGGCGAAACTCTCCCAACCCGTGATGCCATAGACGATCGAGCCGAACGCCTCCGCAAGAGAGACATCGACCGTGCCGACCGTGACGGCACATAAGACGGATGCAATGAGCAGCCCGCTCAAGAGCCACGAGGAAAGACTGCTCTCCCACATTTTTTTCTTCATGCAGCGTCCCCTTCCGATGCAGTGGCCTCTTGCAATCCGCGCTTGAAGCAGCGGATGCCGTCCAATACCCGCACGCCCGGGCAGCGCATAAGATAGAAGGGTACGGAGTAGATGTGCCCTTCCCGCACGGCGCGCAGGCGATGAAGCGCGGGATTGGCTAGCAGCTGCTCGCGCGCCCCCTGATCGTGCGGCGACGCGGACTGGACAAATATGACGTCAGGGTCAAGCATCAAGAGCTGCTCATAGCTGATGAACTCGTCCTCACCCACCATCTGACGATCTGCGCCCAAGACCTCCGCACCAAGCTGCTCCAAGAGGTCGCCCGCGAGCGTGCGCGGCGTATAGATGGTCAGTTGGCGTGCGACGGAAGATACAACGAGGACGCGCAGTCTCTTCCCCTGCATTACGGGCGTCATCTCAGCGCGAATCTCCTGCTCGATCTCTGCCGCCCTTTCCTCGCGGTCGACGATCGTGCCGAGATCGCGGATGAATCTCAGCTCGTCTTCCAACGTATGAACGTCCTTAAAATCCGCGCCATTCATCGTCGTCATATAGACGTTCGTACCGCGCTTCTCCCAGAAGTCGCTGCGCCCGACGCCGTTGCTCTGCCGCGTAAAGTCGAAGAGCCAGCCGACGATCAGATCGGGCTGCAGCGTCAGCATTGTTTCCACATCAGGCACTTGCTTGAGCCGCAGAGGAATCGTTTCATAAGCTGATACGTTCTCCGGCGCAAGGACATCCGTATTCGACAACCCTCCCGCGACGATGATACGGTCTGCCGCTCCCAAAGCCAATAACGTCTCAATGGAATTTTGCCAAAGCGCCACGATACGCTTCGGATGCTCTGAATAGTGATAAACATGCGGTCGCAGAGCCGAATCATAATTTTCTACAGCAAATCCATCCGCTTGCAGCGCTGCCTGTTCACCGCCATAGGAACAACCCGCTCGAATAAGCGCGAAAAGGAAAAGTGCTCCGAGAAGGACGCCGCCTATATACAATCGCCTCATCACACCATCTTCTCAAAAGAACGACTCAACGAATCCGCAAACATTCCCGTCATCAGAAATTGCAGCTTGCCGACAAGGAAATCGTGCGAGGCATGCCCAGAGCAATGGAACTTCCCGAGGCATACCAATAGCGCTTGTCGAACAAGTTGGTGCACATCAGGGAGAAGGTCACATCCTCCCCCGAAATCTTTGTCTTGTAATTCAGCCCCAGATCGAAGGTTGTATAAGCAGGCACATCCAGTGGATCGCTGTGGCGAATACGCGCCTTGGCACTGTAGTTCAACCGTCCGATGACTGAGAAATCTTCCGTCGGCTTATAGACGAGCGCCGCCGTTCCTGCCCACTTCGGCAGCCCTAGGACGGAGTTGCCATCCGTCTGCTCTGCCTGCAGCCAATTCAGCGCGAAAATCATATCGAACTGCGGTGAGATCTTGCCGACAGCCGAATACTCAACGCCCGAATACTTCTGCTCCTTGTCGATTTCTAAATATTTCAAGCCGCCCCGCAAAACATCGTTCGTTCCCTGCTTGCGCATCTTGTAGTAACTGAGCGTCTGCAAAAGCCCCTTGCTCTGATGCTTGAAGCCAACCTCGTTCTGCTTCGTCTTTGCCGGCGGAATCGTCTCGCCCCTGTTTGCATAGCTGGAGCCGACGACCGTTCCCTCGTCGAAGCTCTCGCTGTGATTCGCATACATCATGAATTGCGGCGTAAACTGATACGTGACGGCAAATGTCGGGCAGGTCGCGCTCGCGTCGATTTCTGACGCGCTGCTGCCCGCATAGTTTCTCGCGCGGATGCCGCGATGCCCATGCAGACCGAGCGTGACGCCAAGCTTGTCTCCTGGCGCGGTAAATGTATCCACGACATGCCAACCAAGCATCTGCAGATTGTACTGCGTCTTCAATGTGTGCTTGGGCAACGGCGCGGGAAGTGGTGTGGAATTGGAATGATAGATATTACCAGGTGCTGGGACGTAGATATCCGAAGGATCAGACCCGTAATTCCCTATAACTTCACGCCGAAACCACATCTTGTCAAGGCTCAGCACATAATCACTCTTCCATTCGCCGAGCTTGAAATCGCCCTTGACGCCGATGCCGATATACTTCGTCGAATGTGCCACAGGCCATTGCGAATAGCCGCTGCCGTACCCAGATGTCCGCAAAGAGGCATAATCTCCATCCATATTGAGCAGCGTGCGGCCGTAACCTTGAATCCAGCTCGTATAGTTTTCCTTGTGATAGCCGGCATTCAAAAATGCCTTAGCATGTTCGCTGAGCTTCTGCTCGTGATTCAGAATGAATGTCCAATCATTATACGTGTCCTCCGCCCAATCCGGGGAAAAGTTGATCGAACCCCTAGGGGCTTTCGGCAAACTTTTGAGGGTTTTCGCGACACTCAAGCTATTGCCGTCACCACGCTGGCGCGTATAGTCGTAGCCCATGAGCAAATTCGTCGTGCTGTTCGCCGTCTTGTGGTCAAGATTCAGATAGACGCCCCACTTCCACATGCGTGCATGATCGACCGACAAAGTGCCCTGCCCCTGCAAGACGTTAAAGCGTACACCCCACTCCTTGTTCTCACCGAAGCGTTCGCCGAGATCGACCGACTGTGAGACATAGCTCTTGCCGTGAAACGAGACCTTCGCCTCGCGGTCACCTTTCGCCGACGCCTTTTTGGAAATCATATCGACGACGCCGCCCGCATTTTCCTGCCAGCCTGCCGTCGTGCCACGCACGCCGAGCGCAGGCCCTGCAATGACAGTGACACTGTCGATGAAGTTCGCTGTCATATCCTTCTGATGCGCCATGCCGGGCACGCCGTTGATATACCACTTGTTGCCATTGGAGCTGAGTCCACGAATCGTGACATTGCTGTCCGTTGCACCCTGGCCGACGCGAACGGCGGGGCTCAAGGAAAGTGTGTCGAGAATCGTCCGATCGGGTACGCTGAACTGCTCCAAAGCTTTCTTGCCGAAGGTCATCGCTTGAAACGGTGTCTCCATGACGTCCTTCGAGCCGAGCAGACCGATATTTTCCCTGCGCTCGACAAGGCCGCCCGCGAGTTTCGCTCGTCCAGCCTCCACGACCGTTTCCGACAGCTCGTGTGCTTTTTCCTCCCCATCAGCCTCTGCCGCATGAACACTGCCGTGCAGACTCATGCCCGTCAATGCCCCCGCGATTGCCAATGCCAGCCAATTCTTTCTCTGCGCACTCATCACTTGAACGACTCCTTTACTTTCTTGTTACAAGATTCCTTGATACAGAAAAACCTCCCCACAATCTGCAAGGAGGACAAAGAGCATCAAAAAGACACCCTTTCCTGTCGCTCGCAAGAAGGTGCGGTTTCACAAATCAAGGCAGGTCTCCTGGCTCTGCATCATCGTCTGTTCCGCCTTCCCAGAGTTTCCTCCAGTGACATCATGGAACATTCTCCGCATCACAGTGACGGGATCGCATCGGGCTTGCACCGATTTCCCTATTAAGCTCTCGCGAGCGCCTTGACTATGTATGAAGTTTTTCAAAGGCGAAGCGCGTCAAACGCCTCACAGCAAGGATTATACATTAAAGCCCGTCTAACGTCAATAAAATGTATGGAAAGATAAATTTATTGCCATTTCGCGTGATGACTGAACATATGTCCTGAAGGTTTCCTATCTGCTCAAAGAATACCTTGGAAATAGCGGCTCAGACTTGGGTCGCAGCAATAAATGTAGCAGCCCTTCATGCCTCGGGTCATCAGTATACGATAGGTATTCTTGATGATTTCATCTGCGATTTTCTTCGCATCGCGGGGATATCCCTTGACCAGTCTCCCTATCCCCGACAAAGACTGATCTGTCCACGCTCTCTGCGTATAATCCGCTACAAGATGCCCATCTTCATAGCGCAGATCAAGCCCGATGATCACTCCGATATAATCAAATTCCAGCCCCTGCACGGTATGAATACAGCCGACTTCATCGATGGACGTATCTTCCAACGCATAGATTCCACTGCCCAGATTCCAGCTCATAGAAAAATCGCCTATTTTGATATCATGAATGCTGGAATCATTTCTCCCTGCCTTGAGCCAATTCCAGCAATATCCGGCTACAAGACGTGCAGATTGCCCCGACCGATTTTTCTCCCTGATCATACTGCGAAGTTTCGTCGGAGAATCCACGACTTGGAACTCATACGCGATTCCTTCCAGTGTCGTATTCGCCGTTTTACGAATTCCTAGGGCATGATCCAGCCACGCCAGGTATCCATCAGATCCGTTGCAACGGAACTGGGACACAAGCTCCGTCTCGTAGACTTCCGAACCTGCTTCAGCCGCCCATTTCTTGATTTCAGCGACGCTGCCGATGTCGTTCAATGTAACACGCTGATTCTCATCGATAAAGAAGACGCTGCATTTCGCATTATGGATGATTTCCATCACCTGATTTTTCCCCAGGCTATGGAATGATCTTTCGATGAGGCGGTGCGCCTCATCTACGATGATCGTATCAATACGGCCGCATGTAGAAGCAGAAACCTTTGTATAGCAACCGGTTCCCTTGAAAAGCATATCGATGGCGCTCTTCCTCATCGTCCCCTTCAACTTCTCGCTATAGACTTGCCGAGGAGCCTGGTTCTTCGAGGCATATTGGCAAGCCTGACCATCCTGAGTCAGTTGACAGAGCAGGTTGATCGCAATCACAGATTTTCCTGTCCCCGGTCCGCCTTGTATCAAGATGGTTCGCTTCTTGTTATCGCATACGCACCGACGAGCCAGTCGCAAGATTTTTTCATAAACCACCCTCTGACGATCGAGCAGTACGAATTCCTGCCTGCCCTTCATCATACTGCCGATAGCATCCTGCAGCTTCTTGGACGGACGGATTTTGCTACGATCCAAGATATGCAAGACTTCGCTTCGATCTCCTTTGCAAATGTATTCCTTGATGAATTCGCGGAGTTTTGGAATCTCGCCATGAACAAAAACGGGCGCACGATCGAGATATGTCCGATATTGCTCGTGAAAGAGCGGATCGTCTGGCTGTCGAACATAGTTGTGCAAATAAGCGCAAGGATGCAGCGCAATTAGCTTTTCCTGTACATTCTCATTGAAAGCTTCCAACACTCGACAATAGGACCATGCCTGATAGGCGGGATGACTGACTTCTTGTAGGCATCCACCCGTATATGTTTCAACAATTTCGTCTTTGCTTCCGACATTCGCCAACCGTTCAAGGTCGTCATCCAAGGCTTCAATGACGCTGTCCGAAGCCGGAATCCTGCGGATCTCATCCCATTGTTTCAACTCGATGACAATGGCGTTTCCATGATTGCTGCCGTCATAACCGGAAATCATAAAATCGATACGCATGCCAGTCTGCGGAATATTATACTCAATGGCAATTCCCACATTGTCTGGAATAGAATCATCATCGAGCACATGTCCCATATCCCGTAAGGAAGTCGCCCAAGAGCGATACTCCGCTCGCCCCACGATCCGCCTCATTTTTGCTTGAACCAACTCTTTGATCCAATCAGCTAATCGAGCTTGATCCAACAGGCGCATGAAGCCGCCCTTATCGTCCGCATATATAAGCATCATGAACCTCCCGGACTTCTAAACGATCCCATTCATGCTTCATCATTCAACTCCGCTTTACCGCACATAATGTACCCTCGCCTCCTCGAAGCGGTCTACATGCAGCTTTCTCTCGTTCGGATAGCCGAGGGCGAAGAGGGAAAATGCCTTGAGGTTCGCGGGCATTTCGAGGATTTCTTCCACCTTCTTCATGTTCTCCTCGTAGGGAGCGATGCCGAACCAGACGCCGCCGAGGCCGAGATACGTCGCTTCGAGCCAGATGTTCTGCTGCGCCGCCGCCATATCGATGTGCGAGAAGCGCGGCACGGTCAAGCCTTCCGTACGATAGGCGAGCGCTAAGAGGAGCGGCGCTTCCGCCGCGCAGCCCGTATAGGGCGTGACCTTGGCGAGCGCAGCGATCTTCTCGCGGTTCTCGACGACGAAGAACTCCCACGGCCGCTGATTGCAGGCGGACGGGGCCTGCATCCCTGCACGCAGGATGCGCTCGACCTTCTCCTGCTCGACTGACCTCGCCTGATACTTCCTTATGCTGCGGCGCTGAAACACGACGTCATTCTCCATCGAAAAGCACTCCTTCCAATCGTTTCTCGATCTCCTCCTGCGCGAGCATGTCGACAAGCGTCAGTGAGGAAATCACATTGAGGCGCGCGAGGAGTACCTGCAGATGCTCGCGCTTGACCTTCCTCCCACTGCGTTCGAAGCGCTCCAGGAGCGCGAGCACGGCGAAGCGCGTCTCCCTGCGGCTCATGAGGCTGCTTGAGGCGAGGAGCACGAGCTGCGAGGCGAACGCTTCTTGCGCGAGCACGGGCAGAAGCTCGAACGGATCGCGGCGGCGCTCATCGAAGACCATGTGCCCCGCCCACCACAGGCGGGCGATCGGATTCACGAAGAGCGAGCGGCGCCTCCCCTGCGCGAAGAAGAAATCGCTTCGGAGCGCGGCAGCCTTGCCTTCGCCGAAATCCTTTTCCTTGCGGTAATGGATGTAGCGCCAGAAGAGCGTGTGCGAAAGCCCCGCCCAGAAGCGCTCATCCGCCGCCGTATAGGGCGCGAGCGTGCGCCATGCGCCGTAAATGCGCCGCACATTCTCCACGTCCGTCGAAGCAAAATCCCCCTCTGTCAGAAGCTCGACGGGCGAAAGCGCGGCAAGCTCCGTCTTCTCGAGATAGCCCCGCGCCGAAAGATGCGCGAGCATCGCCGCATTGTCCGCGCTCTGATACATCGCGGCATATTCCTCGACATGTGTCTTCATATCGTCGACGCCCGCCTGTGTCATGAAGCTCAGTTCCATGCGCCCACCTCCTCGCGCTGCACCAGATCCTCCAACTCCTGCACGGCACGATTCAGCGGGTCGCGCAGGAGGCGCTGGGCGACGGCAAGGGGCTGTGCATCCTTCGCCGCAAGATCGAGCTTTTCTTCTTCCAAGAGGTGCACGAGCACCCTCTGCCAGCGCGTTCTCGGCTCTTCGCCCGCACGCAGGCCACCCTGCAGCTTTTCGAGCGCCGCAGTGAGAGCCGGCTGGACGACGCACGAGAGGAACGTCGCGCTGTAGACGCCCTTCGCGTAGCGGCGATAAGCGTCGTACATGCCTTGCGGCAGACGGGCGACGATGTAGTCCGAGCCGCAGTCGATGCGAAGCGCCGCCTCGCCCGCCTCACGCCCCAAAGGCTCGACGCGCACGATGGAAGGAAGCGTCTCGCGTTCGTCGTGCGCCTGCAGCAGGAATTCCGTCGTCTGATCGACGGCGAGGATATGTCCGCGCAAGAAGGAAAAGGCCTGCCCTTCGTAGGCTTCATGAAAATCGTCGCTCACATATCCCTCGATTGCCGCCTTCGCGACGACGAACGGCGTGACCTGCAGCGCAGAACGCACCTCGTCCGCCGCCAGCGTCAGATGAAACGGCGCATCGTTGAACTCGAAGAGGCGGCGATACGACGTGACGGGCGACTCGACGTGCAGCGCATAGCCCGCAAGCCCCGCACGCACGAGGTTCCTGAGCGACGTACAGCGAAGCACGGCGCGAAATTCGAGGCGCAGTTCTCCTCCCGCCGCCTTCAGCTCGGCGATGCCGTCGAACGACGACTTGCGGTAGCTGTCATTCGTCTTCGCCAGCAGCGGATACGGCGCCAGACGCCCCCGGATCTTCAACGTACTTCACCTCCATCAGGCAGTAGTCACGATAACCCATCGTATAGTCGACAAAGAGTTTCGCGCCCTTCGCGACATTCTGCAGTTCGATGACGTTCTTCTCGAATTTCACCAATTTCGCCCTGGCTCTGCCCGAAAGCGAGGCCGCGAGCAATTTGACAGGAACATCCATCTGCTCGCCCGCGAGAAAAAGCTCCAGGCGCACGCGCTCAGCCTTTCGCGGCGCGATGAGGCTCAAGCGATAGCGCCCCTTCCCGCGCTCGACACAGAAGGAGCGCATGTGGAGCGGCGAGAGGCGCGATGCCGCCGCCTTCTTCTTGCGGATCTTCTCGACACCGCTTTGAAGCTCCTCTTTGCGTCCGCCCTTTCGTGCGACAAGGGCGCGGCGCACGGCCGCGTCTTCCAAGTCAGGCAGGAAATCGCCCGCGCCGAAGGCGTCGACGCCACGCTCCTCCTCCGCCATCAGCCGCTCGCGCACCTTTTCCTTCAGGTAGCGCTTGAGCCCCAGGTACATCTCCTTCGCCTGCTTCTCCTCTGCCGCATCCTGCAGGACGCCCGGCTCCCACGCGTCGTGCGACGGCACCTCGATGCGGCGAAACGCCTGTCCCATCGAGTTCTCCTTGATGAGGAAGATGCCCGTGAAATCGATACCGCTCGGAAACCCCTTCTGCTCGAAGAGCTTCATGCCAATGTGGCGCGACATGAGGATGCGGCGGTTCAGCCCCTCGCCGCGCGTCAAAAAGAGCGTCGCCGCGCCGTCAGGAAAGCCGTACTTCGCGCCGTATTCTGCGGCACGAAGCTCGATCCTCTGCGTCGCCTCGTCCTCGCCTAGAAGCATGCGCGCGTAGCGCTGGATCATGCGGTTCTCTTCATAGTATTCCTTGTGATGCGGACTGCCAGCCGTCTTTTCAACGGGAAGTGAATCCGCGTAAAGGCCGAGGCTCGTCTTCGTGATGCGGTGATCGCCGATCTCCACCTCCAGGTTGCCAAGCCATATCGAGAGAAGAAAATTGTCGAGAACGGCGCGGATCATCTCCTGTTCCAAGCCCTCGATGGGCACGAGCCCCATGATGAAGATGTCCGTGCCGCTCGTGCGACGCCGAAAGGCGGGATCGAGCGTGAAGATGTCCAGAAGCGCCTTCTTGTTCTCGTCGCTGTAGTAGACCGTGCCCGTCGTCCAGCGATCCTTCTCGTCCCTGTAGGAGACGAGCTTCGCGACGCCCGTATACGACTCCACGCCCTCCTTGTCCAACGAGGCGAAGAACGCCGTGCGAAGCTCCGAGCAGCTATAGATGACCGCCTTACCGATGCCGAAACTGCCGCCCGCGTTCTCTTCCTTCTGCACGGAAAAACCCTGCTCCTTGACGAGTCCGCTCCAAAGCGAACCCTTCTCGCCCGCGAACGCCCCTTCAAGCCCGCGCGTGCGAAAATCGCTGATGCGAAGGACAGCGATGCGCTCCGCCTTGAGAACGTCCGCCGCACGCTCGAACGCCTCGCGGCACTTCTTGTCGTCCCGATTGCTGAGGAAGCAGCGCTCCAGGATATTCTGAAAATCCTCGCGCCCCGGAAACCTCTCGCGCGGGATGTCGAACGATTGAAAGGAAACGAGGACGGCGCCTTCAGCGTCGTCTCTTCGCGCGTCGAGCGAGTTCTGGATCGTCTCGCGCACGAGGTAGTGCACCGTGCGTATGCCGAAAGAAACGCGCGCGAGGTCGTTGTAGCCGACAAGCTCGCCGCTATCGTTTGCCGGCGCACGCCAGCTGCCCTTCTTCCTGTCCATGAAAGGAAACAATTTTTCCACCTCATTCCTGTACGTTTCCTAGTATAGCAAAGAGACCGCCCAGTGACAATGCGTGATGTACGGCCAAAAATTAACAAAAGCTAAATATTGCAAAAATTTACCTGTGCCCTCTTGCATATACGAACCAATATGCTATAATAAAGGTGCGGCAGGTGGACTAAGCGTCATCCCGCCTTTAGTGCCGTACCTTACTAACCACCAGAAGGAATCATCGCGTATGGTTCCTCCTGGTGGCAATATAATCGAATCCCGCCCAGGGGTTCAGGCTGCAAGGCCAACAGAAAAGAACAGGCAGAGAGCCGAGGCTCACTGCCTGTTTTCTTTCTCTTTCTTTCCTTTTCCAGTATTCTCAATTTCTGGTATTTTCCCGCAACTTTTTTGCACCCGTGCGGGAATTGTGCTATAATGAGGCTCGTGCGGCAGACCGCACGGCTTTATATATTTCATCATTTCTCAGATGCGGCACAGCTTATCGCCATTGTGCCGCACAAAAGCGAAAGGAGTCTTTTCCATGCCAACAGCAGCAAAATCGAGCGGCGCAAGAAAGACCGCCGTCCCAAAGAAAAGCAACGCCCCCTCGCGCACGCGCAGGGCTTCGAACGTCGCCTACATCTTCTTCAACTGCGACGCCGAAAAATCCCACGGCTCGATGAACATCTTCTACAACCATGAAATCTACCGCGACACACAGGCCTCGCGCAAGGCTCTTTGGCAGAAGGTCAAGGAGGAGCAGGCGGCCTCGCGCATCGAAATCGCCGAGGACGATCTGACGAGCGTGCGCACGGCAATTCTTGAGAGCGACCCCACCGAAGCGAGCCGCTATATCCGCTTCGGCGCGATCGAGACCTTCGTCTGCCACTGATTCGTCCGCGATTTTCGTACGGCCGAACGAGAAAAGCCCGAGGGCGTCCCTAACGGTCGTCCTTGGGCTTTTCTTTTTCAGGAATGTCAAGCTCCTCGGCTTTCGTCTGCGTCGTCGGCACGCCCTCAGGCGTAAGGCTCGGCGCATAACGCCAGCTTTCCTTGATCCTCTTTTCCAGACGCTCTTCAAGAAGTCGGCGCTCCTTTTCGTCGGTGATTTCCGGCTCGAACTGCCACGCTTGGACGCCCGTCACGCGACCTTCTTGCGAGATGTCCGCGAAGAACTGCACATGCCCGCGGTACGCAGTCTCCTTCTCGGTCAGGCCGCGCTTCGTCTCCTCACGCAGCACGGCGGGCTTGTTCGGCTT
>ERZ773003.1399-NODE-1399-length-14159-cov-9.382799_pt1 | contig 14159 bp, 11 predicted proteins | sample MGYA00580668_ERZ773003 | MGnify/ENA primary metagenome ERZ773003 (study PRJEB29015, sample SAMEA2738002) | human oral metagenome | biome: human oral; feature: human-associated habitat; material: dental | place: China | collected 2126 ... | reverse complement strand
TTGACCGCAGCAAACCGGATGGGCTGCTACATTTCACGGTGTATACCATGATTGGTTTGCGCTATGATGTGGCCAGTGGCAGTGAATATTATAATGCCGATGTATATTATTATGATCAAAAATTGTCTACCGAAGGTGGTCAATTATTGTATCGAAATCCAGGTATCTTGGCGGCGACTCGTGTGGCACGTCAACAACCAGATGCACCTAAGAAAGCTCCAAAACCAGTGGTGGCACAGCCAGCAGCATCACAATCGATGGCAGCTCAAACGGCAGCTCAATCTGCAGCGCCGACGGCACCGCAACCAAATATCGTTAAGGCTTTATCGACACCGGTACAAGCTCCTGTACCTGCTAATGGCCCTGTGAAAGTAAACATTCAAATTCCTATTGTGTTACCAACAGGTCCTGTGAAAAAGGTGGCAGCTAAAACCGTGATGACCCTTCATAACGTACCGCAACAAACGACAGGTAGCACATCTGAATCCGATGAAACAGAGGCTAATCGTATTCGTAAATAATTCTAAAAACTGCAATTTAGTCTTATGTATACTGAGAATGTATCAGTTACAGTATATATGACTAGGTTGCAGTTTTTATTTTATATATATGAGGCTGTTTGGAGAAATTTCTAACTTGTAATCTGTATGCATTCCTTTCTATCAATATGCAGAATTGGCAAATCAGCAGGTTGAAAATAGTGGTCTTCTAATGAGGCATTAATGAAATAGATGGTATATAATATAGATATAAAAGTGTTAATAATATAGCTATATAAATGTTAATGATAGAGGTATATAAATGTTAATAACAGGGCTATATATGTGTTAACAACAGGACTTATGACTGGGAGGGCATAGGTTCTACTTTAGCTATAGTTAAGTTGAGCTGTCAATAAAAGGGTAGAGAGATATGAAGCAGTTCGTAAAGAGGCTGGCTTGCGGTGTATTGGCAATAGCCACGATAGGCACCCTTGTAGGGTGTAGTCGAGAGGCGCCAAGTACGACGACAAGTTCTGACCGTGCGCCCGTAGGGTATAAGGCGATTGCTGCCATGAATGCATCCGAAGCAGGGGCTTGATGCGGTGTCGAGTTTGGCGACGCGCACGGCCATCGAGATGCGCGACCTTGGGTTCAATCTTAACTTGGGTGTCATGGTGAATACCCATTCGTTTTACTCATACACGAGCGATGTGGACCGGGCGGCGCGAATCGGTGAGACCATTACCAAACGCTATGCGGCGAATCACGTGTTTACAGGGTACGAATATTTTCCAGGTGGCGGAGATTATACGGTGCCGGGCATGAAACTAGATGCGTCTAAGGCGAGCCTCATGGACGATGATGGTCGCGTTTTTGCTCAGCTCATCGGTGCGACCGGCGAGGAACATCCTATGATTATGGTAAATGCTGTGAAAGTAACCTCTATTGACGCCAATCAGCCGGTGAGTCTTTCTAAACCGATTATTACAGATTGGCTTCGGAAAGAACTGGGCTTTGAGGGCGTCGTGATTACTGATGATATTGAGGTCGGTGCCGCCGTTGCTGGTATGTCAATTGAGGACTATGCAATCCAAACCATCAATGCGGGTAGCGATATGGTTATCATTTGTAAGCACCCTAAGCACATTAAGGCGGTTCATGACGCGTTGACGCAGGCTGTAGAGAACGGAACCATTTCCGAAGCACGGCTTGATGAATCGGTGCGCCGCATCATGCTCATGAAATTTAGCAATGACCAGTGATGATTCATATGCTTTCAAACAAAGTAAAATAAAGATAAGCGAACATAGAAGAAACTCTTTTCTCGTAATGGGAAAAGAGTTTTTTATGTGATATAGATGAATTTATTATCTATTTGTTAAAAACTATAAAAATTATTTTATAATTTATTTAAATTATGATATAATAAACTCCTGAGAACTGATTTTAAGGGAGGTGAGATCTTATATGAAATGTAGTAACCATGAGGCGGTCATTGACGCCATAATGGAACAGTACAATCAGGGCCGCATGGAAATGAGTGTTGTACACGGTCCTTACAGTGTTGGCAAAACGTATATCGCTAGAGCGTTACAGGTGCGATTAGGCAAGAGTCATACTATATATCTGCTTGGACGGTTAACGAATGAGTCCATTCATATTCGATCAATTGAGAGAGAACTAGAGGTGCCATCCGGGTCTTTTAAGACCTTAGAGGACGCATTGCGTGGCGTTTTTCAAGCGAGTCTTGACAAGAGGATTATGTTCATCATAGATGATTATCCTGCATTTGTGGATACGGTTCCACAAGCGCCGATTATATTGCGTGACTTGATGGAAACCTATCGCGACCATGGCAAAGTATTCGTGCTTCTCATGGGAACCCATGTAGATGAATTGAAAGGACGCATCATCGGCGAATCAAGCTTAATTGCAGCCTACATTCATAATTATTTCAAGGTCAATCCGTTCACACTTGATGATGTGAGAGCATTAGGTTGGAACTATACGGATGAAGATCTTGCTAAGATATACCACGTAACAGGCGGTATGTCGGGGAACCTCGTGCATATAGATCCCGCCTTGTCGGTAGATGAAAATATTGTGCGTCTATTCTTTAAGCCACAAGGGGTTTTGTGTGTGGAACCGCAACGATTACTGATGCGTTATATTCGGAATGTAGGAGCAGCTAATGCCATTTTATATGCATTGGCACAACTAGATAAGCCGTTTTATACAGAATTATGTCATGCTAGCGAATTGAAAAGCGGCACCTTTGCGACTCGTATGGCCGACCTACTTGATATGGAAATTATTGGACGTATTCAAGGGGGCAGCCGTGGCCCATTGCGCTACGCAGATTACCATTTTGTGAACACTATGTTCCAATTTTGGTACCAGTTTGTGTTCCCAAACCTTGAGGAAATTAATTGCGGTCAAGGGCAATATATTTACGATACCATTGCAAAACCTGCGTTAGATACACTTGCTTAATACAATTATTTTAGTGAAATGAATTCGAATTCGTGCGGCTTGTAATGGATTCGGATTCGCTCAGTCTCAGTATATAGAAATCGATTCGAATTCAAGCAGCTATGTAAAATTGATCTAAATTGGCGTACTTTACTGAAATAGGTTTGTAATTATACACAAATACATATGTAACAACAATAATTCCGCTGTAAATCTATGCATTTATGGCGGAATTTCTCGTTTGTCTAAATACTCATTTGGGTGTATATTGCAGGTGAGCCTAGGCAGAAAGGATTGAATATGAATGTAAAACATGTGGTATGTCCTCCAAAGGTTTTGCAATCGGTGACAGACTTAAGTTTAGTACGCGTTTGTCAGGAGCGTCGTGTATCGGTTCTCAGTACAGATCGAGGCATATGGCCTATTGAAGAATTGACAATTGATGCGGCACAAGTTGAATTGTGTAGGCGCTATCGGCCTCTTATCGCTAGCTATGCGAAGCGACTAAGTACCGCAACATTGACAGATGATGTGGAATCATTTCTGTGGATTATTTTTATTGAATCGATTTATAGCTTTCACACGTCAGGAAAAGTACCATTTTCCGGATATGTAAAAGCAAACATCCATTATGGATATCTCAATTTTTACAAACAATCAGTGCAACAATGGCGCTACGAATGGACCTTACCTATGTGTACAGGTGATGATGTGGCGGAGCCAGCGATGGACCAATTCCCCGATCATGTAGATATTGAACAAGACATCATTAGTTCCTTAACAGAAGACGAATTGCGCAATCGTTTATGGTCTGCATTTAAGCAGCTGCCTCGGGAACAACAACAGTTATTGTATGCTTTATATGGGGATGGTAAAAGCTGTGCTGCTATAGGATGTGAGTCACATCAATCGAGACAAGCAGTACAACAACGCCATCAAAAGGCTATTGATCAATTACGATACTATATGATGGTAGCTGATAACAAACAATTCAATATGAAAGATATGCAAACTATGAATAATTACAAGCAAAGTTAAAAAAATAAAATATTTTTTAATCTATATATTTACAGTTTGTAATTATAGGTATACAATTAACTCATAAGTGCTACTAAAGCACATTTATATAACACGTGTTATTTATACAATTTTACAAGAGGAATTCCTTAGTTTTATCACTCGTTAATCTTAAGAAAGGTTATAACGATGCATAATACAGCGTATCAAAAGGTAAGTAATAAAGAATCAATTTCTTGTAATCCAAATGCAATATATGGCGATGTAGATCACCATATATGTTGCTTAATCCCTGTTTACATAGATGGTGGTGACTGCACCGCATGTTACTATGTAGATGGTCGGCGTGACATCATTCACAAATCCATTAAAACGGTATTGCGAGAGGTAGCACGACAGGAGGGGGTTCTAGCAAACGGCATTCAATCAACGAGACGGTCAAAGCCTATGTATACGGATCCACGAACGTTAGGGCCTAACATGACATTTGCTTGTCTGAAAGCACGAAAACCAATTGCACGGGATGTGGTGTATGGTTTATTCAACGTTATCATTCCATTTCAATACCATATTGAGCCAGGACCAGAGCCACATACAACGTATATCATCATAGGAGACTTTGATCCTATACTCGTATTTCATTCCCCTGACCACGTGCAACGCAAACTACGGGATGCTTTGTTAGAGCATTTAGATTATACGAAACGGATGCTTGCTAAATTGAGTACCTGCGGTAACCCTTATGTGGTGGCTGAAATCTATGGCGCATCGAGAACATTAGCGGGAGTATAGCAACACATATTTAGAGAGTCTGGGAGGGACGTAATTAAGAAACTACAATAAACAGTAGATATGCTCATACAAAAATTAAATAACAGATAATATTGAGATACTTAAATAGCTGTATAGTAGAGACAGATCATTCATAAAAACCTCAATATATAAGCGGATAGCTAATCCATTGCGATTAACTATCCGTTTTTATTTATTAATAGATGACTAAAAAATATTTACAAAATAGATATGTATGCTACAATGTTCATATAAGAATCATGAATAAATAGTGAATTTTAAAGTAAAGAGAGCATGATAGGTTTTTTGTAAATGGAGGTTCTAAATTATGAACAAACGGAAACGTTTATTAACTTTGTTAATTAACGGCGTGCTGCTATCTAGTTTATGTATGGTAGCTAATGCTGCAGATAATGTAGCTGGGGCAGGTAGTGGCGTAGCTATTGGCACAGGGTCTAATGCTCAAAGAGATGGAGTAGTTGCTATCGGTAGAGGTGCACATACCAATTATGCTGGCGGGTCTGGCTATGCTAATGTTAATGGCGATGTAGCTATTGGCGAAAATGCAACAACTCATAGTTATTATGATCAATCTGGCTCAGTAGCTGTCGGTAAAAATGCGTATGTAGAAAATACGATTGGACGACAAGAAAAATTATTTGCATTTAATCAAACTACTTTTAATACTTTTGGTATGGGAAGTCTTCCACAACAACCAGATAAAGTTGTTACTGGTGTAGCAGTAGGTGACAATACTTACGTTAGAACCGGTGGTGTAATGGTTGGTTCTCATAATTATCGTGGGAAAATCGGTGATATCACTGTCAACACAGATACTTACACAGACAAACGGAAAGCTGGACTAGGCTTATATTCAACAACATTAGGCTCAAATAGCTTTACCAATGGTACTGTTGCAACTACTACAGGTGCTTTAAATGTTATTTCCAGTAATTATGATGGCAATAATATTGCTAATGCAACTAGAAATTTTGGGGCTACTATTAATGGCTCTTTGAACTCCATTGAGTCCGCTACAGCTACTAATAACTATTCTGGATTAAGCAACACTGTTGTTGGTACTGCTAATAGAACCAATAATTCTAATGGTTCTTTGATTTTCGGTGCAGGTAACGAAATTACTAACTCTATTACTGATATAGATGCGAGTGCAATAACACCAGGTCTTTTTGGAGGTCCATCATCTGTAACTGATTTAGCAAAAGATATGCGTAAATTAGTAAAAGACAATAAATCGGGTGGTTCCACATTAGCTATCGGTGGTGGCAATAAAGCCGATTACACACAATTAACAGCAATGACCGGTGTTAATAATACTGTAACAGGTACCGCTACTGACGTTGCAAAATTAAACCAAGTATCCGGTTTCAATAATACGATCACAAATGCATCTAATAATATTGTAATGGGTAATGATCATGTCATAACTGCTGATAATACAATTGCTATCGGTGGGCTTTCTTCCAGCGAAACACGCTCTGTAGCCAATACAACAACTATTGGTTATGATGCAAGAGCTTCTGTTGAAGGTGGTGTAGCTCTTGGTAGCAATTCTAATGCGACTGTAGATAAAGGTGCAGCTGGTTATGATATTCTTACGAACGCACCATCCACAGATACATCATCTACTTGGAAATCTACAGCCTCTGCTGTATCCGTTGGTGATGTGACAAATGGTGTAACACGTCAAATCACATCTGTTGCAGCTGGTACCAATGATACTGATGCGGTAAATGTGGCGCAACTTAAATTGCTCCGCAACAATGTAGGTGGCGATATTACTAATATTCAAAATAATATAAGTCGTCTAGACAAACGCGTAAATAGAGGTGTAGCAGGTGCTGCTGCGTTGGCTGCATTGCATCCGCTCGACTTTGATCCAGATGCTAAATGGGATTTTGCTGCAGGCTATGGTCATTACCACAGTGGCAATGCTGCTGCACTTGGTGCATTCTATCGTCCTAATGAAGATGTACAATTGAGCGTAGGTTCTACAGTGGGCAATGGGGAAACAGTTGTGAATGCAGGTCTTTCTGTGAAAGTCGGTGCTCATAGCAATGTATCTCGTTCTCGTGTAGCCATTGGTAAAGAAGTGTTAGAACTCAAGAAAACCGTAGCTCTTCAAAATGCACAAATTCAAAAATTAACAACCCTTTTAAATGGTGTAGCTGGAACCAATATGAAAGCTGATCGAACTACTCTATTCCCAGATGTACCAAGCAATCACTGGGCTTATGAGGCTGTTAGCGATTTATCTCGTCGTGGCCTAGTAGAAGGATACCCAGATGGAACATTCGGTGGCGACCGTATGATGACTCGTTATGAATTTGCACAAATCGTATACCGTGTTATTCAAAATGGTGTACAAGTGAACGAACAACTGGTAACAGAATTCAGTCCTGAAATGGCTCTATTCCGCGTTGATACAGTGGCAAAAGATAACCAAGGTCAACCAACCATTGAACGTGTTCGGGTTAATAAAAAATAATATATAGTATATAACAATAAACCGATACGAACTCTATTGACTATTAATAGCGTTCGTATCGGTTTTATATTTCTAACATTACAAAATGTAAATTAAAATTATAAATCGTAATATAAAATATCGTTTTTGCAATTTGTTTGAATGCAAAGAACTATTGTGTTACACTTAATACAATAGGAGGTATCTTTATGAGCACTAGCAAATATATTCGGTTAGTATCTATGACGATAGATAACCTAAAGAATATTGAACACGGGCGTATTAATTTCATAAATACCAGAAAGGATTACAAATCGAGTTTATTAGGTATATATGGTCAAAATGGTTCAGGTAAAACGGCTCTTATAGATGCAATTAGCATTTTAAAATTATTACTAACAGGCCAGAAATTATCTTCTACAATTCGTAACTATATTAATATATCCTCTGCTTCAGGTACCTGTAAATTAGGCTTTGAATTGTTAATAGAGGATAATCATAAACATATTTTAGTAGATTATGAGGCGGAATTAGGCATTACATCATCGATTACTGGTGAAAGTAATATAACGGATGATATTAGGGATGGAGAAAATCGAATTTGCATTACAAAAGAGCGCTTACAATATAAACTTGAAAGTGTAGGTTCCAATATCAGAAAAAGTATTTTAATCGATACTGATGTACCTGCAAAACAAATCTTTAAACCTAAATCAAAATTAGATTTATTAGTTGGTCGTGATATGGATGATATTACAGATCTAATCGTAAATAAGAAACAAGCTAATGCGGAATCTCGGTCCTTTATTTTCTCGCCAGAGTTTATGAAACATCTGAATACTCGCAATAAAGTGATGAGTTCACATCAAGATTTTGGATTAATGTATTCAATTTTGAAAGATTTGGTAAAATATGGCAATCGTGATTTATTTGTAGTAACAACAGAACATAGTGGACTAATTAGTCTTGATGCATTACCACTAGAAATCAACTATCGAGCAGATGCTCGACATATTGTAGGGACGATTGGATTATCCCTAAATCAACCTAATGTATTTCCTGTAGTTATAGTACAAGATATTAGAAATAGCATAGCCATGATGAATTTAGTATTAACTCAAATTATCCCAGGTTTAACTATTGGAATAGAAACATTGGGTAAAGAAAAGCTACAGGATAATCAAGATGGAGAGCGATTTGAGTTAGTATCTTATAAATCAAATACACATATTCCATTAAAATATGAGTCTGAAGGAATTCGTAAAATTATTTCTGTTTTAGGACTGTTAATTTCTGTCTATAATAGAAAATCCATAACGGTTGCCATAGATGAACTAGACTCTGGCATCTTTGAATACCTGCTCGGTGAAATTTTACGAATTATTTCAGAAAAAGGTGAAGGTCAATTAATATTTACATCTCATAACTTAAGACCTTTAGAAACACTAGATAAAGGCTGTATTGCTTTCACCACAACTAACCCTAGCAATCGATATACACGAATGGTTAATGTAAAGACAAGTAATAATCTCCGTGACTTTTATTATAGAGATATCATGCTGGGAGAACAGAACGAAGAATTATATAAATCGACAAATAATGCCGAAATTTCTTACGCTTTTAGGAAAGCTGGTGCATATAAAAGGCACGACGAAAAATAGTGCTTGTTATTGTTGAAGAGCCATCTGATGCGGAATCATTGGAACTATATTTTTCTAAATTTTTTGATAGTAGTACTATCCATATGAAGATTATGTACGGAGATATTACTTCAAGAAAAGGAGTAAACCAATCGAATATTAAAACAAGATTAGGTAACGAAATTAGGATATATGCTGAAAATAATCATTTTAAGGCTAAGGATGTTCAGCAAATTATACATTTAGTTGATATGGATGGGGCTTTTATAGACGATTCTTTTATAGTTGAGGATGTGACGAAAGACGACTTTATATATACATTAGAATCAATTATAGTCCCCAATCGACAAGAGGCTATTGAGCGTAAACGTGAGAATTTGAATATTTTAAGTTCACGGACCGCTGTAATGTGGAATAGCATCCCTTATAAAATATATTATATGTCTTGTAATTTGGATCATGTGTTACATGATAACCTCAATGCTACAGATGAGGAGAAAAAAGTTAATTCATTGACTTTTAACGATAAGTATTATAATGATATAGATGCATTTGTTAGGTTTATGAGAGAGTCTATATTATTCTCCCGGTGTACAGGCTATAAAGATTCGTGGGATTATATAAAGCAGGATAAACATTCATTAGAGTGTAATTCTAATTTAGGATTATGTTTTATATGCTGAACAGGTGCCTTATTGTCTAAAGAATCCCAATCCTTCAATATGTAGTAATTTTTGTTCTAAATATTTATCGCTCGGTACGATAAACTTAGTTCCATCATCAATGGTGCGTTCTACCTTTAAATTGGAGTCCATAATAGCTATCATTGCCTCTTTAGTAGTTGGTTTTTCAAGCAATCGCATGACGAATAAAAGCCCGTGGTCCACAGCTTGATCGATTTGATTATACATATTTCCTACGGTCATATATTGTTGGCCACCACCCTCGGTGAGTGTTTCTACGTATTTGATAAATCGTTCTGGAATATACGTTTTATTTTCTATAAACGGCAATTGCTCGTATCTTTCACCTAGAACATAGATTTGTCCTAAGATCGCTAATAAGAACAATCGTTGATATATAGCATCCATATCGATGTCGATATCAGGATGGTGTGCTTTCATATAATCGACTACATCATACACATTAAATGGTTTTCTTAGATCCATCAATTCCTTGATAGAAATAAACACGGGATTTGTCCATTCTGGTGGAACCCCATTAGATTCATTTATGGCTGTGTAGAAATACAGTTTATTTAATGTGTCTTTGGTCACCGTTTCATTGCGAATAATCTTATGTGCGTTACGTTTCTTAGTGAGTAGAGCCATGCGGAACTGGGTATCATAGACATAGTCGTAATACTGCTCCTTATCCACATGATTGCCTTGGGATAAGGCTTTGATATTTTCTACCACCGCATCATTGAGCCAGGTAATAAAGGAACGTTGTAATGCTTCATCGCCCACATAGGTACAACCAAGACGTTCTGCTCGCTCTACAAATTGTGATACATATACTGGATCATTGAAAGTCTCTAAATATTCGTGCCCTACATAATAGTCGTTAGACTCGATTACACGGTTGATATTATTAATCTTGTAGTCCGATTGTGTGCGAGACCGTTCGTCCATCTTCATCGTTTCAGCGATGAGCTTTAACACATTCTTCGTATACACCGTTCGATCCTTTAAGGAATCATTAGGCGCATGTTTTTCCGAATAGAGCATGATGTCGCGCAGCTGTTCCAGACGTTTCCAACCAGGATACGTATTATAGGATATATAAGCGATACCGCGGTTAGATAGATTACGATTACAAATGGAGAGGATTTTATCCTTTACCACATCTGGTACCCAAGACCAAATGCCATGCACTAAAATGTAATCAAAGGTACCAAAATCGTCGTCGATATCCATAATATTCTTTTCTAGCAATGTTACATTCGTAAGACCTATCGATTGAATGAGATCGTTCCCATGCTGTACTTGCACTGGTGAAAGGTCGATGCCTGTGAAAGTCGCTTCTGGATAATACAACGCTTGGGGAATAATATTCCCACCGCAAGATGAACCCAGCTCTAACACTCGAGCCCCTTTAAGAGGTGCTGGGTTAAGCCCATATATTTTGCCCTTCGCTAGGAGTGAGTTAATATTCGTATTTGAAAAGGCTTTGGAAATATAGAGAAAATTGTCATAAGAACTTTTTAACTCATCAATCTCCGCTTGTGCAGTTTCGATGGTGTGCATCGGAGGTGTAATATGCTCTGTATGTTGTACGATGGCTTGGTTAGCTACATCTTGTTGTGCCTTATTGTGATTCATAGGAACCTCCTTTACTATTAACAGATAACAACATATATTATGATTCAGTATACTACAAATCCATGAGATTCGTCTGTATGTAAGAAAAGGAATCCTTAAATTGCAATATTAAATTGAACACTCTGTAAATCCATAACTTTATTAACTTCTTCAATGAAGACTTCTTGAGGCGTTTGGTAATCCAACAGCTTTCGGGGTAAATTGTTGCACCAATTTAACGCCCGCTGAATCGTTTCTTCTGACACAGCCTTTATGGGCGTTCCTTTTGGGATAAAGCGGCGTAATAGTCCGTTATGTCGTTCATTTGAACCGCGTTCCCCAGGCGAGTACGGGTGAGCAAAAAAAATAGATAAATCCTCTGTTTCTAATGTACTTATGTCTGCAAATTCACGGCCATTATCAGCCGTAATAGTTTTACATAACATGGATACATTGGAAACGGCCTTAAGAGACTGCAACCAATTTTCTAATGTCATTTTTACGTCCACGGCTTTAGCGGATAGACAACGTAAGGCTACATATAGGCGAGACTTGCGTTCTAACAATGAAACAATTACTTCATCGCTTTTATTCTTTATTCCTCGGACCGTATCCAGCTCCCAATGACCAAATTCTTCGCGGGTAGCAACAGATTCATCACGCAGATCAATGGATTTACCTAACTTGCGTTTGTGTTGCCTGTTATGTCGCTTCTTATGAGAATGGCGAATAACACAAGGCAAATCCATTGGTTTAAGACCTAAAATGCCTTGGTGAAGGTAGTTATATAAAGTTTTAGTACACACCATTTCATTGCGTACAAACAAACCCTTACGTAAGGCGTAGCCAACAGCATCTAAGGACCATTTATCGATTCTTACCTTGGTTTCAACCCAAGATAAAAAGGGCTCAATAGAACCTGCTTTCAAAGTGTTGAAAGAACCTTGGTGGGTTCTTTCATAGGCAAGCTGACCGCAATCTGCTACATACATAAGAACAGTCTTGTTTTGCTTAATTTGAACCACTGTTCCACGCTTTTTCTCAGCATAAATCGTAGTTCTAGAGCGTCCTAATGCCTTGGCAATAGTATTGATAGGATCACCAGCAAGAAGGCGTTTTTCAAGATAAAAGCGCTCTTCCAAATTTAAGTGTTTGTTTGTGCGCAATGATGTGATAAGATTAGAGCAGTCCATATTAGTACCTCGTGATTGATTGCGAATTTGATACTCTAATCTTATCACTTGTACTAATATGGATTTTTTATGTGTTCAGTTTCAATTTACAACTAAGCAAATTTAAAAACTACAAAAAACAGCTATAAAAACGCCTGATTTTAGAAACTTAATAGATACTGATAGTATATAAAAGAAACAAATATGATATGGTAATTATTGAGTGTGAATAAGAATTAGAAAACATAGTATTTAAAGAATACATGTATAAAGGCCTTTCATCGTTATGGTGAGAGGCCTTTTGTGAAAGTAGTAGTTGCTCTAATTTATTTTTTCTATTTTGTTGTTACTAGTAGATAGCTTTAAGGAAACAAGGGTATGGAAACCATAAAAGAATTTTTAGATAGTGACATATATCTAGATATTATAAAAGAACTAGGTGTCGACAACTTTAATCAAGATTTACAAAGTGTTGAAGTAGAAGAGCTAAAAAATCGATTGAGACAGAGACAATTTTTACTAGAAGGGTTTAATTGTAAGGTGCTTTTAGAAAAAGCGATGGTGCAGTTTTACAAGCAAATGATAGAAGCATATGGAAAAGATATTATCGTTTGGACTAAAAAGTTTTGGCAATATAACGATGATACTATTGAGGAACAACCTGATGGTGAATTTTCTATAGGTGAAGAACTGTCTGAAGATGAAGAATCAACTGTAATTGAAATAGGAAAATACTCTATAACGAGTATTGGTTTGTATATAATTGAATTTGACCTCTTGAAGAATCATCAAGACATATTAGCTGATTACTATAAAAGAATATATATTCCTAAGGCAACGAAATATGCAAAAAATGTGATAGCATTATATAAAGAGGTTTTTAGCTAAGATATTTAGATATACTAAATCAGAAGGTTTCCTATGGCACAACAATCACTTGATTTTGCTTTTTGGAATGAGCAGTGGAAAAAAAGTTATTATGATCGTGAAAAAGGTATCAGAGCGAATCCTTTAATAGAGTATTGGGATAAGCGGGTTCATGACTTTTCTCTTATGCGTAAAAGTAATGATTATGATTTTGGTCGTAAGGTGTACACTGCGTTGAGTGGTGTGTTAAATTCTAATTCCACTATGCTAGATATAGGGGCAGGGCCTGGTTTCTTTACCATTCCCTTTGCGCAACATATTAAATCTGTAACGTCTATTGAACCATCAAAAGGGATGGTTGCAGTGCTTAAAGAAAATGCTAAAGAGGCTGGCGTAGAGAATTTCTATGTCATTGAGGAACTAATTCAGGACTTACCCCAAGATGGTTCTCCTGATTTTCAGTTTGACCTTGTAGGCGTATCTCTTGTGCTTTGGATGTTTCCTGATGTATGGCTTCGGCTTTTACAAATGGAACAATATTCTAAAGGCTAAGGATAATAAATGTTTGATTTCCTCTCGGGCGGCCATAATCTGGTGGAATCCAAAAGAAATTGTTATTGCCTAGCTTAATAATTAAGCCAATAGATTATGATATTTATTGGCTTTTATATTGTCACCCAAAATTGGTATACTGATGTTAAGTTATAGATTTTTGTTTAAACAGTTGTTTGAAAATAGAGGGGCTATGAATATAACAAGGTCTTTTGGTGAGTATTTTAAATATTCTCTCCATGATGCGCGGGTACAGAAAATAGAATACGCAGACGATAATTTGATCCTTATTTTTGAGTACATTTTCTCTTATGAGAATGGTATTGAGCAAACTCATAAGGCTCAGGTTGTGTTTGAGACGTGCGATATAGATT
>ERZ773003.1398-NODE-1398-length-14166-cov-4.597335_pt1 | contig 14166 bp, 10 predicted proteins | sample MGYA00580668_ERZ773003 | MGnify/ENA primary metagenome ERZ773003 (study PRJEB29015, sample SAMEA2738002) | human oral metagenome | biome: human oral; feature: human-associated habitat; material: dental | place: China | collected 2126 ... | reverse complement strand
TCACCCGCCTTACGGTGTCGGGACTGTAGGCCTTGAAGAGCTCCTCGAAGTTGGCAGCGTCGGAGTCACTGGCGAAGGATGCATCGCGGAACACAGCGTAGATGGGCTTCATCTGCGCAATCTCCTCTATAGCATCCGTGCTCACCGGCATGTCGAAGCAGGCTATGAGCTGGCCATCGTTTACGTTGAAGCAGGCAGCTCCTGCAACGTCTATCTTCTCAATGCGGGCGGAGTATGGGATGCGGAAGGCTGGCAGCACCTGGAAGAGCAGGTCATCAGGCGTGCGGTCCTCTTTGAGATTGTCCACGAGACTTAGCAGGCTCGCCTGGGTCTGCTCGCCAGGCTCGCTATAGGTATCCAGAAAGTTTGAGCTGTCGATGCTGAACACGCGGAAGCCGATGTCAGGGACGGGTTTGGAATCCTCACCAATTTTGAGTTGGGCATTAGCCTCTTCAATTTCTTCGGCAATCTTCTTGCCTGCGCGACGGATACGCTCCTCACCAAGCTCGCACAAGTTCGTAAATCCAAGCTTATGAGCTTCTCCCTCAGAAATAGCTTCAGGTATTTGAACCATCACAAATCGACGAGAAGTCTCGTATTCAGCATTCAAGGACATGATGGCGTCCGCAAGGGTTGCAGAGCCTGAAAAGAAGTCCATAACGAGATCCCCATCAGAAGACCCGATTTCGATAATTCGTTGCATCAACTCTGGCGACTTCGGAAAACTCATAACGTTTGATCCGAACAATTCCTTGATACGTTTCTTCCCATAATCATTATTGAACTCGGGCGACGCTTGAAGAGATTTCGGTAATGTCAGCGCAGATGTGCCTTCGGCAAGGTAGTCTTTACGGAATACGCGCCATCCATCGCCGCTCTGCTCTCCGACGATATAAAAGTTTTCTTTTTCAATCTTCTGCTTCGACCACGTCCAACATGTGGGAGATCCATCACTCGCTAGCGGCAGACGCTCAATAGTATGAGTGGAGTCAGCAGATGTTGAAACATGTCCTGTCTCCGGATTTATCCACAGAGAAAAATATAGGTTCGGCCTTGTCTGAGGATTAAAGCGCTGATTCCTGTTACGCAAGCCAATCAGACGGTACTTGCCGCGATCGTCCATACGGTTGTACTCGGCAAGCATCTTTTCATCTTTTGGAATAGGATTTAAACAGGTCGAATTGCCATAGTCTTTAACATAAACGATCACAGGCTCGATAGTTTTTGCAATGTATTTATCAAGGTTGCGACCTCTGGGGTTTACCTGAACCAAAAGTTTTGCCACGAAATTTTGTTTTCCAAAAATCTCATCACAAATCTTGCATAGATTGTCCTCTTCGTTGTCGTCGATGCTGATGAAGATGGCACCGTCACTGGAAAGCAAATCACGCGCCAGTAGCAGGCGTGGGTACATCATCGAGCACCAGTCGGAGTGGAAGCGCCCATTGCCTTCGAGGTTGGCGACAAGCCTGCCGCCCTCCTCGTCGTACTCGCCGCTCTGTGCGTCGTATTCCTCGTGCGTTTGAGCAAAGTCGTCGTCGTAGATGAAGTCATGGCCCGTGTTGTAGGGCGGATCAATGTAGATCAGCTTTACCTTGCCTGCATAGGTCTCGCGTATGACCTTGAGCGCGTCCAGGTTGTCACCTTCGATGTAGACGTTCTGGGTGGTGCCCCAGTCCACTGACTTCTCGGGATGCGGGCGCAGCGTCTTGTCGCAGGACCTTCTCGCCTCCAGCTTCGCCTCCGCCTTGCCCGGCCATGTGAACTGATAGCGTTCGCGCTGGCCTTCGGCAACATCACCAAGAAGATCACGCAAAGCGTCAAAGTCGACGCTAGGTTTAACAACGCCATTCTCGTCTTTAACCTCGGTAGCAACCTGCGGGAACAGGTTGGTAAGCTTGTCGATGTTTTCTAGTGTCAAATCAGATGTTGTACGGCTAATTTTATCCATTGCTAAAGCTTCCATACTTCTGGCGTGTTATTAGTCAGGATTCCTTTTTCGCCAAACAAATCCAAGTCGCTACTGTTTGGCTGGTTAGCCTCATTTAGTTGCTCGATATACACAAACTGAGGCATATAGAGCGACGGCCCACTTACAATGCATTCTCCTTGACCGAGAGCGCTCAACATCGCCAAACTGCCTTCACCCATGAAACTAACTGTCCTGCGAATGCGCTCGATATCATTTGGATTCACAAGCTTATGGATAAAGTAGTTGTGAATCTGCGAGGTGATAGTCGGGGAGATGTCGCTTGGCCGCTGGCTTGCCAGGCAGAGGAACACGCCGAACTTGCGGCCCTCCTTTATCACACGCTCGAAAATGCGAAGCGTGTTGTCGTGAACGAGATCGGACTGCTCTGCGTCATAGCCAAGAAGGTTATGGGCTTCATCAATAACCAATGTCGTTATCTTCTGCGGTGTTCCGTTTCCCTTCAATGCTGCAGCATCTTGCACCACCAATTCAGCAAGCAGGGATGGAAGCATCTCGCGACTGCTCGCATTTACGTCGGCAAGTTGGATCACGGCGATATTCTTGTCTTTGAACAACGAGTCAAGCGGAGCTCCGGCAGTATGCAAGAAGAGCTTCCCTAAATCACGTATGACCGCTTTAGCCCGTGGCAATAGGGGCTGCACGAACTCGAAGTTAATTCCGCTTTCTGCTGCACGAGCCGCTTCCATTGCCAACCAGAGGTAGAACTCTTCTAGGTGCGTGACGTTCGAGGCGATAGATATGGCGTCTATATTGCTACTAGCATTTATGTAATCACCAACATGGTGCACGTCTGCAGTTCTGGCATAGTAAAACCCCTGCGTTGAATTATTAAAAGCTAGGTCTTCGATTCCCACTACCATGCCATCGCAGTAGTTGCGTAACGCGAAGAACAACGCACTGCGTTTGTCTATAAGGGACTGCTGTAACTCCGCGATGAAATCAGTTTGCGTTCGATTTTTCCAGCTCCAGAAAGCGCGTCGAACAATCGGCATCTGAGTTTTCTGAGTAGCGCGCAAGATGGTTCCCCAGCTGTCCTCGCTGAGCGCATCAACGTCAAGGGGGATACCTTTACCAGGGAATGCAGCTTTTACGCGTGTGTTCAGGTGATAAATAGTCTTCTGCTCAGACGGAACTATCGCATCCCCACCGTATTCGTTATTGAGGTCGAAGACGATAATTCGAGCATTGCTACTCCCGCTCGGGATCAGGATTGAATACTTGTTAAGAATGCTGGCAAGCGTATTCGACTTGCCACTGCCAGTATTACCGAATACGCCAATATGGCTCGCCATCAGTTTTCCCGCATCAATGTACACGTCGTTGGTCTCATCAAAAAGGCTGCGCCCTATCCTCATGGGCTTTGATCCATTGGATGAGTAGAGCATCGCCAGCTCTTCGTTACTAAGCGTCTCGATACCTGCGCCAACGATTGGCAAGCAGCGAAGCCCACCTTTGAAGGTGCCGTTTGCAATATATCCGCGCACTTCTAGGTCAACTACGAAGGCCCCAACTGGCGCCGCCTGTTCTGCACGAGAAACCGTGCTGACCTTGTCGAACTCCGCCTCATGCTCGCCTACAATCTGACAGATGACGCTATCAAGCCCGACATTCGTCTTCACAAACGAGTTGATGCGCGGCGATGCCGCAGGCTTGCCGTTACGAACGAGAAACGGCTGCAGCCGCTCATAGAACGTTGCCGAAACCCGAATACCATCAACTCTTGTTACGCGCCCTACCTTCATCGAGGCATCGCCCGCTCAAAGAGCCTCGCTAAGGTAGCGGTTGTATCGCATTTCGGATTTGCTGGAGGAATAACTTCCACCCTGCCCTCAAGCTCTGGAGGCAATTCGTCGTTCTCGCTGTATTTGGGGAACACCACCGTGAGGCCATTGTCTATAGCACTGCTGATGATGTCGTTCACATGTTCGTCTGACCACGAGTAGCCGAGGACGAAGAGCGCAGCGTTTTTACGTAACAGCTCGCCCTTCATGGCGAAAAGGGTTTCGTAGAAGTTTGAGATGACACTTCCCAGCTTATCCTGCCCGGGAAACACAATGTCCTCTGCTCGGAGCACGCGACTTGAATTAACGGAGCCATGAAGCTTGTAGACCGCAAATGTCGGTATGAAGGTGCGTTTTGCAGTGTCGTAGCCTACGACATCGAAGGGGAGGAAAGACTTCGATTCTTTCTTCAGCGCGTAATTAAAGAATCCGGCAGCGTCTAAGAGCTCTTCGACAATGCGATCATAGTTAAGCGTGAACACATTTATGCGCTTGCTCTCAGGATGCCTATTCTCCGCGATGCTTACTGCTTTGTGGGCAGCTTTCAGAAGCCTATTGAGGTTGACAAGTGAAGGGTGGTCTAACTGGTAGTTCTGGTTGCTATTGAATTCTTCAACGAACTTTTCCAAAACCTGTTGGCGTATCCCCTCGTCTGCGCACCCCTGCAGAGCTCGTTCTATCCCTATGTCTGTGGGCAATTCGAGATTGTCCATCTCGGCAATCGTGTCAGAGAAGCAGTCAAACGAAGGTATCGCACCGGAAGGGCCACCATTGACGCCGGCGCCAAAGAGAAAGTTTATGTTGCAGGAACCGAGCACCTTCTGAAGTAGAGGTACAAGGTTCGCATTGTTTTCATCGGATTCAGCTTGCTGTTCGATAAGATCAGCCGTCATTTAATCTCCCCCTCAGCACGGCGAAGCGCCTCAAGTTCATGTTGCTTTTCTTTCAGCTGGTAGAACAGATCGTTCTTACGATTTATCTGTTTGGCTGCTCTGCAGGCGGCATCGAGCTTTTCGATTTCTGTCTCAAGATTTGCCCTCTGCTTTGCCCGTTCGATACGGCCATCTACGTCCGTTCCATCGACATTCCCAAAGATAACCTGGGCGCAGATGGAGTCCCACGCTGCATCAAGCGTCTGTCCGGTAAGGACGATGCTGTCCACAGTGTTTGAGGCGTGCAGCTCGCTGCGCAGTACATACACCATGTCCCCTGGCTGCGTGTGAAACAGCAGCATATGCGAGTTCGCTCGTGCGATTGCCTCGATGGCACGTGCTGGCTGCTCATCTCCCTTGAGCTCAAGGTCCAACAGCATAATCTCGTGTACGCGCCCGCCATCAGCTAAGGCGGTTGTGGTCGGCTTCATGCTGTTGGTAACTGTGATTCTCTCTACGAGGCGGACAAACTCTTCGCGCGTTTTGGTGTCGAGTGTAAGGTTGCGGTAGAACGCTTCCTTGGGGAGGCGACGCTCTACCTCGGTTGTACTCGGAAGCCCTAGCATGGTCTCACCGCCAGGAAGCACACCAGCTCGAAGTCATCGAGCCCTTTTACGTCGTTCTCCAAGAAGCTTGTCGTGCCGCCACCGAAGAAGCTGTCAACGTCCCCCTCGGCCTTCGCCTCGACAATTGAGCCAACGGCGTCGCGGAGCAGCTTCGCTTGCCTGCGCATGTCGCGCCCGTTCTTGGTCTCTCGGTTGAACGCCTTGCAGAGGGTTTTGTCAGGCGAAGACTTGCCACGGCAGAGCAGGCGCATGGCGTCCAGCGTGTCCTTGGGGCTGAGGTGCCCGTGCAGCACCTCGCCGTCGTCCTTCACGTACACCAGGTAGAACGGGTGCAGGTGGTTTCTGCCCTGGATGTTCACTCCGGGGTTCACGTTGCGCAGCACAAAGGTCACGCCCGGATCTTCTCCCGCAACGACGGCATGGATGCCGCTCGGCAGGCGGTCGACCTCGGGATTGTCCTTGTAGTAGCCCAGAAGGTCCATGCGGAAGTCGTTGAGGCCCAGGTCGGTGATGGAAACGCCACCTGAGACGTCCTCGAGGTCAATGACCTCCTCCTGCATCTGGCGCAGCTGGCGCTCGCGGTACTCGAGATCGCCTTTCTCTCCCTCGTTGATGTAATCGTCATCACCCGTGGAGGTCATGACGGTTATGCGCATGCGCTCCTCGACGCGTGTCTTCAGCTTGATGTACTCGTCAAGCTCGACGTCGGGCCAGTAGTTCACGAGCTGGATGACGTCATTCGTGCTGCCGATGCGGTCGATGCGGCCGAAACGTTGCACGATGCGCACGGGGTTCCAATGGATGTCGTAGTTGATGAGATGGTCGCAGTCCTGGAGGTTCTGGCCTTCTGATATGCAGTCCGTTGCAATCAGGATGTCGATGTCGTACTGCTCGAGATTCTTGGCAACAACATTGCGCTCCTTGGAGACGGGCGAGAAGCATGCAAGGATAGAGCCCATGTCGTTTGGTACTGCCTTGATGGTGCAGCGCCCCGGGTTGGTTCCCGTGACAACCGTCGTCTCAAGGCCAAGCTCGCTCTTCGCGAAAGCGCTCACATGCTGGTAGAGGTATTCCGCCGTATCGGCGAAGGCGGTGAATATCATGATCTTGCGGTTGCCGGCGTTTATCGGGTGTTCGATCTTCTGGCGAATCTCCTCGCACAGCTCAAGGAGCTTTGCATCGTGCGCGGGGTCAATATTCTTGATCATGCTCAACAAGAGCTTGATGGTCTCCACGTCCGCCGAAACGTCGCACTCCCAGCTCACCCAGTCCATGTCCTCAAGGTCGATCTTCGTCTTCCCGCCGACCTCGAAGAACATCTCCTCGTCGTCCAAATCGAAGTCGAACTGGCTGGACGTGTCCCCAATCACAACATGCTGGCCCCGATTGGCCTTGTAGGCATCGATAACCTTGAGCGTCTCGCTCATATAGTCGAGGATGCGCTCCAACGTCATGCGGAACGACCATACCGAGCTCTCTAGGCGCTTGAGCAGATTGGTGTTCATGAGCTTGCGAACGCCCGTCTCGCGACCGGACAGGGTCAGGTTTCCGCCGTTCTCACCCGCATATTTGCTCACCTTTGACTGTTGCAGGTACTGCGAGGGCATGTAGACGGCCAGGGTGAGGTTCTCCAGTTCGTCGTAAATCTCGTGATAGCTGATTGTCTTGGTGAGCGTCGAGAGGTGGGGGCGCTTTGAGACGGGCTTGTTGCGCTTGGGGAACGGTCCCAAGGCGCTCATGTCGTAGTGGCGCTGGATGTGCTTGCGTGAGCGTGCGACCGTCACCTGGTCCAGTACCTCGAAGAACTCGAAGTCCAGCATGTGCGTGAGAGCGTCTGTTGTGCGCTGGTCGGGCGCAAGCTTGCTCCAGCGCGTGAACACGCCCTGCGCATTGCGGAACACGGTCTCGATGTCGTTGTCGATCTTGAGGCGGCCTTCCCACTTGGAGGCGTTGCCCGCATAGGCAAGCGCCAGCTGGTTGCGCAGGTCGCGGAATCGGTTGTTTACGGGAGTCGCCGAGAGCATGAGGACCTTGGTATCCACGCCCTCCTGGATGACCTTCTTGAGGAGGCGCTGGTAGCGGTTTTCTCGGTCGTCGTTCTTAGATGATGAGTCCGCGCCATTTCGAAAGTTGTGGCTTTCGTCTATCACGACAAGGTCATAGGCGCCCCAGTTGAAGCGGTCGAGGGGAATACCAGTTTCGCTCATGCCGCGCTCGCGCGAGAGGTCGGTGTGGTAGAGCACGTCGTAACGCAGACGGTCGGAGGCGATGGGGTTGTTCACCACGTTCTGGTTGTACGTGAGCCAGTTGTCCTTGAGCTTCTTGGGGCACAGCACTAAAACGTTGCGGTTGCGGCTCTCGTAGTACTTGATTACAGCCAGGGCGGTGAATGTCTTGCCGAGGCCAACTGAGTCGGCCAGGATGCAGCCGTTGTAAATCTCGAGCTTGTTAATGATGGCGACGGCGGCGTCGCGTTGGAAGTCGTAGAGCTTGCCCCAGATTGCTGACTCTCTGAAGCCCGTGCCTTCCTTGGGCAGCACGTCCTCGGAGATGTCGTCCAGGAACTCGTTGAAGATGCGGTAGAGCGCGGCGTAGTAGACGAGCTCGGGGGCATTCTCGGCGTACATGGTGGAGATGGACTCGATGACTGCCTCGGTCACGTCCTGCAGCTTGTCGCTGTTCCATGCATCATCAAAGCTTTGAAGTAACGCGCGCGACTGCGCGGTATCGAGGCGCATGGTCGGAGATGTCCGTACCGTACTGTACTCGATCCCCAGCTTGCTCGTAGTGAACTCGTCGAAGGGCATGTAGGCAACATCGTCTGACTGTTTCGATACCACCAGGGATGAATCGACAGCACCGTTATCGTCGCTGTTAAAGGAGCGGAATTGCGCCTTCTTGCGTATCCAGTCTGCGCACTCGATGGCGACCGCCTTCTGAGTGAGCTCGTTGCGAAGCTTTATCTCAAGCTGCGTGCCAAAGAGCCCCTGCTCGCGGGAGAGTCGCGGAATGTAGAACTCGCGCTTTTCCTTCTTCGGACGCGATGCGGTGAAGGTATCTGAGGTGAAGATGAAGCGGAACTGGTCAACGTCTTTCAGCTGTTCTGCAAGCTCTCTGTAGGCATACATGGAAAAGACCGAGGCAGCAACGGAGATGCGATCCCCCTTGCCAATCTGTGCAACCAAATCGTCTTTGACAATACGGGCCTTGTTGTCGAAATAGTTGGGTTCCACGTCTTAATCCCTCTTGCTCAGCTCTTCGATCATGCACATGCGGATGAAGGCGCTGAAGCTGATACCACGCAGGCTTGCTGCCTCTGCCCCCGCCTCCTTGAGGTTTCTGGGGATGCGCATGGTGATGGTGGTCATGTCGCCGCCGACGAGTTGCTCCTGCAGTTCGGTCTCGGTGGCACCGCTGTTCACAAGCTCCGAATACTTCACCTCGTGCACCTGCCTTTTGAGTAAATACAACGTGAATACATTCTAGCAGTACCGCATTTGCACATGTCTCGATTCCTGCCATATGTGGTTAATTTCTAGCTCTAAGCAAGCAGCCTATCTTGTGCGCACAACGCACGAGATAGCGCTTGTCGGCACCGGGAGCCGCGCTCATCGCGCTGCCGCTTCGATGGCGCGTTGCCCCACCCGGATGCCGAGCGACGGGAGCACGCGTGCGTGCGCACGCGATACGCTCCCTTGCGTGGGATGCCCGCGCCTGAAGCCCAGATGGCCGTCCGGGGCAAGACGCGCCGTCTCTCGGCGTTTAGGGGGACCATGGAAAGATTCGACAGGCGTCTGCACGTACGCGTCGGCGAGGCAGACGTTAAGCGCGCGCAGGAGCTCGCACACACTCTGGGCATCACCACCTCCGCACTCGTGAGGCTGCTCCTGCAGCTGCCCGCGGAGGACGTGGCAGCACACCGCCACGTGGTGCTCGACCTCACCTGCGCCAACCGCCTCTACCGCGAGCTCAACCAGTGGGGCTATCAGCAGAACCAGGCAGCCCACGCCCTGAACCGCATCGCCTACTACCTCAGGCGTGAGGCCATGGACGCCTCCGACGTCCTGGAGGAGCTCACATCGGTGGGGCGCCAGCTGGAGCGCCTGCGTGAGAGGACGGGCGGGCTCGCCGTACCCGTGCGCGAGGTGGCGGAGTCTCGCCCGCTCTTCCTGTAGGTGCGCCCATGCCGTTGCTCAAGCCCATATCCGGCCACACGTCCTGCAAGGGCGCCTACCGCTACCTCACCAAGGACGGGCGGGCCCTCGCCACCGACTACCTGAACCTCGACGCTCCCGAGCAAGAGAACGCCGCCTTCGACTGGGCGGCGGCGATGGACGACACGCGCTCGCGCTGGCGAAACGACACGCCCTGGGGAGGCAGGCCCTGCCGCACCTACAAGCACTACGTGCTCTCGCCGGACCCTAAGGACCGCGTGAGACTGGACGCGCTCCGAGAGCTCACCGTCGCCTGGGCGCGCGAGCACTTCGGCGACTACGAGGTGGCCATCGTCTACCACGACGACAACGCCGGTCATATCCCGCACGCCCATGTGGTCGTGAACAACACCAACATCGTCACGGGGAGGCGCCTCCAGGACCCCGACCCCAAGGAGCTCAAGCACTCGCTGCAGCGCATGGCCAAGGAGCGCAAGCTCTCGGACTTCGACAGCGCCGACGAAAGGGCGTCCGTGCGCGGGTGCGTGCGGCCACGCACGCCGCAGGCGGAGCACGTGTGCCGCGCGGAGCGCGAGATGGCCGAGAAGGGCGGCTACTCCTGGGTGGCGGACATCCGCGCCCGCATCCGCGTGGCGCGCTCCGTCACGAGGGGCGAGGACGAGTTCAGGGGGCTCCTCAAGGGCCTGGGCGTGGAGGTCGAGGAAAATTCCGCCAAGGCGAGAAGGCGCGACTGGGTGTTCTCGCTCGCCGGGCATCCCACCTGGCGCGTCTCGGGAGAGAGCCTGGGGCTCGGCTACGGGCGCGAGTCGCTCATGCGCGGCTTCTCGCTGGAGGCGACGGGACATCTCGCGAACGCGAGCGAGCGCAGGGTCGCGGAGCTCGTGCGCTCCGCCGTGGAGCTCGGCGACCTCTCAGAGCTCGAAAGGCTCTCCGAGGCGCTCGCATGGCTCAAGGGCAACCGCATCCGCACGGCGGTGGACCTCGCCGCCAAGGGTGCGGGCAATTCCGAGATGGCTGCCTACGTGCGGGGCCTCGGCATTCTCAAGGAAGGCGGAATAGAGCGGCACCATACGCCAAGACCGTCGAAGTCTTTCTCCCGTACCCAAGGTGCAAGCTCACGGCATGACAACGCCCCGGAACACGCAAGCGAGCACCAACGCGCTCGCCAGCGCGACGAAGGAAGGGAAAGCCAGCGATGATCGTGAAGGCCTACTACCGGGACGGGCGCATGGACGCGTTCGACACCGCCAACCTCACCGACGCGAGCATGTACCGCGGAAACGTCGTCACCAACTGGTCACTCGACCTCTCCGGTGCCATGCGCGAGGGCGGCATGCTGCTCCTCTCCATGCGCTGGTACCCCGCACCGGGGCAGGACGCACCCGCCGGGCCGGAGGGCCTCCCCATAGCCCGCAGGCGCGACGGGCTCTGCATCGTCGTAGCGGACAGCGAGGACGTGCCGCAGCTTTCCATGGTGACGGTGGACGGCGAGCTCGCGCTCCTGCGCGTGGGAGACGGCCTCGTGGACTGCAACCGCCTCGCCTGGGCCTCGCGCATTGCCGGCGGCCTGCCCGCCCAGGCGGTCTCGGCGCATCAGACGCTCAGCATGCTTGTAGGCGATGGTGCAGACGGAATCGATACAGAGGCCGAGGTCTGTCGTCTGGTGGGGTTTGACCCCGCAACGTATGCGCTTGTGGAAGATCTGACAGCGGATTCAGCGGAGAGCGATACCGAGGAAAATTAGTTCTGAGCGCCTTTCCAACACTTCTGCCATAATGGGGTGCGGTGTCGCTTCCTAAAAGCAGCGCCCGCAAAGATAAAAACGCAATGCGCACCGAACAAGGTGCGCTAGAGCTGGTAGGTAGCCCGGCCGTCTCGCAGATGCGAGGTAAGTAACCCTCCCTCCTTGGGTTGTCCGTTCTTTCGCGCAACCACATACAGGGAGGAAATCCATGGAGCGATCCAGCATCACGCTGACCGTCTTGTTCGATGCGCCCTTTTGGGTGGGCATCTTCGAGCGCATCGAGAACGGCCAGCTTACCGTGGCTAAGGTCACCTTTGGCGCGGAGCCGAAGGACTATGAGGTGCACGACTTCGTGCTCAGGCACTTCTACGACCTCAAGTTCAGCCCTGCGGTAGCCGCAGAAGAGCACCACACAAGCGAGAACCCAAAGCGCCGCCAGCGCGCTGCACACAAGCAGATGCAGGAAACGGGCATAGGGACAAAGTCGCAGCAAGCACTGCAGCTACAGCTCGAAGCCTCAAAAACAGAGCGCAAGCAAGCCAGCAGAGAGCAACGCAAAGCAGAGAAGCAGCGTCAGTTCGACCTCAAGCAGCAGAAGCGCAAGGAGAAACGCCGAGGGCATTAGACAAGAAAAGGGCTCGCGCGTGCGAGCCCTTGCTTATCGCTCCTGTTCCTCCACCCGTGACGCCGCGCCGGATGCCCTGCAGCAGGCGTAGGCGGCGAGCGTCACGAAGCCGGAGAGGAAGCCGGCTATGTAGGCGATGATGCTAGACCTCCTCCCCCTCGTCCTCCTCGCGGTGCCTCGTGCCGATGCTGCGCGCGATGCCGATGACGGAGGCGGCGCCCCCCGCCGCAGCCAGGGCGCAGATGCCCGCCATCGGCAGCTCGTCTCCCGTCTGGGGAAGCTTGCCGCCGGGCGTCGGCGCCTCGGGAGTCTCAGGGGTCTTAGGCGGCACGAGCCTTACGGTCTGCCCCTCGTCGTTCACGTCGGCATGGGACGCCACCTCCCGGCCGTCCAGGGCGAGCGACTCGAAGGCCACGACCGCGTGCCCCGAGAGCTCCGCGCCGTCGAAGGTGAAGGTGACCTCCTGCATGCCGTCCGCCGCATCGGGCACGAAGGCCACGGTGGAGGTGACGGCCTTGCCGTCGGAGCACACGGGCTCGCCGGTCTCCCTGTCCACGAGCGTGCCGGTGAGCGTGTACTCCTTGCCGGGCGTGAGCCCCGTGTAGGAGACGGTGTCCACGATGGTCACCGAGTCGTCCGCCACGGCCTCGTGGTCGCCGTCGTCCGCGTCGGTCGCCTCGGTGTGCACTCCAGGTGCGGGAGGAGTCTCCGTGGGCAGCGCGTCGTTGGTGAGCGTGCCCAGGTTCACGGTCGCGGAGTCGCGGTAGACCGAGACGTCGAAGGCCGGGATGAGCGTGCGGTCGGCGTTTGCCTCGCAGGGAAGCTCCTCGACCGCGTAGGTGTCGTAGGGCAGCGCTCCCTTGGCGTCGTCGGGCTCGGAGCCACCGAACCACACGCCGGAGTCAGCCGTGCCGCCGTTGGCGTCCTTGGTGTGGGCGTTCCAGCTGGCCGCCGTGGAGGCCTGGCCGTTGCCGTCCGTCACGATCACGTGACTCTCGCCCGTGGTCTTGCTGGTGATCTTGAAGGGCACGCCCGCGAGTCGCTGCTGGGTGCCGTCGGCCACCTTCACGAGCGCGAGGTCGCCGCGCACCACCTGCTCGGTGAACTCGTCCTCGGGCGTGAGCTCGAAGACGGCGAGGTCGTGCCCGACATCCTCAGCAGTGACCGTGAATACGTACTCCTCGGTGTCGGTGAGGTAGCCCGTGGGAGGCGTCACCTCGCGCACGGAGATGCGGCCCAGCGGGATGTCTTCGAAGGTTACCTCGCCGTCCTCGGTGGTTCCCCTGACCGTCTTGGTCTCGCCGCTCTGCTCGAACGTCGCCTCGTAGACGGCGCCGTCGAGCGATGCCGCGCCCTGGGGCGTCGACTCGCCGGTCTCGGCGTCGGTCTTCTTGAGGCGGAAGGCGACGGTCACGGGCGCGTCATCAGCATCCACCACGGCGTCGTGGCCGGAGACGGTGACCTCGTACTCGTCGCTAGAAAGTGCGTAGCCTGCGGGGGCCTCGATCTCGCGCACGGCGTAGGTGCCGTCGGGCACGCGGGCGTCGGTGCTGCCGTGCCCGTCCTCGCCGGTCGTGATGCGCGCCACGAGCTCGTCCCCCTGATAGACGCCGTAGACGGCGCCCTTGAGGCTGTAGTCGCCGTCGCCCTCGGTGACGCTCTCGTCCGCAGAGGCCTTGGCGAGCCTGATGCGCCCGCCGCCGCTCGTGGTGAGCATGGACTGCACGGCGGGCTTTCCGGCAACGGTGCACACGGTGCCGCGCCCGTCGATGGAGGCATCGCCTCCCTGGTAGACCGCCGCCTCGTCCGCGAGCTCTCTGGCAGCCGCGACCATGGCGGGGTCGGCGTCCGCGAAGTCGGACTCGCTGGCCGTACCGGAGGCGAGCCACACAGCCATCTGCGTCACGGCCTGCGCCTCGGCATCGCTCCACTCGGTGCCGCCTATAACGTTCGTCGCGGGATAGCCCCTGGCGAGGAGGTAGTCCTCCGCAGGCGCAGCCTCGCGCAGGTCGGTGTAGTCCTGGCCGCTTCGTCCCGGTCCGTGGGCGTCGTGGTCGTAGCAGTAGGAGACCTGCCCCTCTGCGGTGCGGTAGCCCACGCCCTCGTTCACGGGCGCGTAGCCGCCCTCTATCTCGTAGCTGCTGATGTGGACGGACCCCGTGTCGGCGTAGGCCGCCGCCTGCGGCAGACAGGTCGAGAGCGCGAGCGCCGCTGCCAACGCGAGGCGCGCGGCACGGCTGATAAACCCGTTTCTTTTCGTCTTCTCCATGGCGCACCTAGCCGATCTCTCGGGCATCCGGACGAACGCGCCCGGAGCGGTCGATCGCCTCGGCGGAGTCCCTGGCGGCGC
>ERZ773003.1396-NODE-1396-length-14170-cov-8.314701_pt1 | contig 14170 bp, 18 predicted proteins | sample MGYA00580668_ERZ773003 | MGnify/ENA primary metagenome ERZ773003 (study PRJEB29015, sample SAMEA2738002) | human oral metagenome | biome: human oral; feature: human-associated habitat; material: dental | place: China | collected 2126 ... | reverse complement strand
CCTCGCCCACGGCCCGCAGGGCCGACCCGAGCGCCTCGTCGGTCGGCCTGCCCCTGTCCGCGAGCTCGCAGAACTCGTCGCCGAGGTCGTTGGCCCCGCAGAGCACGCACACCTTGAGGTTCGATATGCCGCGCTCGCGCACGTCGCCGCCGCAGCGGTGCGACCCTCGGGGCATCCCCACCCTCGACCTGGACCGGTTGCCGGCCAGCGACTCGTTGAGGTAGGTGCCGTCGACCTGGCAGGAGACGGTGGGGCCCGAGCGGAACGGCGCGAGCGCCCTGCCCATGACCTCGCAGAGCCTCATGCGCATGAACCAGGAGGTGCTCAGGCACACCCCGCAGGCCCTCGCGCACTCCCTGAGCGTCCCGCCCGCGCACGCGTGCTCGACGTAGCTCGCCCAGACGTCCTCCTTGAGCTTGGAGTACCCGAGCAGGCCCATGGTCTTGCGCGAGAGGGTGCGCCCGCAGGACCTGCAGGCCCACCTCTGCGACCCGTCCCTGTCGTGCCCCTTGCGCACGAGGTGCGTCCCCCCGCACCTGGGGCACGCGTCCGGCTCCCCGCCCGCCTTGCCGAGCTCGGCGAGCACCTGCGCGCGCAGCAGGTCTATGAGCCTCCTTCTCTCCTCGACGCCCAGCCTCCTCGCCTCTTGCAGTATCATGTCAAGCATCCCGCGTCTCCCTTCGACATGTTTTCTCGCTGACAACATCGTAGCGGAGACGCGGGGCATCGTCATGTCAACGGTGGTCTAACAGAGAGTAAGATAATCGAGAAGATACATCCGTTGTGTCTGTTTGCACCGATTCTGGAGGTAGGAATGGCAAGAAGTGCCCAGCAGATCGAGGAGTCCCGGGCAAAGATGCAGCGACTTGGGCGGAGGCTCAGCATGCTGTTCACCGGGCTTGTCGGACTAAGCTTCGTTTGTGCGGTCGTCGCTACGATAGTTGCGGTCATGCGGATCTTGAGCGGCGCTTCGTTCGACTCCTCCGGCATCGTCCCAATAATCGCCGCACCCATGCATCTTGTCATCTGGGGAGCCGGGGCGCTGACGCTGCGAGGCATATGCAAGGACATGGCTCGGGGTGACTCACCCTTCACAACAGCGCATGCGCGCAGGATCAGCCTGTTTGGCGGGTTATTGGTAGCGTTTGCGACAATCGAGCTCGTCGCTTCTCCAGGGTTCATAGCGCTTACCGTAGGACGGTTTGTGTTCATCAGCTCGACGCAGAGCATACTCGAGGATCTTACCCTGCCGGTAGACGTGGGCGCGATCCTCGGAGCCGTCAGCTGCTTCTCCATCGCCGCCATATGGCGCTATGGGGCTTTGCTACAAGAGCAGGCGGAAGACCTGGTATAGGGGCGAACATGGACTATCTCATCATTGAGCTTGAGAGCCTCCTGCTGAAGCGGGGCAAGACGAGCGCGGATATCATCCGGGCCACTGGGCACACTCCGGCCAACGTCTCGAAGATCAGGAATGGAAAGATAAAGGCTATCAGGTTGAGGACGCTGTTGGATATCTGCGTGGAGCTGGACTGTCAGCCGGGAGATCTGATCAGGCGCGTAAGTGAACGGGAGCTTGAGGAGCTTGCGGCCCGACGCGTCAAGAGCGTGGCGAACCGCACGCGCACTGATGGCGCAGGGGCTTCTCTCGAGCCGACCAGAGTCTATGTGGTGGATCTTCAGGACGAGTAACACGTACTCTCTCCATCTGCTTACCGTGCGTTTGCTGGTTATGCCAGGCGCGCTGTCGTTGTCGACGCCACCTTTGATATATCATTTTCGAATATAATTATCTAGAATAGATAAGTCATCTGATTTAGAATATGTATGTCAAGTGACGAGGCAGACGGACGGTGGAGGAGGGAGAATGGGTGCAAGCTTGGGCGGAGATGTCGTGCAGCTGCATGACGTCTCTAAGCGCTTCGGAAAGTTCGAAGCCGTCAAATCGGTAAGCTGGAGCTTAGGGTGCGGCGGGGTGTACGGGCTTATCGGCGAAAATGGCGCTGGGAAAAGCACATTGATCCGCATGATCTGTGGTCTGACAAGACCGACGGCAGGCAGGATCTCCCTCTTCGGAAAGACGAATCAGAAGGACATCCGCCATGCGCGCTCGCGCATTGGCTACGTGCCTGACGCCAGCGCCTCGTATCCCGATCTCAGCGCTCGTGACAACCTGACGGTGCGTTGCATAGAGTGGGGCATTCCCCAGGAGGGGGCTATTGACAGTATCTTGCGGCTCGTCGGACTGGAGGGTGTGGGGAGAAAACGCGCCCGGAGCTTCTCGATGGGCATGAGGCGCCGCTTGGATCTTGGCATCGCGTTTCTAGGGGATCCGAAGCTTCTGATTCTCGACGAGCCGACGAACGGGCTTGATCCCATGGGCATCGTCGAGGTGAGAAAGCTGATCTCACGCTTGAAAGAACGAGGGAGAAAGACCATCCTGATATCCAGCCACAACCTCGGGGAGCTGTGCAAGGTGGCGACCCATTTTGCCTTCATGGGACATGGTCGGTTGCTGCGCGTCATGACTGCAGCGGAGCTGGACGTATGCTGCCGAGGGCGCTTGGTAGTGCGCGTTGATGAGCCGAATCGCGCCGCCGCCGTCTTGAGAAGGCGTATGCCGTCGCTGTCCATCGCGCGTTCTTCGGACGGTTTGCTCCATCTTGAGGGCTGTCAAGGGGAGCCTGGGGATGTGACAGGCCTTCTGAGCGCCACTGGCGTCATGGTGGGCGAGGTATTCTTCGAGCGTCGGGAGCTCGAGGATGTCTATTCGGCACTGATTGCCGGTGAGGATGGTATCCGGTGACGCTCCGCATTCCCGCCCTGCTGCGTTGTGAGTTGAAACGCTTGCCGCACAGGTCCTCGACCTATGCGATGTCAGGCTTCGCCACGCTTGTCGCACTGTTGACCGTTTTGTCACCCCCTGAGGAGGAGCGTGCCCTGCTGTTCATGGTCGCGGGGGATGACCCAAAACGCATAGGCGGTGCCGTCGGCTTCATCGGGAACCTCGTCGCACCCGATGACCTCGTGGGATCGGCAATCCGCACGTCCCTCGTGTTCACTATCCTATGGATCCCCGTCGTCATTATCTATGCCGTCTTTGTCACGGCACAGGACTACTCTACCTTGGCGGGCTATGACGTGTCGAAGGCGCGGGGAACACCCGAGACGGCGATGGTTGCCTCGAAGCTCATCGCCCACGGAGGATTTCTGACCCTACTGTACCTGCTAACCTGCTTCATGCCCTTTGTCTGCAAGGTGATGCAGTATGGCCCCGCACTTTCATCGGGTAGCGTAGGGCGCTTTCTAGGCGTTGCCTCGCTCGGCGCGATCATGCTGGCGGCTCTTTTCGCAGAAGCCTTCGCTCTGTATCAGCTCGTACGCAGCACCGTTGTGGCGACTGTGGCGATGGTCATGCCCTCTCTGTTTGCGCTCGTATGGTTTCCGAGCTCGTATGCGCATGCGGGAGGCATGGGTGGCCTGAATCCGACGCTGTACCTGTCCCCGGTGCTTTACCTCATGAATACCTGTGCTCTGTGTTTTCAGAATGTGGATGCGTGGGCTGTGGTTCTGTATGCCTCAGTCGCAGAGGTGGCGTCTTTTGTCGTCTCGTGCGCGGTGCTCAGGCTGGGGGAGATGCGCTGATATGGGATTTTCGGCCTCATTTCGTTCCGAACTGTTCCGCGCTCGCCGCATGCATGTCGGGCTCGTCCTAATTGGACTTTATCTTGGCGTTGCGCTCTTGTACGTATACTCAGTCCTTGTCGGTTGTGGTGCATGGGTATCGGTGGGTGCGGAGGCGGAGAGTCAGTTCGTTGGGTTCTCGGCTGAACTGCCGTATCTCGAGCGGCTAGGCATTGGATGTTCCGAAGCGGAGCGCATCGTCACCGCCTCACTGGCACATACCCTACTCTTTCCGGTTGCTGCGGTGCTTACGGCAAGCATGTTCTTCGACGCACCTGCCCGAGGCGCCACCGATGTATCGCGGGCCCGCGGTGCCTGGGAATTCGGTCGCTTCTTTGCGCGGATCGCGGTATGCTGCCTCTATCTTGTGGCGGCGTATACGGTGTTCAGCATACTTTTGTTCTCGTGTCACTGCGCGGTCAGCTTCGGCCGATTCGATACGGCCGCCTCCCTGCTCCTGGCGCAGAGGCTAGCGCCGAACATCCTGGTCGATATGAGCTTCGTCGTGCTGTGCGTCTCCACATTCACGCTGGCTCGCGTCCGGGCCCTAGCGTCAGGCGGCTTGCTCGTGTTGGTATTCGCTGGGCTTATAGTGGCGATGTCCCTGTTCCCCTCCGCCGTGCCGGTGCACATGGCGTATTGGATACGCCTGTGCGGCACCTCCATGGCAGACGTGGCGCCGGCCGCCATCGTGTTTTCTGCGGTAAGCAGTGTCCTGTGCGTTGTGGCCGTTGGGATCTCGTTGAGGTTCAGGGATGCAAATGCTCCTATCAAAGCTTCAGGCTTGCCGGGTCGAGGAGGAAGTCGTAAGGCCCCAGCATGAGCACGCCCGTCTTCCCGTAGAGGCGCTCGACGGGCCTGCCGACAACGATGACCTTCTTGAACGAGACGTCGATCTTGTCGAGTAGGCGCTGCTTTTGGGCGAGCTTCTCGGCATCGAGGATGTCGTAGGCGGACTGTAGGTAGATGCGCTCGCTGCCTCTGTTGCACACGAAGTCGACCTCCAGCTGCCTGCGCTTGGCCTTCCCATTACATCTAGCAGCTCCTCGAGGATCCGGGAATTGCGTACCTTCTCGCGTTCGACGACATCACTGACGTACGCCTCAGAGAGACGGTGCGTGAGGTGATCTGCCTTGCCCCTTGGGTCATTCAGAAAAGTGACCTTTCCACAGCCACCTCGTGGTCAACGGGCCGTCGACCCGCGCCGAGGTCATCGAGGTCCTGTCGCCCCACCTACCCGCCTCGCTCGCGCTGGAGCAGCGCGAGAACAAGGCGGGCAACCTTCTCAGGAAGATGAGGTCGCAGGGCGGGATCAGGAGCCGGCTGATCGGGGGCAGGCGCGTCTGGGAGGTCACGTGACCGCCGGGCGATTTTCGTGTGCTTACGGGTGGCTTACGTGTGCCCGGGGGCGGGCGGCATGAAGTCTTCGCAGTTAGAGGGCTTGTCTCGCACCCTCTGACTCCCTCCGATTACGTGAGGGTAACGCGGGTGCTCGCTGCCGCGCGGAGCCTTCTCGCCAAAGGTGGCGGATGCTCGAGCCGTGTCGCGGCCGCAAGTGGGCCGAATCCTGTGGGTTTCCAACCCCGCCCGAGCCGGGAGTCATCTGGTATCTTCGCCCTCGCCGCGCCAGCGAGGGGGCCGTCGAGAACTATACGAGGAAGTTTGAGAGCAAGGGCTTCGAGTCCGACGGATACGTCATCTGCCTTGCTGCCAGCGTATGGGAGACGTTTGACGAGGCCAATGCACAGGACAACTGCGTGACGGGCCTCATCGACAAGTGCGTGCGCGGCATGACCGAAATATGGCGGATGCGCCGTGGCCGACAGCCCCGACGCATCGCCTGTCACCATCGAAGTGCGCGACGGGCGTGCGTGGCAGGCTTTCCAGAGCCACAACCGCCAGATACCGGAGGAATGGAGGCAGGATCCTTGACCGCGCTGCGCGTTATGCGGATAGGTGCCCACCCGTTTTCAAGAGAGATGACAGCGGGTCCAGAATAGTTCGATTGTCTGGAGCGGATATGACTGGGAAATTGTTTATGCTTGGCAGAGAAATCGCATTGACTTCGGGAGAAATACATGAGAGACCATTCTTCCGACGAAGAGAATGTCGTCCTCCTCGAGGAGCTCATAGCCAATTGGGAGGATGAAACCATCGAGTTCAAGGAGGCCAATGACAACTTCAAGACTGACGAAATCGGCCGCTACGTTTCAGCACTCAGCAATGAGGTGAACCTCGCCGGCATCGAGTCTGCCTGGCTTTTTTGGCGTGCGGGACAGGGACCATGAGGTCGTGGGTACCTCCTATCGTATGGAGCCCAAGCGCCTCAGCTCTCTTAAACGACAGGTGTTCGAGGGGGCTGTCCCCAACTTCGGCCTGCGTGACATACGCGTCATCGGTCATCCGAAGGGGACGCGTGATCTTGTTCGAGATTCTTGCTGCACTCCAGGGCATGCCCATCCCATGGAAGGGCTTCTGCTATTCGCGTGCCGGAGAGAGCCTCGTGCCCGTGCCGATTAACAAGCTTGCGCCATCCGCAACCAGGAGTCAACGCGCGACTGGACAGCGTAGCCTGTCGTCGATGCCGACATTGCCGACTTGTCAGATGGAACGCTCGCGACGGCAAGGGAGGCCTTTAAACGAGACTTCGTGAGTTCGTGTGGGTAGGTGGTTGCGTCACCGCCCCGGTGGGGCGGGCCTCAGGTCCGAACACCTGAGTAGCACGGGGGCCATGGGGCCGTCGGTGTCGTGGGACCCGTGGCCCCGCCCGGTCGCGCGAGTGGCCGTAGTGACGCAGGAGTGTACACAGATTGGCGAAAATGGGCTCTCAACGCCGTTTCGGGGCACTTGTGTACACTGTTGCGCCGTTGCGGACAACCGTGGATATGCAGGAGTGTACACAGATCGGCGAAAACGGCCTCTCGACGCTGGTTTGGGGCGTTCGTGTACACTGTTGCGACGCGATTCGCCAAGGCGTCGACCCACACGAACCCCCGAAGAGCCCCCTAACTCCTCCCGTTCTGGCCGTCAAGTAGCGATTCGGCCTAGTACCTGCGATGATGCAAGCGCTTCCCGATTCCACAAAGTATCGTCTCGTCCGCAAGAGGCTTGACCTTTCGGGCCGGGCCCCGGCCAGGCTTCCGGTCAGACGGAAAGAGGGGCGGCACATGAAGTGCGCGAACGAGAGCATTCGGGAGTGCGGCGACGGCAGGTGGCAGGTGCGTTTCTACTACAAAAACGGGGACAGGTGGAAGGTGGACCCCCACAGCTTCAAGGCCATCTCGAAGAGGGCAGCAAGGAGGAGGGTGGACGAGATCAAGGAGGGACTCGAGCGGGCGGCGCAGGCAGAAGGCTCCGAGGAACGCGCGTCCCTGTCCGAGAAGGACATGACCACAGAGGGCTTCTTGCGCCGGCTCGTGGGCGGACTGGGCGGACTGGTAGGTTTCGGGCAGATGGAGAGGACCACGGAGGCCGGATACTGTGCCTCTGCAGAGCCTGCGAGCGGGCACCTCGCGGGCAAGAGGGTCGACGAGCTCAACGGAGAGATGATCCTCGATTGGCAGGACAGGCTTTCGCATCTATGTGGGTCGAGACATCCGCGTTCGCAAGAGGACGGTGCTCCGGGAACTCAGGGAGAAGGGCTGCCCGCCCTAGACGCGGTCGGCCTCACAGAAGGAGGCCGGAATGTCGAGGGAAAGTTAAAATTGCCCACATATTGTGTAAAGACCCATATCTAATACATAACTACACAACGTCTTGTATGGACTGACTGTCGAGGAAAGTTGCGGGAAAGTTAGCGTCCCGGAGCCTGCGGCCGAGCGTGTCGAGGCACCCTCTGCGGTCAAGAAAGTTGCGGGAAAGTTGGAATCCGCACACCTCAGATCGTCTACCTGCGGAAATCCAATACGATGACGTGCTGGGGAAAGTTGCGGGAAAGTTAGGCCTGCGCCCAGGCGGGCACGTAGCGCATGTACCGTGGGGCGGTCGTCGGATCGACGGGCTTGATCAGCCTGGCCTCGACCGCCGCTGACAGCAGCTTCGAGACGGTCGAAGGGCTGGGGCCTCCCTCGCCGAAGCGCGAGCGCAGCGACTGGTTGGTCATGACGTCGCCGCTTGTGAAGCAGATGCAGGCATGCCAGTAGCAGGCCATGACGCGGTCCTGCGGGTTCAGCGAGCGGTAGGGCGCGTAGGGCATGAGGGAGATTCGCACGCTGCCGCCCGCCTCCTCGTACTCGACAACCCTCGGCGCGGGGAGGTAGGAGGCCTCGCAGGAGGAGATGATCCTGTCCCAGCCGGTCCCGAGCTCTTCGCAGAAGCGGAAGCGCCTCATGAGGCTTGCGAGCCTCTGGTTCCGCGACTTGGGAGGGTTGTCGACCAGGCGCATGAGGTCGACAAGGGATGTTCCCGGATTGGTGAAGTCGACGCGGTCGGCGAACACCTCGATGACCGGGCCGCTGCCAGCTATCGCGAGGTCCTGGTGGATGAGCGCGTTGGCAAGGATCTCGCGGACCGCCCTTTCGGGGTAGGCGTTCGTCTGCGTCCTCACGGCACCGACGACGTCCTCTCTCGCGGGCGTGAGCGCCATCACCATCTCGACCGCAGCCTCGAGTTCGACGGCGTAGCCCCCCTCGTAGTCCCTGCTCCTCAGCATCTCGGTGCGCCTCCGACCCTCGTACTGGACGAGCCTCAGCGCCTTTCGCGCGACCGAAGGGAAGTCCCTGAGGCGCTTGGCGAGCAGGAGCGCGCCGAGGTTCGTCACCGCGTAGCGGCCATCATCCTGGCGCGAGAGGACCTCGTCATCGCAGAGGTAGTGGGCCACCTCGTCCCGCGACTGCGGCATTGGCATCCCGAGCAGGTCGAAGTACTTCGGGAAGTCGAGCAGCGAGAGCGCGTCCGGAAGGGGCAGGCCCCCTATGGCCGTGACGCTCTCGAAGTCAAACTTGGTGATGCGGCCCCATACCTCGGACTCTATGGTGGGGTACTCCCTTAGCTTCTTGGTGTAGCTCCCCACCCGAACGTATGGGACCCGCTCAAAGTCGACCGTGTGGTAGAAGGCCGCATGGACCATGAGCACGGTGACGTGCATGCCGCCGACCTCGCCCTCCGCGAACTCGAAGGAGGCGTTGTCCGTCAGCTGATGGTGGAGCCAGTTCTCGAGTTCCTCGTTGCCCTTTTTCACGAGCCTGTACCGGAACGAGCTGCCGACTACCTTGTGCGTCTCGTCGTCGATTCCCCAGACCATGTATGCCGTCGGGGCGCCCAGCCTGCAGGCGGAGTTGGCCAGCGCGCTGATCCTTTGGCCGATCATCTCGGGGTTCGAGTTGTTCGTCTTGAACTCAATCCACTCAGTCTCGGCGTCGTGGCGGCAAAGCTCCTCCACGAGCAGTGCGATGTCAATGTCGGCACCCATGTGACTCCATCTTCCCAAACGTATGGCCAGCATCCATTCTACAGCAGGCCAAGGTTCTCGATACGACCCGCGACACCCCGCCGGGCGGAGCCCGCCACCGTGCGCCCCGCCCTGCATGACATCCTCGCAAGGGGACCGAAGGGGGTTCCCGTCCGAAGCACGGAGGCAAAGACATGTACGCGCAGCTGACGCTGGGATTCGGAGTTGAGGAGAAGGTGGGCGTGCGAGACCTGATCGTGCGCGGTGTTTTGGTTCAATAGGAACTGCGCGGAAAGATTGGGGCCGAGGCGACGTACACCAAGGTCGACTACCTCAAGCGGAGGGGCCAGACCGACGAGTGGTGCGTCGGCGCGATCAACGACTACCTCGTGGCCAACGGGCCGTCGACCCGCACCGAGATCATCGAGGTCACGTCGCCCCACCTGCCCGCCTCGCTCACGCCGGAGCAGCGCGAGAACAAGGCGGACAACCTCCTCAGGAAGATGAGGTCGCAGGGCGGGATCAGGAGCCGGCTGATCGGGGGCGGGCGCGTCTGGGAGGTCACGTGACCGCCGGGCGATTTACGTGTGCTTACGGGTGGTTTACGTGTGCCCGGGAGCGGGCGGCATGAGATCTTCGCAGCCAGAGGGCTTGTCTCGCACCCTCTGACTCCCTCTGATTACGTGAGGGTAACGTGGGTGCTTGCTGCCGCACCCCTGCCGCGCCGTGACGATCTGGACCCACCCAAAGATCAGCCTCACGGGTACGACGTCGACGCCTTCAACGCACAGCATCCAAGCATGCTTATGCGGCACATCATGTCACACACCATGAACGCCTCCTCATGCTCGACGCCGCCAAGGGCTACCTCCGTCAGCGTCTCGCTCAAGGGCGCCGGCAAGAAGAACGCCGTTGCGCCTGGAAGACGAGACCGCTTTCTCCGCCATCCTCAGGAAGCCCATGAACTGGCTTGGCATCTGTCGCGATAACGCCGCCAGCTCAATTGGCCTCTCGGGTCGCCCCGTATGGTTCTCTGCGACCATGCCGGTGCGAAATCCAAGCTTGGCGGCCGCCCGCTCGAACTCGCGTGTCCGTACCGCAACCTGCAGCTACTTGAACCGCATGGTTTAAACCTCATGCCTCTCGTTCCTGATGCTCCCCTGCGCGAGGTCCTCGGCACGATAGGCCGCATAGCCCTCATAGGAGTAGGACGCATCGACCCCACGCGCCAACAGCGTGAAGTTGTCCAGCTGATCGGAGAGAGAACCGCGAAGCAACTCCTTGAGCTCCAGGTCACGCACAGGGCTGCGCTCCATGGCAAGGAGGTAATCCTCGCGCCCTATCTGGCTCCAATCAACCGTGCGGCCCAGTTCGCAACGAAATATATGATCAAGCCAGATGCGCCCCGCCCGGCCGTTGCCCTCGCGAAACGGATGGGCAACGTTCATCTCCACGTACTTCTCGACAATCTCCTCGAAGTCACCCTGCCGCATGCCCTCTATGCTCTTGAGGGCTGATTGCAGGTACAACGCTGATGCAAACCGAAAACTGCCCTTGGACAGGTTGACGTCACGCACCCTGCCAGCGAAGTCGTAGATGTCACCAAAGAGTGTGACATGGATCTTTTGGAGCGTGGCAAACGTGCCTGGCTCCAGCTTGTCGAGCGCGCCGTCCCTATAGAGGGAGAGGGCAGCCAGCTTGGAGATGCGCTCCTCCTCATGGGCAAGCTCAACGCTGCTGGCGATGCCAAGCTTGTTTTGAGGTATCATCGCTCAATTACCTGCCTTGCAAGAGTCTTCCGGCTCAGCTCTTCGATCATGAGTCCCTTGGCGAAGGACGTGAAGTTCATGCCCCTGAGGGAGGCTGCCTCCCTGGCAGGGTCGCGAAGCGTGCGCGGTATGCGGATGGTGACTGGCGCGAGTTCGGAATCCCGCAGGTAGGACTTGATCTCTGTGGGGGTGACACCGGAATCGAGCAGCCCTGTATATCTCACGCGCACGTCCTATCCATTGCATGGCTCAAGCAATACGCAAGAGAATTTTATCAGAAGGTGCGGATCTCATTTGTAGAGGCCCCGCAGGCGGCCAAGAGGTATGGCAAGAGGTGTGGAAACGACAGGGGCAGTCGTCACGCTCGCTCCTGTTGGGAGCCATGAGGTGAGCAAGGTGGACGTCGTCAGCGCCAGCCCCACAGCAGCCCGACGGCGTGCATGAACGCGAGCTGAGAGAGCAACTCGCACCATCCGACAACCTCGATCCCTCCGCCTGTGCCGACGTCTCCGCCCCTGCCAGCGCGACGCCTCTCGTCGATTTCCGCCACGGTTTCACGCCCAAACCGCAGGAGGAAATCGTCCAGCGTAGGGTACGTGTCGCTTGCCTGGTGCTGTGCGATGCGAACGTAGCAGAGCACGGCTGCACGAGCTGCGGGAACGCGGGAGAGCTCCAAGAGCGACATGCTCCCGACCCTGCCATCGCAAAGCGAGAAGACCATGTCGTTCCCGCATCCGGAGAGCTTCTCGACATCCACGCCGGCGTGCGCGGCGAGCCCGAGGTCCGACCGCACGCGCATGCACACCCTCCCGAGTAGGTTGGAGCCGCGCCAGCGCGAGATGTCTCGAAAGCGCTTGTCGTGTTCTGCCAGGCCGATGCCCCAGCTGCGATCGTGCGGAGACGCCTCCGCAAGGACTGCGACGCCCGTCGCGAGCAGACGTTCGGTGAGCTTTGGGTTCTGCATGAACTTCTCGCGCACCCCTACGTAGACGAGCTGTTCGCGCACATCGCGCCACAGGGCATCGTCGTAGGGCTTGACTCGGGCACCAAGCTCCTTCGCCCTGCGCGGGGTGGGCGCCTCGAGTATGGCGTCCGCTGAGCCTGCGTCCCCCATCACGCGAGCCTTCTGCCACATCATCCAGTGCTCGGCCGTGCAAAACTCTCGCCCGCAGAACACAAGGCCGCTCGGGTGCCAGTTGCTGCAGAACCCCAGGGCGTCCTTCTCTCTCCAGAAGCCGATCAGCGTCGGCCCGTCTTCGCTGGAGGCCGCCGGACGAGACGCGCCTTCGTCTGGGCCGACGGAGAAGTACTCCTCCCAGAGGCCCGAAACGTCCCTCCCAAGTGCCTCTCCGATCAGTATCGAGACTATGATGAGGTCGCGCTCGTCGCTTGTCTGCGAGTACTGGCTCGCGTCACGGTTGACGGTCACGCCGGTCAGCACATAGCCCTCGGCCCTTCGCGCCACATGTACACGATAGACGCAGACCCCGGTCCAGCTGCGGTGGAGGTTCAGCGACTCTCCGTCGAAGTACGAGAACCAGTGGTCCTCCATGGTCTGTGGGATGTGGCCGAGTGCCAGCAGCTCGAACTCCTCGGTCGTGAGAGGGATGTCCAGATCGATCTTAGCATGCGCCCTGGGCATCCGACGAGTCTTCCAGTCGGACCTCAACGCTCTCTGCCGTGGGCGGGCGGGCTTTACCGAATCCCCAGAAAGGGCCTCGTTCCTGTCGCCAAAGCCCATCGACCACATCGCGACCGCCTTCTTCGCGTCGTCCATTGCTCCTCCTTCTTCAGGCAACGCCGCATACGATGCTAGCGATCGCGTCGGATGCAAGCTCAAGGGGATCGCCCGGCGGACTGTCGCCTCGACCGGTAGGCAGACCGTAGGGTCGATCACGGCTCCTCGTCTGCCTGGTGTTATGCAAAAGCGGTGCGAAACGGCCGGGAACTCACGATACCTCGCCTTGATCGATGCGCCGATAGGCCGTCGCCCGCGCCGCGCCGACCTTCTTTACGGCACCCTCAGCCTGCAGCCTTTGCAGGACCCGCTCGACCGTGCGGCGGCTGAGTGTTGGATTGTCGTCCATGATCTGGCGTTTGGTCGCTGTCCCCGTAAGGCCGGCGAAGTACGCGCGCAGGACGTCCTCGCCCTTGGCGCTGGAAGACAGCAGGGAAACGCGCTCGTCGAGGTCGCGGTAGCATGCGGTCATAACTCCCAGCAGGTAGGTGACGAATGGCGCGTAGTCGCTCTCTCCCTGAGCCCATCCGGGCGAGCTCGCGGCGAGGGCCTCGTAGTAGGTCGTCTTCGTACGTTCGATTTCGGCCTCAATGGAGACGTACTTGCCCACATCGTACCCGCTGCGGTAGGACAGGAGCAGCATGAGCAGGCGGCTCATGCGTCCGTTGCCGTCGGCGAAGGGATGGATGCTCACGAAGTCGAAGACGAAGATGAGCGACACGAGCAGCGGGTCATAGGTGGCGCCCTTGCTCCAGCGTGCATGCTCATCACAGATGCGCTCGACGGCAGAAGGCGTCGCCGCCGCGCTCGTGGGGACGAACCTTGTCACCATGCTGCCATCCTCCGCGCGCTCGGCGATAGTGTTGTCCGAGTCCTTCCAACGTCCCGCAAACGAGACATCCTGGAAGCGGTAGAGGTCGCGGTGGAGCTGTAGGATGACGCCCGGCGTGACGGGAATGCTATCATGGCTCTCGTGAATCGTGTCCAGCACGTAACGGTATCCGGCAATCTCGCGCTCATCGCGGTTCGCAGGCTTGACCTTTCGCTCCATCAACTCGCGCAGGCGGACCTCGGAGGTCGATATGTTCTCGATGCGATTGGATGCGCCCGTGCTCTGGATCTTCGCAACCTCGCAGAGCCTGTCGAGCACGGCGGGCTGCAGCGACTTATAGAGCTCCTGCCTACCCCGATGCTCCCTCACATCACCAATTGCGGACACGACCCCTGGCATCATGAGCCTCTGGAGAACCTTCCCGTATTCGAACTGCAACACCGTGGTATCCTCGTCAACTGCTGAAGTATCTTAGCCATATAAGAGCATATTGACTACTATACACGTAATGTGGCTAAGATAATAGAGGCTTCGTGAGTTCGTGTGGGTGGGTGGTTGCGTCACCGCCCCGACGGCGTGGGCCTCACCGCCAGGGCGACGACGCAACAGTGTACACAAATCGGTGGAAATGGCCTCTCGGGGCCGTTTCGGGGCATTTGTGTACACTGTTGCGACGCGAGTCGCGATACGAATTGCGACGCGAGCTGCGCCAGGTGGCACGAGTGCCTCAGTCACCACGGCGTGCCGGCGGCGCCCCC
>ERZ773003.1393-NODE-1393-length-14187-cov-8.776536_pt1 | contig 14187 bp, 9 predicted proteins | sample MGYA00580668_ERZ773003 | MGnify/ENA primary metagenome ERZ773003 (study PRJEB29015, sample SAMEA2738002) | human oral metagenome | biome: human oral; feature: human-associated habitat; material: dental | place: China | collected 2126 ... | reverse complement strand
AGGGCTGGGCGTGGGCCGGGTACGCGGAGCCGAGCTACGAGGTCGCCTACGGCCCCGACCGCACCACGCTCACGCTTCCGCTCGCATCGACCGGCGATCGAACGCGAAAAGCGGTCGATTCGAGCGGCCGATTCCGTACGGAGGCGACCGAGACGGCGCGGGCGGCCATACTGGCGCTCTTCCCAGGCAGGCGTACGGCGTTGAAGTCGGCTGAAATCGCCGAGCGAATCGGGCTGGGCAAGACGAGGACAAACGAGCTGCTGCGGGGTTTGGTTGGTGACGGTCTTATCATCGCGGAGGGCTCGGCGCGCAACCGCGTTTACAGGCGAGCCGAGCAGTAGGGCGGACGCTGGGTGCGCGGTGATCGTCGGGCACAACCACGGCGGTCATTGCATGTGCCTACGATCCCGATGCTGCACCCCCGCAGCCGCTCTTCCCGCCGGGAGACGCAGCAGGCTGCAGGCTCCCAGAGCCACAAGTGGGATACCCGTCACGAAGCCGAGGGGGCTGGGGCTGAGCAGAGTCTTGCCACACGAGCAGAAGACGAGGCCCACGTTGGCTATGGTATTGGAGACACCGTGGGCCAGGGCGCACGGCCACACGCTCCCCGAGCGGACCCGCAGCAAGGAGAGTTAGCAGGACATCGCGGTGCACGCGAGGGTTATCGTGAGGATCCCTGCGACGGGGAAGTCCGCGTAGCCCATCCCGTAGTTGTGCCCCATGACAATGGCGGGGATGTGTCACAGCCCCCGAATTCTGGGGCACCGAGCTCCTGCAGGGTAGTCCGACAGCTCGCGCTGGGTCCTGCGGAGGTCCTGATGGGAGCAGGCACCCCGGCGAAAGTGCCCCGCAAATTCTGGGGTACCGAGTTTTGGGAATCAACTGGGCAAACCTCCGGCGAAAGTGCCCCGCAGATTCTGGGGCACCGAGGCTTGGGACCCCGAACTCCGAATCCCACTGGGTGAGCCGCGCTAGCCCGTACGCATCAGAGCGTCACCGTTTTGATGGGTGTGTAGGTGAGCGAGCCTCCCTTGGGGTGGTCGCTCCACATGAGGCTGGCGCTCGTGTGGCGGGTCGTAACGGATGCAGTCTCGCTCGTGAGGGTCGCGCAGAGCTCAGTGAGGCTCACACCCTTTGGCACGCAGACGTTGCGTGCGAGCGTCACGTGCGGCCTGAACGTCTCACCACCGTACGGCAGGCCACGCACCCGAAGCTCGTCTGCCACCAGCTCTTGGAGCAGCCCGAGCCTCTGGGGGCAGCCGCTATCTGTCGGTCCCACCCAGAGTATGGAGTTCCTGCGCTTCTCGAAGCAGGAGATATGACCGAGCGCAAGGTCGATGGGAAAGCTGCTGGGGTCAAGAGCCGGTCTTTCCGGACGCCCCGCACCATCTGTGCCCTCGACAGGCGAGTCACCCGTCCCTTTGTCTGCCAGAGCATTCCGATACGCCGTGACCGCAACGTCCAGCGCCTCCCTCGCGAGGGTCTCCCGGTCCTCGTCGCAGGGTCCTATGAACGAGAGCGTCATGTGCAGGTTGCCCGGTGCTGTAAGCCTGCCCGTGGCGATATGTCCTTTGAGCGCGTCCTGCCTCTGGACGAGCCAGTCCCTCTCGGCCTCGGAGAAGGTCAGCGCCACGAAGAGGCGACGTTCACCCATGGTCAACCCCATTTCTTCCCATGCGGCCCGCCGACCCGTCATGCGCCCCGACACCTTGGTCGCGTGCGCATGTCCTGATTGCGTCACGGTGCCGTGCCGTGCGCGCCGCAGCTAGCCTATGATGATAGCAAAGAGGCTGCAGGAGAGGGACGCCATGTCCAATATGACCGACTACCTACGCTGGCGTGGGGACATTACGCTTGAGGAGCGCCCGCTCAACGACGTGGACGCTCTCGTTTTGGCCACCGTCTCCTACCTTGACTTTGACGACATCGTCCCACCCGACGTCTCAGGTGGCATAGCGTTGGGTGATGCCTGCCAAGAGGTCCTCGCACGCACGGGTGACGACATCACGAGCGCAGTGCGCTCCATGGCATCCATCGACACGAGCTTCGTCGTGGCCCTCGCTCAAAGCGAGCGCTTCGGTTCCCTGTGCATGAGCCGCTACCTTGACCAGGTGGACGAGGCGACGAGCCTGCAGTTCTCAGCCGTCACGATCGGGCTTCCCGGCGGTGACCTGCTCATCTCCTTTCGGGGGACCGACAGCACGCTCGTCGGCTGGCGTGAGGACTTTATGCTTGCCTTCACCGTCACCGAGGCGCAACGTATGGCGAGGGCGTACCTGAAAGACGCGCTCGCTGGGTCGGGTGCGGGCGCGAGGGTCGTGCTCGCCGGTCACTCCAAGGGAGGCTGCCTTGCGGAGTACGCGGCCGCGACCTGCCCAGAGGCACTGCTGTCCCGTATAGGCCGGGTCTATAGCTTCGATGGCCCGGGACTCGACCGGGCGGTGCTCTCGTGCGACGCCTTCTCGCGCATGGGCGAGAGGTTTCGTCGCATCCTGCCGAGGTTCTCGGTGGTGGGCCAGCTTATGGACCGCCTTGAGGTGCCACGCCGCTACGTCGAGTCAAGCGAGTGGGGCATCATGCAGCATGATCCCATGAGCTGGCAGGTGGGACCCGCCGGCCTCGTTCAGGCGGATGGCCTGGCACCCGAGGCAAAGACCTTGGACGACGCGATCGCCTCGTGGCTGTCGGGAGAGGATCTTGAGACGCGTGAGCTCTTCGTGAGGGAGCTCTTTGACATCCTGGGGGCTGGTGGTGCGACGACGATTGCCGAGGTTGTCACGAACGGTGGGGTGCAGCGGGTGATCGCCGCCGCCGCGCAGGCGAGCGAGGGGACCAAGCAGGTCATAGGTAGGCTCATTGACACGTCCATGCAGGCTACGAAGGAGAGCGTCGCGAGTGGGGTGGCCGATGGCGTGGAGGGCATCGCTCGCGTCGTCAAGCGTACGGGAGAAAACCTTGCCTCAAGGATCGGGGAAAGCCTCATGGTCCGTGAGGCCGCGACCAAGGTCGCCGAGATGGGCGAGATGCTTGGTGCAAGAGCGCTGCCCGGCGAGACTGAGCGCTCGGAGCAGGAGGGTCCAGCCGACGGGTCGGGTGGCGGGAGCGAGCAAGACGGATAGCTCGCGAGCGGGCATCCGCCGCCCTCAGCCCGCGCCGACGACGAGGCCCACCACCGTGGCGACGATCGAGATGATGATGGCGCCAAAGAAAGCGGAGCCAAAGCTCTCGATCGAGATGCCCGCATGGAAGATCTCGCGCGAGAGGTAGCTCGCCAACTCGAGCATGAGCGCATTGAGCACCAGGTAGAAGAGGCCGAGTGTTACGATTGTGATGGGAAGGGAGAGTATCGCAAGGATGTGCTTGAGCGTTGCGTTCACGAGCGCGAGGGCAAGTGCGCACATGATAGGACCTGCGTAGTCCCCACCAACGGTGTCGATTCCCGGAACGAGCCAGACCGCCGACATGACCGCAATGGACGTGACCGCCCAACGACCGATGAACTCCATAAGCCACTCCTTTCATGTGCTCATGGCATCCTTATACCCAAAGGGGCACCAGGGGAACAATGGCTAGCATGGTCCTGTGTAGCTCAGGCCGTGTCTTCAGGTGGGTGAGCGGGGGGTTGCCACGCCCGCTCTGCGGAAGGGGGCCTGGCCCGTTGCGTGGGCGAGGGGTCGCGGCAGGGGAGAGTTTGAGGAGAGGTCAGCATGTCCCTTAACATCCTTTGGACGGATGACGAGCGTCTGGCTGGCGCGGACGTCACGCGTGTGCTTACGTCGGCGCTCTCGTCGTGCGCCGGCGCGACGCTTTTCGTTCCGAGCTTCGCCCAGCAGCAGCTGGCGGCGCGTCAGGTCGCTCGTCACCCCGACCTTTCCCTGGGTGTCACCGTGACCACGCTTTTGGCGTGGGCCGAGGAGCGCTGGGGAATCTGGGGTGACGGCAGGGGCCTGGTCGACGAGGCGGCGCGTTGCCTCCTGACAAGAGAGGTGCTCTCCTCGGCTCCCGACGAGCTGCGCGGCGGCTTGGGTACCAATCCGGGGACCAGGCGCCTTGTGGGCGAGCTTGCCTCACGAGCCCTGCCTTGGATGTCCCCTGCGAAGGGTGGGGAGCTCGATGACGCATACGTCTGCGAGCTTGGCCTTACGGGTGGCGAGAAGGCTGCCCTTCGTCTGGTGGGTCGCTATGCCCAGAGGCTGCATGACCACGGCCTCATCGAGAGGAGCGAGCTTCTGTGCGGCGTCGCGGACGCACTGCGCGAGGCGGGCGTCGTTGTCGCGCCCGTGGTCGTCTCCGGCTTCACGTCCATGGACCGCGCCGAGAGGGAACTGCTGGCTGGGCTTGCTGGCCTATGCGAGGTGACGGTGGCGTTTGGCAGGAAGAACGCAGAGCTCCTTGCTGGCTGCGAGGAGCTTGCCGAGAGTCTGCGCGCCCTTGCCGACAGGGGTGCGCAACGGGAGGGCCCAGGCACGCGGCATGACGGGTTGCAAGGCGCGGTTCCGTCCGCCACCGCAGGTGTGCGGCAGGGTGGGGAGACGGGCTTGGTGCCGTCCGTCCTCGCGGACGCCACTCCCTCGCTCGTCCGCGACCCTGAGCTCGAGGAGCTGCTGGGAAGGCTCTTCTTGGCCTCTGGGAAAAGGGTGGTCGCGAGGGGATCCGTCTCGCTCCTTGAGGCGGCAGGTCCCCACGCCGAGGCCGAGCTCGTCACACGCAAGATAGACGAGCTCGCGTGCAAAGGGATCACGAGCGTCGTGGTCGTCGCGCCTGACGTGGAGCGTGCCTGGAGGGAGCTTGCCCCCAAGCTCGAGGCCCGAGGTGTCTTTGTCACAGCCGAGCTTCCCTGTGCCTTCCCGAAGACGGACGAGGGTCGTGCCTTCCTGGAGTTTGCGCAGGGCGTGGCCCAGCTCGCCGCGCTCGCGAAGACCTGGCCCCCCTCACAGGCGAGTGCGGAGGGGGAGCTCATCCGTCTTGGGGACATGGGCTGGTGGCCCCCTAGGGGCCTTGCGGACTTTCTGCTCTCGGGCATCTCCTGCGTTCCCACCACACAGGCCTATCGCCTTGACCGCAGATGGAGGCAGGACCGCCTGCTCACGCCGACGGACGTCCTGAGGGACCTGCAGAGTCCCAAGATGACGAGCCTGCCCGTCGCCCAGGCGACGAGGGAGCTTCTCAAGGGAAGGCTCGCCTCGGCCGCATCGAAGCTCCTCGGGCCGCTTCTGGGGAGGACGGAGCCTGGTCTGCAGGACTTCGTCCAAGATGACCGGGGACGTAGGACTCAGGAGCTTACCCGGGCAAAGGAGGCGCTCTTTGATGCCCGCGCCACGGCCGTGCTCGCACTGGTCCTCAAGGTTGCCGCCACGCTCAGGAGCCTTGGCGCTGTGGTTGACCCCAAGCGGGGAGGCACGGTCACGCTTGCGGGACTCGTCGCCCAGGCGACAGACGCCCTCTCGGACGCGCTCGTCTCCCTGCGCCCGACGCTCGAGGTTGCGGGCGCGACCTGCAAGGTGCGGATACTGAGTGCCCGGGCAGCGGCGCAACTCGAGCCCGCGAGTGTCGACGCCGTCGTCCTCATGGGGCAGAGCTCGGACGAGTCCTTGGTGGGAACGGGGGACGACGTCCTCTCCGCGCTGCTCGTCCTTTTGGGTGTCGAGAGGGACAGTGACCCATTGCCCCAGCTGCGCTCTGCGTTTCTCTCTACGCTCGCCGCCGCGCGCAGTTACGTGGTGCTCGAGCGCAGCCTGCTCGACCGCTCTCTCAGGCAGCGCTGGCCCTCGGTCATGCTCACCGAGCTGAGGTCGTGCTACGAGGGCGGGGGTGCTGGGAAGGACGGCCTTCCTGTGGAGCGTCTGGATGAGGCAGAGGCGGACGCCAACTGCGCGCCCTCAGGCCGACCCTCGGTACGCGTGGGACAGGAGGCGCTTGGTCAGCCGGGAGCGGTCTCGCCCTCGCTCAGGAGCCTCGTCATCGTCCCGCCCGAGGGTAGGGCGGAGCTTTTGGACGGGCGACCCCTCCTCTCGGCATCGCAGCTCGAGAGTTACCTGGAGTGTCCCTATAAATGGTTCAGCCTGCGGCGGCTCGGCCTTCAGAACTCGGACGCGGACCTCACCAGCCTGGAGATGGGGACCTTTGCCCATCGGGTGCTCGAGGTGACGCACCGCACGATGCTCGACCGGGCACGAGAGAGGCTGCTTCGGGAGCGTGGGCGAGCGGCGAACACCCAGCTTCCCCTCACCGAGCGCATCGAGGGGTCACGTGTGGGCGAGGGCGACAGTGAGGGCCTCGAGCGCGCGCGGCGGATCCTCTCCGACGAGTTCGACCTTCACCTCGAGCATCAGTACCTCAGGCAGGGTAAGGGATCGCGCGCCCAGGTCTGCGTACCCCATGACGACGAGGAGAGGGGCCAGCTCGAGCAGCTGCGCCAGGACCTGCTCTCGACGCTCGACTATGAGTCTGGCCTCTTTCTGGGTTTCGAGCCGCGCCTCTTCGAGTGGAGCTTCGGCAGGGGTGAGGCGCCGGTGGAATATGCCGGTGCCTACCTTGTGGGTACGGTCGACCGGGTGGACGTCGATGCCCACGGCCTCGCCATCGTCATCGACTACAAGCACCGCAGCCCGACGGTCTTTTCCAGGGAGTACGGCATCCCCACGCTCGCCTCCCTGGGGGGCTTCGTGCTACCGCGTCGCGTCCAGTCGCTGGTCTACGGACAGGTGGTGCGCAGGCGGCACCCGGATCTCAGGGTGGTCGCTACGGTGTACCTCTCGAGCAAAGGGCGGCACGCCGTCTTCGGGGCGGTGTCGCGCAACGTGTCTGACCGCGTCTTTGGCAGCCACCCCGTGGACCCCAGGCAGCTTCCGCTCACGCAGGTGGACGATGCCTGTGACTTCGGGGTGGCAGGGTCTTCTCGTGGCATGGAGGCCCTGCTCGATGCGACCGAGGAGGCTATCGCCGAGAAGGTCGAGCAGCTCCTCGCGGGCCATGTCGAGGCCGATCCCATCGACGCCGCCGCGTGCCACTACTGTCCGGTCATGAACTGCGACATGAGGAGGTCGAGATGGGCGAGGTAGGGCTTGCGGGTCTGAGTCCCGAACAGCTGCGCATTGCCACGACCCTCAAGGGGGCGCTCTTCGTCGAGGCGGGAGCGGGCTCGGGCAAGACCTTCACCCTCACGAGGCGTGTTGCCCAGGCGCTTTGTCCTGGCTCCGGCGAGGGGGGTGCCCCCTTTCTGGACGGTCTCTCCCAGGTGCTGGTCATCACCTTCACCAACGCCGCCGCGAGGGAGATACGGGAGCGCGTGCGCTCGACCTTGCGTGACGCCGGTATGCGCGAGGCGGCCCTCCAGGTTGACTCTGCCTGGATCAGCACGATCCATGGCATGTGCTCGCGCATCCTGAGGCGCCATGCCCTCGACCTGGGACTTGATCCCGCGTTTCGCATGGCCACAGAGAACGAGACCAGCCTGCTTCAAAACCGGGCGCTCATCGAGGTCGTGGGAGCCGCGCACGCGTCCGGCGGCCGGGACGAGGACCAGGCCGTGCTCTTCGACTCCTTCGGGCTGGGGCGTGCGACGGGTGCCTCGCGCACGGGTGCCATGAGGGTCGTGGACAGGCTCTGCGCCGTGGCCAAGGCTGCGACAGGGGGCTTCGATGGCCTCAAGCTCGCTCAGGCTGCCGACATCGGCCAGGCCATGGGCTCCCTTTTGGGCGCCTACGAGAGCCTGCATGCCCAGAGGCTCACGCCGTCTGCGGCGCAGCGGGTCGACCCGGCCCTCGACCTTGTGCGCGACTTCGCCTCCCGGGCGCCTGGGCAGCAGGACGCCTCGGCAGCCCGCGAGCTGCTGTGCCAGGTCCGCTCCATCGGCTTTCCGCGTCCCTCGAAGGCGTACGCCGAGTTTGTCTTCGATCTGCGTCGCGTCTTCGAGGAGACCTGGGCGGACGTCGTCCTCTCTGAGAGCGTTCCGGCCCTGCGCGCCGCGCTCGCGCTCGCTCGCACGGTCGAAAAGCGTTACGGAAGGCTCAAGTCCGAGCGCTCGCTTCTTGACAACGATGACCTCATCGGCCTCGCCCTTGCCGCCGTGAGGGACAAAGCCGAGGTGGCGGCCGACTACGCCGGTAGGTTTCGCCTCGTGATGGTGGACGAGTTTCAGGACACCGATGCTCGTCAGCTCGAGCTCATAGGCCTCCTTGCCGGTGGCGGGTGGGGCCGGGTCGCGACCGTGGGAGACGCCCAGCAGTCCATCTACCGCTTCAGGGGTGCGGACGTGGGTGTGTTCAGGGAGCACGGGCGCAGGGTCCCTGAGGCGAGTCACGTGCGCATGGCGACCAACTACCGCAGCCACGCCGACGTCCTGTCCTTTGTCGACGCGGTCTGCGGCGGCAGGAAGGGTGTGCTTGCCGACTTCATGCATCTTGAGGCTAGCCCGGGTCGCAGGGACGGCTACCGGGCCTCTGCGCTTGACCGCATCGACGTCGAGCTCGTCTGTAGCGATCATCGCTCGAGGGGCGTCGCGACGGGCGTCGTGGCGACGTGTATTGCCGAGAGGCTCAAGGCGTACGCGGACGCCGGCCAGAGCGCAGGCGACATGGCGCTTCTGCTCGGCACGACCACGCATGCCGCAGATTACATAGACGCCATCCGGGCGCGCGGCCTGGAGTGCGTCGTCACGGGCGGCTCCACCTTCACCTCTGCGCCCGAGGTGGGCGTGATGGCAGCACTCCTGCATGCGCTCGCCAACCCCCATGACACCGAGCCGGGACTCTTCCCGCTCCTTGCCTCAGAGATGTTCGAGCTTGGTGCCGACGACTTCGTGCAGTTGGGAACGAGGCCGCAGCTTGTGCTTGACGCCCCGACCAAGCGTACGGTGGACCGAGGACTCGAGACGATGGGCTTCTATGGGGACGAGCCGCCCTCGGCTAGCCTCCGGCGGGCCCGCGACGTGCTCTGGCGCGCTCGCCAGAGGTTGAGGTCCCTGCCCGTGGCCGACGTCTGCTTGGAAGTCGTGAGGGAGTCGGGCTGGCTCGCGCGGCTCGAGGAGGAAGGGCAGGAGGGCCGCTCTCGCGAGGCCAACGTGCTCGCTGCCATCGACTACATCCGCGACCTCACCGACGAGCTCGGCCTCGGGCCGGCTCGTGCGGCGGGGGAGTTCGACACCTGGCTCGAGCTCTCCAAGATCCCACCTGCCGCCCTCGCCGGGGGCGGGCAGGACTCGGTGCGCGTCATGACCATCCACGCCTCCAAGGGGCTCGAGTTTCCCATCTGCGCGGTGGCCGAGTGCTGGAGCGACCCGAGGCCAGAGAGCGGCGTCGTGAGCGGGCGCGACAGCGGGGGAAAGACGCAGGTCGTGCTCGTGCCACCGCTTGCGGACAAGGAGAGGATAGACCTCAGCCGCTCGGAACCGTGCGAGAGGCCCTCGAGCGTCTCGGAGGTCCTGGCGCAGCTTCGGTCGACCAACGCCCTAGAGGAGGCGCAGGAGAGGACGCGCCTGCTGTACGTGGGAATGACCCGTGCGAGGGAGGCCCTCATCCTGGGCATCCAGGTAACCCAGTCGAAGTCGTCCGGCCTTGGGCCCGAGCTTTCTGCAGGCGTCGTGAACGCCCTCTTTGGCACGGAGCTGCCAGCTCCTGGTGAGCACGCCCTGAGCTTTGGCGAGGGGGGAGCTGGCCGCCTAAGGAGCGTGAGGGTGTCCACGCGCGAGGGCTACGTGGAGATCGACGATGGGGCCGGTCCTCAGGCGCAGGAGGCGCAGGAGGAGCCCGAGAGAGCCCCCTCGCGGACCTTCACCCTCTTTGACGTGGAGCGCTCAGACATCGAGGCGCGCGCAAGCCTCGCACCGGTGCGCGAGGGGATCTTCAGCTATTCCTCGGTGAGCGCACAGCTGCGGGCGAACGCGCGCGAAGCGCTCGGAAGGGAACTGGGCGCGGTCTGGGACGAGGCGCCCGCTACAAATGATGAGGATAGGGCCACGAGCCTTGGATCGGCCTTCCACGAGCTTGCCCAGGCCCTGGTCGAGTCTGGTGCGTATGAGCCCGGTGAGGCACGCCTCGGCGCGAGCGTGCGTCGCTGGGGGCTCTCGCCTCGGGCGCAGGGGCGCCTCAGGGCCGCGCTCGGGCGCTGGTGCGGGTCTGAGCTTCGGGCCGAGGCTCGGTCGCACAGTCTCGTTCGTGCGGAGGTCCCGTTCTTCATGAGGGTCGACTCCGCCTATGGCGAGTACGTCGAGGGGTCCATCGACCTCCTCGCGACGGATGCGGGCTCATGCCATGCCCTGGTCGTGGACTACAAGACGGGGGATGCGGGCCTTTCTGAGGAGGAGCTCCGCGCCCATCACGAGATGCAGGCGAACTTCTATGCGAGTGTGCTCATGCAAGGCGGCCTCAAGGACGTCGAGTGCGCCTTCTGCTGCGTGGAGCGTGACGCGTCCGAGCTGGGGGGCAGGGCGGGCCAGCCACTTGTCGTGCGCTACCGCTTTGACGGGAAACACCCACCTCGCCTGGGATCGTGAGCGGGCCCGGTCACGTCTGAGGGGCTTTCCCTTCCAAGGGCACAGAACCGGCTGCCTTCACCCTGTGGAGAGGCAAGGTGGCCCGCTGTGGTGAGGAAGGCGCGGGTCGGTGGACCGCGCGGGCCCAGCCCCCCAACACCTCATGGGATTGCCCCTCTTTCTCGTCTCACATCGCAAGGCAGATGCGAGACCTACTCCCTCAGCAGCCAATCGCGCATGGCCCACACCCTCCTGTCATGCACTGTCTCGGTAGTTTCGGATTGCATCACGACGGCCTGCCCGTCTGGCCTTATGCCGAGGCTCTCTCCCACGGAGGGGAGATGGCGCATGAATGTGGCTCTATAGGTTGCAGAGGACTTTATCTCGACCAGCTCCGGGTGTGCGGGGTCAGTCGTGTCCACGAGGTCAACCTCGATCTTGCTGTCGTCGCGATAGAAGAATAGCGATGGGTTGCGTCCCGCATTGAGATGACGCTTCATGGTCTCGCTGATGACGAGATCCTCGTACACGGCTCCGCGCGCCTTGCTGCCGTCCAGCTGCTCGCCGCTCTTGATGCCAAGCAGGTGGCAGAGCAGCCCCGTGTCATAGAAATAGAGCTTGGGCGTCCTTGTGAGTCGCTTTCGCAGGTTGGCATGGTAGGGCGGCAACTCGAAGAGGATGTAGCTCGACTGGAGGACCGAGAGCCAGGATCGCGCCGTCTTCGTCGAGACCCCCACGGCATTTGCCAGCGACGTCACATTGAGCAGGCCGCCGCAGGTGACTGCGCAGACGGCCAGGAAGGCCCTGAAGGTGGCGAGGTTGCGCGGGTCGACGTAGCCGGACACGTCACGGGTCAGGTAGGTGTCGACATAGTAGTCAAAGTACACGCTCGGTGGGATCTCGATGTCGTAGAGCCGCGGGTAGCCGCCCCGAAGACAGAAGTCGCTGACGGTGAGTTCGGAATCTGCGCTGAGAGCCTCCCGATAGGAGAGGGGGAGGAGTCGAAGCAGTGCCACGCGGCCGGCAAGTGACTGCGTGATCTGCTTGAGGAGCAGGAAGTTCTGTGATCCCGAGAGAATGTACTGACCGGGCTCGCCCGTCTCGTCTGAGACGACCTGAATCATGTTGAACAGCTCTGGAGCTAGCTGGGCCTCATCTACGGCGAGCCGTCGTGGTCGGTTCCGTATGAACCCCACGGGGTCGTCGAGGGCCATCTGGCGGGCGGTCGCATCTTCGAGGTTGACGTAGGCGTATTCGGGGAAGGCGCTCCTTACGAGGGTCGACTTGCCGCTCTGACGAGGTCCTGTGATGGATACCACAGGAAACCAGCCCGTGTTCTTCCGGGCCCATGTCTCGATCGTCCGCGAGATCACATCCGCCGCCCTTCCCTTGACCGTGAGTGTGTCAAAAAAATGATGGGTACCACGATTGAGAAGTAGACAATACCATAATCATCAACCATGTTTGACCATAATCGAGAAGTTAATACGATCATAATCGAGAAGTGAAAAGTTGGGGAGGATGGTCGGTGGGCATCATGGTCGGGGCCACGAGACCTGTGACCTGTTAGACGTGCGGAGCGAGTTGGCTCAGCTGGCCGTGACGTCGCCCCGATCTGCGCGGGGGCAGTGGCGTGAGCTGTCGGGTCCGATCCATCCTGCGTGCCCGCACAAGGGTACGGAGCAAATCGGAGTTGCCGGCAGGGTTCCCGTAAGGGACGCTCGCGTCAGCGCCCCACAGAGAGCCTCGGCCCTCTCGGTAGGCTCACCTCGAGGCGTGCCGACTCACCTCGGTACAGAGAGGGGACTGAGCCTGCGCAACAGTGTACACAGATCTGCCAAATCCCAGGAAGATACGCCCAAAGAGCCAATCTGTGTACACTGTTGTACTCCCTACCTCGAGCTCAATGGCCCGTACGCTTGCGCAACAGTGTACACAGATCCGCCAAGATCCGGGATAACACGCCCAGAGAGCTAATTTGTGTACACAGTTATGCCTGCTACTTCGAGACTCTTCGGAGGTTTGTGTGGGTTGACGCCTCGGTGAAAACGCTAACCTAACGGTTGTGTTACCACTTGCGTAAGCTTGTTTTCAGAGCGAGAGCCGCTAAAACAGGAACTGAGAGTGCTGCGGCAAAAGATTTGCAGCTCATATCTGTCAGTGCGAGGATCGTACATTACTGTGACCCATGCTGGATTTCGTAGAAGCTCCTCTATGGTGAGGGGTCTGAGGTTCAACGGGGGTAGCGCAACACTGTTTATGAACGACGTGTACTCACGCTCCTTCTCGGCAACGTGCTTCTGCAACAGCATCTTCTCTACTATGGGCGGTAACACTTCAGCCTTTGCTCCTATTCGACTTCGCTCGTACGCAGGTTCTCATGCCTGAACTCGAAGCCTTTGTAGCTTCGCTGGGGTAGAAGTCGATGGCCTTGCAATCTGCGGGAATGCATGTCGCAAATGGTCTCCACGTCTTTGGCTCTCATGCCAAGGTCGTGGCACTTGTCTCGAATCTGCTGTGTGCTCACCAAGCGCCAGCGGTCCGTGTGCCGCATCATGTCGGACTTTAGCTTCGCCTCCTCGCTCCACTTCATGTGGTTGTCATAGCCCTTTGCCCACATTGCAATGAGCTCAAGAATCTTCTCGATGTCGGTAGGCATGACTTCTCCTTCCTAGTAACCCGAGTTGTACGGTATGGCGGACATAACTTTCTGAATCTCATCAAGTGAGAGCTCGTGTGCGGTTAGGAGGTGTTTGCGCCATACTTGGTTGAAGCACTGATACATGCGACGGTACATGGGGAGAAGTTGAGTATGAGAGTTACCTTCATCGGAGAACCTCTTCATTGGTTCTTCAAGCTCCTCGTATTTCTCGTTCTCGAACATGAATTCGACGTATCCACTAAGGGGCGATTCGGTGCTATCGCTGTAATCGAAGCCTCTGAACGAGATGCTTCCCTCTTTGACCTGACCTTTCTCCTCATCGTTTAGTTTCTCGTACGAGAACCTGAGCACGCGGAACATGTCGAGGATGTTGTAAAGCTCCTCGCACATGCTGTAAGGCACTTCGGGGTGCAAGGGAGCGTATATCGTTGAGTAGTCACTTGTGTAGCCCGATTCGAGAATCTTGGCATTCTTTGCGTGGCCATTGCGTTCATGCTCGTCAAGTTGTTCGCACATTGAAAGCAGGAGTTCCTGATTTCGAAGGATGAGGCGGTTGGTGCTGCTGAGGGTGTAGGGAGCCGTATCCTCCGGCAAGTTTGTTCGACTGCCGCCTGTCATGATGTTGATAGCTTCGAGAATAACACCGGACAAGGTGCTTTCGCTCTCTTGAGCAAGGTTGTCGAGCCGGGACTTGAGATCCTCACTAACCCGAATCGATATAGTCGGCATACTGCCTCCTTTCCTTCATATTCAAGTCGTGCTCTACAGTAATACGATGACAGTATTCTATCAAGTCTCAATGTCCAATTACCAGCCTGTAACACACCCCGACAATGCCCGTACCGGTAAGGTGCGGGCATTGTTCATCTCTTTCCGTCTTATGAGACGAAAGGCAGGCATGACATAGGTGATGAGACCAATGTCGGCCAGGAAACCACGCGGGGTGCGCAGGACCAGACGCAAGAACAGCAACAGGAAGGCATCTAGGCTCAGCAAGAAATGAGGCTCTCGTGACCGGGTGCTCGCGGCCCGCGTGCGCGCCTGGGCATGTCCA
>ERZ773003.1392-NODE-1392-length-14190-cov-17.677892_pt1 | contig 14190 bp, 8 predicted proteins | sample MGYA00580668_ERZ773003 | MGnify/ENA primary metagenome ERZ773003 (study PRJEB29015, sample SAMEA2738002) | human oral metagenome | biome: human oral; feature: human-associated habitat; material: dental | place: China | collected 2126 ... | reverse complement strand
CATATTTACCATATGTTCCTTTTCCTGTTTGTTCAACGATCCAAGCTTTTCCACCGGGTTTTACAGTATCATAAGTGATTTTACCTTCTGCGTTACTTAACCCTTCTGGAGTCAATTTCGCAGTTACATCACCTAGAGTTGTGTCAGAGTACACTCCTCCACCGTTTCCAGTAGTTTCAACCTTAGGTTCTCCGATTAGGTGGTAAGTCTTCCCATCTTTTTCGATAGTTTCTTTCTTACCATTTTCTTTAGCATCGTTTAGGTCGCTAGCTTCTGCATCACCACCTGTAGTTCCTTTGAAAACTTCTCCTGATTTACCGTATACATCGTAATCTGTAGAGATTGTCTTGTTATCACCAGAGTCTTGGTTTTTGTTTTCTTCTAGTACAGTATTACCGTCAGCAGTTACATATTTGTAATCTACTTTTCCAGTTTTTGTAATTTCTTTTGTTCCTGTATCAGTTGGATCAGTTGAAAATTGCATACCTGCATCCGGGTTCTGAATATTAGCTGTATCTACAATCACTGACCCCTTATCATTTGAGATCGTTGTTGTGTTGTCGCTGTTTTCTTTCATCGCCGCTTCTACAGTATGGGTTTGTCCTGCCATTGCAAGGGCTGCACCAACAATCAGAGCGACTGTACCGATTTTGACTGAGTCTGAACGACCGTCTTTAAACTTACGAATGGAAAATTTTTCTTTTTTATTTATAAACATTCTTAGTATCCTTTACTATTATTTTTTGTATGGTTTTCAAAGTATATTATATTGTTATAATAAAAATGAATAATAAACTCGAAATCCCGACACTTCTATTTTAACACTTCTATAACGCTTACACAAGAAATTTAAGCACTTTTTGATTATTCAAACTATAGTTTTTCACTATATGTATATATAAAAAATCCATACAGAGGTATGGATTTGCATATTTAAAAATATACATTTATGCTACCAGCCAAGTGAAACCCTTTCAAACTGACAACCCAAGCGTCGCAATTCTTTTTGACGGTCCTCATAGTAGGGGAGGGAAATGCCTGTAATGGTCACATGGGGCAGGTCTTTCAAGTGCAGGCTGACTGATGAGGTAAAATGATAGACATGAACGAACTCGTATTCTTGAAAGAGTTGGGCTAGGACATCTTCAAAGATGAGCTCCGTCTCCAAGTAGGTCACATCAGGGATAGTGAAGGTTTCCTTGGGATGGGGTAGATAGAGGTCAATGGCCAAGGCCTTGGCATAGGTACTGATAAAGCAGATGGAGATCTGATCATCCTCTTCAGAGAACTTTTGCCCCAGCAGAACCTTGACTGTCTTGCCATTTGAAACAGGAGCTTGAGGCAGGTTAAAAAAATGCTCCAGATAGACCAGCTTTTCTCTAGCTACGACATGGTAGTCGCTGCGATAGAGGGTATAGTGCTTTTCCGTCCGCTCAATCAAGTCATCTCTGGTCAAGCCCAAAGGCCCCACCTGACTGGGCTGGAGAGGCCAAGCATACATCCCCAAGGGGTAGATATCCGCATAGCCATCATCAAAACTCATGAGGTGCTGGTAGGTCGAACTAACAACCAAGTCCAGAATCAAGCTATTGTCAAAACTAGCATAAAAGATGGTGTCGTAGTCTCCAGCCAACTCCTGACAAATCTGAGTCAAGTCCTCTGCCGTCTGAGGATAGTAAACATGGTCAAAATCCTTAGCATAATGCTCCTGACGAGCATTTTTGACAGGACTGACATAAAGGCTGACAAAATCCTGATTAGGATAGAGTCCCTTGATATGCTGGGCAATCTTGGCCTGCAAGGGCGTTGTGGCAATGATGAGGTGTTTCATCTCTTTGATTCTCCTAGGTGGTGATGGTGTAGCAAGGTCTCAACGACTTCAAAGTCCAAGGCATCGTCGATATCATAAGAATAGAGTTTGGGCATTTCATAGGCTACTGTCTTATCCGTGTAAAAGGTCTCATCTCGTAGGTAAAGGTCCTTGCGAGAAATCCAGATACTACCGTTGGGATAATAATAGACAGGTTCTTTTTGCCGAGCATAGTGCTTGGAAACCTGAGGAGGACGGATAAATGACGACTCCGCAAACTGCAAAAAAAGACTACGACTCTTGTCCGCCTTGACACAAGAAATCAGATGGTCGGCGCCAGACTGACAGTAGAGTTGGTAGGACTCGATGAGGTGCTCCACCTCTCTCAGGGGTGAGGTCACCTGCAGATTCACAAAGACCTGCTCTTCCTCAAAGGGCTGTAAAAAGTCTCGTAAGGTTTCTAAGCTAGAGGTTGTTGCCAAAGCCAATTCTTTTGGTCTGTGGACACAACGAATCTCTGGATAGGCTTGACGACAGAGTTCTAGATAGGCTTGTGAATCTGAGGAAACCCAGATGTCACTAAATAACTTGGAGGCTAGGGCGACTTCTATGGTATAGAAAACCAAGGGTTTGCCTGCAAGCGGTTTGATATTTTTATCCACTAAGCCGCGTGAACCCGAACGGATCAAAATGACGGCTATGGGTTTAGATTTTGCTTTCATATAGTTTTCCTTTGATTTTCTATTGTATTGGACCAGTGAGAAAAGCTAGATTGACCAACTTACAATGTCCTATAAATTCCTATCTAGTAGTTCGCGGTAGCTTTGGGCCACTTTTTCCAGAGAATAGCGAGAGGCTAAGGCTAGATTTTTTTCATTCGATAGATAAAAATCAGGCTCTTCCATCTCTTCTATCTTTTGAATCAACTCTGATTTAGTTTTAAACAAGTTGATAGCGTTGGACTGGCCAGCATAAAAACGATGGGCAATCTCCACATCTGATAACAAAACCAGTAAGCCTTGATTGAGGGCTTCGACACAGGCATTGGCAAATAATTCTGTATAGCTAGCCGACAGATAGCATTGGTGGAGATGATAAGGGACCTCGTCAACGATACCTTTAAAGTGAATGGTTGGTGGCAGGTCGTAGCGATTGCGTAGCTCTTCTAGACGATCCTCTGTACCACCATAAAAGGTAATCTGGACCTTGGAGCCACGTTTGTAGAGTTCGATAAAGACTTCAATGACAAGTTCAACGTTCTTGCCTTCTCCCATATGGCCCACTAAGCAATAATCCAAAACAGGTCCGATTTTTCTTAGCCGACCTAATTTTTCTGTAAACATTGGTGGTAAAAACTTGGTGTCATACCCTTGTTTCGCCAAAGTATCAGTCAACACTTCACTGGCAACCAAGTATTTGTTTGTCTTGCGCAGATTGGCGAGGCGTAAGTCTCGCATGATATTTTCATGGACGACTTCGTAATAATTTTTATCCGTATTTTCCATATAACGCCAGAGGCTGGGTTTGGGAACGATTTGTTGATCACGGATGAAGAGATCGGTTTGCTGGGCCCATCTGGCTAGGAACTTGACCAGCAAGTCCTCCTCAGAACGGATTTCTCCCTCGATACGATAGATATACTCTGGGTAAAAGATAGTGACAGGAGAGGGTTCTTTGAAGGGATCGATAAAGCGTCCTTCTAGAGCCAGTTCTCCATTTTCATGATACCAACGAAGTTCCTTTTCCTTGAAATCTTCAAACAAGAAGGGACCCTTGGTGTAATAATATCTTCCCGAGCCATCTCCTAGGGTAACAGAGGCCACAAAGCCATCTTCATTGAGCTCCACCTGATCTCCGTCTGCTAGCGTTAGACTTTCTGGTCTCACTGATAAGTCTGCATGACCTATATCTGAAAAACTATGCGGAACACAGAGCAATTCCTTTTCTAAAAATCCTAACTTGATCAAGTCTTTCTTCCAATCAGGACGAAGCTGAGGACTCGACACAAGATGGACATATTCCAAACCCAGATGTCGTGCTATACGGGCTCGATAGACTTGGGTACTCTCAAAGCCATAGCGATGGATTTCCTTGGCTGGATGGATAGTGACAATTCTCGACATGCTATACACTCTTTCTCTATTATTTACTTCTTACAGACGAAAAACCACCCTCACAAAAAGGCGAGGGTGGTTCATCCGTTACAATGCTTGGGGATTTCCTAGCAAGTTCCCCCTCAAAAGGACTTTATGCTATTCTATCACAAAGACTGACCATCTGCAAGATAGACTGGCTCAGACAGGATAGCTTGAGGAAGTTTTCTTATTGTTTATAAATCGATTCTCTGAAATCATCTGTGCTACGTAGATAGGCATTGTAGATTTTTTGTTTTAACAAGTGGACCCAACTTGCAGGTGCATGGTCGGTTGCACGATCAATGTTAGCCACATCTTTTGCCATTGCTTGATTGATCAGTTCTTGCATTTGGGCAGCTGAACGAATTGTGATTTTCTTGCTGCTGTTTGGTACACCAAGTTCATACTGAATAGTGATTGGTTTCAACTGGTCTTGCTTGCGAATACGTTTATTAAACATATCCTTCTTGAAATCAGCCCATGAACCATATTGGTTGGCAAAGACATTTTTCAATACGAGACTATCAGTAATGAGTCCCACATCTTTCCTAAGCCAATCTGAATAGGTAATGTCCCCGTTTTGTTTAGCTTCTTCTGCATATTGGTTGGATACATATGGTAAGAACCCATCTTGATAACCTTTTTCTGCCAACAATTCGTAGGCTGTCTTTCTAAACATGATATCACCAGGCGCACCCTTTGGATTGCTGAGGGCAGCATAAATCGGTGAGAACATGCTGATAAGATGATAGCCATTACGAGTATAGTCACTCTTATCACGGTAAGCCCGACGGTTGATAATATCATTGTCAATCAAGGCATCCAGACTAGTTAGTTTACTTACTTCATCATCTGTCAATGGGCGAACAGAGTTTCCAGCATGAGTTTGTTTATGGTACTTGTCCTCAATGTAGAAATTCTCTATTTTTCTAAACCATTTTTTCTTGACATCATTAGACTTGGTTAGAATGGCATTGGCTTCCATAGCATCCAAGGTGTACAAGACATCGTACATACCGTGAACATACTCTTGCAAGGCTGCAGCTGATGTGAAGCGGCTTGTCGGGTCATAAGTATGCAAGCGAGTTAGTGAATCCTTATCCCCTTTATAGAGAGTATTCAAGACAATGGCATCCTTATCTAGGTTATCAGCAGATTGCAACAATCCTAAGGCATACAACTCTGCTCCCAATCCTTCACGACGACCTTTTCCTTCAAAGTAAATATGTCCGTCAGAATTATGAACCATTTCATGGGTATAGACAGATGTTCCGTATTTATCCAACAAGCGGTCGCTGACATAGTGAACCTCAGAACCGTTGGCATAGGCTCCAGCTCCTTTACTTTCCCCATACCATTTACCAGTTGGTCCAAAGAAGTTGTAGATAGAAGCAATGGCTTTATCAGACAGGGTAGCCCAGTAATACTTGCTATTGCTATCTTTCATACCAAAGCCATCTGACACCATGACTGAACGGAAAAGTTTTTCTTTGTATTCTGGTGAAAGGAGATGGTACCAGATATCGTAGTGGTCTCGTTGCCATTCAGCCGACTGATCGACCTTAGCACGGACATACTGACGCAATTCCTCTCCTGACAAGACTGTATTATTGACACGGTCACGATAGCGTTCGTAGCCACCAAAGGCCAAGGTAGAAAGATTTGAAATCACATAAACATCTTCTTCTGGCAATGTTAATAAAGGTAGGAGCATGTTTTTTAATTTCCAACTTGGTGCCGTAATACGGTCATAGACTCCCAGCGTATAGTTACTATCCGGTGTAGCTGACTCTTGTTTAGCACGCACTTCTGGAATCGCTGATTTACTCTCTACGATATAAGCCTTAGTATTGGTCTTCAACCATTCATTATTTGTTTTAGTTGGTAGGAAGAGTTTTCTATAAGACTCTAGTAAATCAGTCACTGTCTTGCGACCTTTTGCAGGGGCCAGAGTTGTTTCATAGGCACTTATATTATTTGATGCCTTGAGATTTTCCATACCGCTCTGACCTAGGGCGATGATGGTATCCAGGGTTGAAGCTGTGCTATTGCCATCAAAGTCAAACTTATAGGTATTGAGGTCCTTCGTATTGATGTGATCATAGTTGATATTGTACCAGCGATTGAGGTAGGTCAAACCAAGCAAGAAAGCTTCCTTGTTGTTTTTGATTTTTTCGCTGATGTAGGTTGCTACACTATCTCCCATCGTATTGATAGACTTGTCCATGGCTAGCACTTTACGGAGATGTTCGCCGATATTGGATTTAACTTTTTCAAACTCTTTGTCCAAGTATAGCGGATCAAGCGACGCATCTGCCTCAATGCCCAGAACTCTTCTCATGGCTGCTGAGTCATATTCGACCCCTTGCAAATCTGCTAGGACCTGATCGGTCACTTTCGTATAGTCAGATAAAAAGGCTTCTGGTGTAAAGATAAAGTTTTTACCTGCTACGCTGTACTCTGCAATTTGTGTATTTTTGAAGTTTTCTTTGTAGTTGACATCTAGATAACTGATTGTATTATCAGCAAAATGCAACATAAGCTTATTGATAACTGCTTTATTGGCTTGAATATCTGTGATGATATCATTGTCCCTCATTGGTACAACGTCCAGCAGTTCTGTAGTATAGAGCTTATCAGTAGGATCTACTTGATTTCCATAGTGAACCACTAACTCTTTGTTGTAGAAAGGCATCAATTTCTCAATATTGTGATAAGCAACTTTTCGACTAGCTTGGCCTTGGCTTAACTGAGTATAGTCCACACTTCGTTGATTATCCTTGAGTGTTTGACCTGTATCGTCTAGTGTCACTGTCATCCCATAAGACTGAACCGTTTCTCTGGCCTGGTCTTGGGTGATTGAGGTCGCATAGAAATCGGCCTTCTTGTTCTCAACGGTAGTGCTAGCGTCTTTGATGTCCGCTCCCTTATATTGGTCTCCTGTGATGGCATAGCCATCTCCAGTATTAACCATGCTAACAACATGATGGATACGGCCATTTTGCCATGTAGAGCCAGCTATACCTCCGACACGTGGATAGGTTGTCGTATTGAGGATGGTTCCACTTGCTAGCGCATGAGAGACTAAAGCACCACTTTGAACTTTCCCTACAATACCTCCCGCAAATTGGACATTGTTGCGGGCATTGCTAGAAATATTTGCATCAACGGCTACCTTATCAATCTTAGCCTTATTACCAGATAGGAGCCCTGCTATACCTCCCACATAGTAAGGAGAAGCATCCGTATGCTTGGCCTGAATGCTACCTGTAAAGGAACTATTGCTTATCTCTGTATCTTGAGCCTTCGCTACCAAACCTGCAACTGACTTGCTACCTGTCAATTGACCTTCTACAGCTACATTACTAATCTGACTATTAGTAGCTACTTTTGCTAGGCTAGCTGTGTCTTCTTGACTCTTAATCGCTACTGCTTTAAGGTCAATATCTTTCACAGTAGCCTTGGTCAAGTTATCAAACAAGGCTGTCTTAAGATCATAAATCGCAAATGGCTGCCCATCACTCGCACCGATAAGATTACCAGTGAAGGTTCCTGTCACATAGCTGGTTTGTCCCTTAGCTAGGGCCACTTCATCAGCTGTCATATCAGCTCCAAGTCTAAAGGTTCCAGCGAGATTACCCTGCATGGCAGCAATCAGTTTCTTGAATGAAGTATAGACACCGTCCTTGGCAATCTTTTGCTTATCAATTGTGAAGCTATAGTTATCCTTGTATGCTGAACCTTTCTCTTGAACCAGTTCATTGAAGGCAACGGTTACCTTGTATTTCCCATCCTCTGTTTCCTTAATAGAGCTAACTGGTAGCAACATTTCTTTCATCTTATCTGATTTGACTTTGACAAAATAAGGTGACAAATCGCTTGGTACTTCTGATAAGTTCAGATAACGACGGTAGTGACCATCTTCCTTACCATAGAGCCCCACTTCATCCACATCTTTGATTTCAATTTTCTTATAGTCTAACTGAAAATCTTTCGTTGATACTTCTGTACTTTCCTGATTAGATTGGCCTAGATTATAGGTCAGGTAAGTCTTAATTGTATAAGGAGTATAGTAGTCCAAACCATCAATCGTTTGCTGAACGGATAAATCTTTCAAATCCACTTCTTTAATCAGTGTTCCATTTTGAAAAATTTGGGCCTTGGCCTTAACAAAAGCAGACGTTGGGTCATCTAAGCGGTAGTTGACTGCTACTGCTTTTTTGCTCTCATCTTTAACCAGATTAGTAATTTCAACTGTTGGTTTGGTTTTAACAAGACTACCAACCTTGACAATCTCTTTGGTTGGTGCTACTTCTGTACGTGAGACTTCCTTGCTAGCTTCCACCTTACCATCTACGAGATAATCTTCATACTCGATTGTCCGTAAACCATCTTTTCCTTTTTGAGCAACTTCTCGATGATTTTTTAAGATAGTCGCATCTTCAATTTCTTCAGTTTCATGAGAAATGGTTTCTGTTACTGTACGATGATTACTTGTCAAAGGCAGTTCAGGGAGGGCCTCTGCTACAGCAGCCTCACCTTCGTGACCAATTTCTTGAGTCCCCTTACTGCTAACAACTTCTGTAGGCTCTGGCACTGTTGGTTCAACCGGAGCTTCCTCTTGAGGAACTGTATAGACTGGTTGTTCTGGTTGAACTAGAGCCTCGCCCTCATGACCTGACTCTTGTGTGCCTTGAGTACTGATCGGTGCTGTGTAGGCTGGTTGAACGGGTTGAACTAGAGCCTCACCCTCATGACCTGACTCTTGTGTGCCTTGAGTGCTAATTGGGTCTGTATACGCTGGTTGAACGGGTTGAACTAGAGCCTCACCCTCATGACCTGACTCTTGTGTACCTTGAGTGCTAATGGATTCTGTATAAGACGGTTGCTCTGCTTGGACTAGAGCCTCACCCTCATGACCTGGCTCTTGTGTACCTTGAGTGCTAACGGGTTCTGTATAAGTCGGTTGAACGGGTTGAACTAGGGCATCGCCCTCATGACCCGGCTCTTGGCTCCCCTTTGCTTGCACTACAGTTTCATTGTTTTTTTGTGGTTGAGGCTCTATAGGAGAAGGTGTTCCTCCTTGTTGTTCCTCTATCGTTGAGCTACCTACATTTTCTAAGTTAGACTTGCTGTCATGCGCCTTCTGTTTATTTGATTGCTTAACAACGTCTACTTTATTTTTCACATATCCAATATATGTATAACCAGGGATATCAACCGGAGCTGGCAAGGCATCTCCTGCCTGGACCGATAGTTGGGTATTATAGGTAGCTAGTGTTTCACTAGTCAAGGCAAGGACAGTTGGAGACAGCAACTGGCTTCCTAGACTGGTTACTAACAAGAATCGACTAATCTTGCTCTTACCATCACGTCCCTTAAGAACCACTACGACCAGCAAACTAAGGCCTGCCACTAAGGCAGCAGTTTCTAGGGAAGAGCTAGTTCCTGTGTTGGGTAGTACTTGATTGGCTCGATAAACCAGATAGTAAGTCGCATCAGATTCTTCCGCTACTTGTGGTAGGGATGTAACTAAGAGAGTCTTCTCTTCATCAGTCAAATCCGACTCTAAAACATAAGTATAATTAACGGCATGAGATTCTTGGGCAGATACAGTCTGTAGGCCAGTTCCCATCAAAAAGAAACACGCAACAGCTACAGATACAAGGCCAACTGCCAATTTTCTTAATGAGAAATTCTGTCTTTCTTCTCCAGTAGTTTTGAAATTCATATTCCCCTCTTTTTACATTTTTAAATTAGTATATTAAATTATGGTAAAATATACAACTCTTCCCATTATACATCAATTTAAAAAAAGATTCTAGGGATAGATATACAAATAGGGTAATAATAAAAGGCATCCCTAAAATTAGATACCTAATTTCTGGAATACCTATCATATCTCTAAATTTTTATTTCACAACAAGCTCATAACGTGTCTTACTGGTGAAGGTTTGACCGGCTTTGAGAATGACTTGATCTTTGAGGTCGCTGTGAATGGCATCTGGTAAAGCTTGCGCTTCAAGGGCAATCCCATTGTGCTGCACCATTGGCTGACCTCCTATGATGACACTCTCATCCACAAAGTTTGCTGTGTAGACTACAAAGCAAGGAGCTTCTGTCTTGAAAAGCAAGAAGCGACCTGAGTTTTGGTCATAAAGGAAACCAGCATTGTCATGACCTGCAGGAAGGGCAAATGGGTGATCCAAACCAGATACTAGCTGGATTTGCTCATCTTCTTCTGCAAAGATGTCTTTCAATAAGGCACCGTTGTAGATGTGTTTAACCACATCACGAGTAGCATCTGGAGTTTTTGCAGGAACACCATCGGGCGCAATTGGATAAATTCCCTCTGTGTTTAGTTGGAAGACATGGCGATCAATTGTCTGTGTGAAATCACCAGACAAGTTGAAATAGCTGTGGTTGGTTGGATTGACCAGCGTATCCTGATCGGTTGTTACTTTATAGCTGATTTCATAGGCTCCAGTTTCTTCCAAGTGGTAACTGATCCAGATTTTGAGATTGCCAGGAAATCCTCCTGTTCCATCTGTACGTTCTGTGTAGAGGGTCAAGCCATGGTCGCTCACTTCAATTAGTTCAAACAAACTTGTATCCCAACCTGTTGAACCACTGTGATTGCAATTGCTTGCATTGTTGACTTCAAGATCATAAGTCTTACCATTGAGCTCAAAAGTCGCACCTGCAATACGTCCTGCCACAGGACCTACGCTAGCTCCATGTTTGGGACTATTGCCTACATAGCTATCAAAGTCATCAAATCCCAAAATAACATTGGCAAAATTTCCAGTCTTGTCAGGTGTGACATAGCGTAAGATGGTCGCACCATAAGTCATAACCTCAAGCTGGTAGCCACCGTCTGTCTCAAATCGATAGGCCAAGACATCCTTGCCCTCAACATTTCCAAATACACGCTCTGTGTATGCTTTCATTCTGTTCTCCTTTTACTATTTCTCTCAAGCAAACAAACCATAGAAAGCCTACTGACAATCTATGGTTTACTTGTATGATTTACAAACTCCTTTATCAAGAATCTATAAACGCAGTCTTACTTTTGATATTCGTGAATGATAACACCTTGTACCACACGGTTTACGGTACCTGTAGGAGAAGGTGTATCAGGTTTATTTTCTACCTTGAGTGAAGTCAATAGGGCAAAGAGTTGGGCATAAACGATGTAAGGGAAGACACGGTAAATATCGTTCAAGACACCGCCACAACCAAGGGCTACTTCTTTGACATTTTCAAGACCAAAGGCTTGATCACTCAAAAGCACAACACGACGAGCAATCTGATCACCAGCAACTTCACGAACCAAGTCTAAGTCGTACTTACGAGTGTAGTCTGTCGTTGTACCAAAGACCAAAACAACCGTATCTTCGTTAATAAGAGATTTTGGACCGTGACGGAAGCCGACTGGGCTTTCATACATAGTCGCCACTTGACCAGCTGTTAATTCCAAAATCTTGAGCTGAGCTTCGTGAGCAAGTCCAAAGAAAGGACCAGCGCCTAGATAGATGACACGGTTAAAGTCTAGGTCAACAAGTTCTTTGACATCTTCTGCATTATCTAGAATTTTACGGGCAAGACTAGATACAACTTCAAAACGTTCAGCTTTAACAGCAAATTCTGTAGGATCAAAGACCAAGAGAGCTGTTAACATCATAGACGTAAAGCTAGAGGTCATGGCAAAGCCAGCATCATTAGAGGCTGCTGGTTGCAAGAGCAAGAGATTGCGTTCATCTCCATGAGCTTGAAGAGCCAACTCGCCATCTGCTGCACAAGTAATCGTCACTTGATAAAGCTCATCCACCAAGGCTTTGGCCAAATCAACAGTCGCCACACTTTCAGGCGAATTTCCACTACGAGCAAAAGATACAAGGACAGTCGCCACATCTTTTTTCAAATAGGTTTCTGGATTGGCAACGATATCTGTTGTCGCAACAGCATTGAAATTCCATTTGCGTTCGTCATATACTTCCTTAAAGTAAGGTACCAAGGTATCTCCCACATAAGCAGAAGTCCCAGCACCTGTCAAGATAACCTTGATATAGTCATGTTTATCAGCAATTCCTTGTAGAAAGGCTGCAATTTCTTCACGCTTTGCTTGATAAGATTCAAAAGCTTCTTTCCATACATCAGGCTGTTGGTAGATTTCACGTGTAGTGATTTCTGCACCCAATTCAATCAAGTCTTCTTTTGTATAATGTAGCATTGAGTTCCTCTTTTTCTATTAAAGATGGGAATGGGAGTAAGCCCCATTCCCATGTATATTCTATATAAGATGCTCTAAGTCACATCTTATTCATCTTCGTCATCATCGAAGCCCGCTAACAGGTCATTGACTTTCACAATACTTTCTGCAGCACGGTTCTTATAGTCCGCATCTGCGCCTGTAAGGCTCGCATTGATAAATTCAATCACCATTGGCAGATTCATCCCTGCGTAAAGATCGATGTCACGACCTTCCATGATCAAACGGCTGACCACGTTACATGGTGTTCCACCGAGAAGATCCGCAAAGACTAGGAAATCATCCAATCCTTCAATAGCAGCTTCAAATTTTGCAGTAAATTCTTCTGGGCCATCTTCTGGAAGAAGAGCCACTGCATGAATATTGTCTTGTGGACCCATGATCATTTCAGTGCTACCTTTAAGTTCTTCACAGAAACGACCATGACTCACCAAAATTAATGATTTAGCCATAAATTATGCGCCCATTCCAAGCAAGAATTTACCGATGAATGAAAGACCTACTGCAAGAACGATAATGATACCGATCGCTTTAGTAGAGTTCATACCTTTCTTACCAAGCAACCAGAAGATAAAGGCAGTAAAGATTGCTGGAAGCAAGCGTGGGAAGATTGAGTTCAAGATGTCTTGGAAGTCAATCATCTTTTCACCGATTGGCAATTTGTAAGAAATGTCAAAGTTGATCATTGTTGCTACAAGAGCACCCATCATGAAGACACCAAGTACAGATGCAGCGTCAATCAAAGCTGTCAAGGTACTTTGCATGTTGTTGATAAGGTTAACCCCTTCTTTGTAGGCAAATTCCAATTGTTTCCAACGGAAGATGTCATATGCAACTGCAACTGCGATCCAAAGGAAGATACCCCATGGTTGGCCAGCGATAGCCATAGTTGCTGCGATAGATCCCATGATAGCAGGTACAAGTGAACCAAAGATTGTGTCTCCAAGAGGAGCGAATGGTCCCATCAAACCTGTCTTGATACCGTTAACGGCATCTTTTGAACCTACACCATCTTTTTCTTCCATGGCAAGGTCAAAACCAGCGATAATTGTGTGGAAGAATGGAGAAGTATTGAAGAATTGAGTATGAACTTTCATCATTTCTTTCAATTCAGGAGTTCCATCCCCATACATTTTACGCAATTGAGGCAAAATCATGTAAAGGTAACCAGATGCTTGCATACGTTCGTAGTTCCAACCCAATTGGAAAGTAAACAAGCTACGTTTGTTGATTTGATTAAAATCTTCTTTTGTAAGTTTGTAATTAGAATTCGTCATCTTCGATTTCCCCACTTTCTGATGGTGTAGAAGGTGCTGCTACAGCTACTTTTTGGCTATTTTTGAAGTGAAGCACTGCAAGGAAGATACCTACGATAGAAATACCAATCATAGACAAACCTTTGAAGTTGTTAGCAAAGCCAATCTTTTCAGCAACATCAGCAGGAAGAGTACCAAGGATACCCGCAACAGCTCCACCAAGACCTGTTACATATGAGTAAAGAACAGTCAACATAGCTGTCAAACCGAATCCCATTGCAAGGTAGTGAAGGTTACGTTTAACTGGAAGGTAACGAAGCAAGATTGCAAATCCAAGACCTGGAAGCATACGTCCTGCAAGTGTCAAACCATCTGCAACCCATTGGTATTGTTTAACCAAGTCTACTACTGTTTGTACAAATGCACCACCAAAGGCAAGGGCAAAGAAGACTGGAAGGGCACGAGAAAGAGCCCAAGGAAGAGCACCAAGAAGGTAGTTGCGTTCGATTGCTTTATAGTCAAAGCGTTCGATTGCAGCATCAATACGGTGTGCGAAGAAAGTAGTTGTCATACGTCCAAGAACGTCGAAGTATGTTAAAAGTGCTGCTACTGGTACAGCGATTGTTGTAATCGCAAGGTCTGTAGCGATTCCTTGTGAAACTGAGAATGCTGTTGCAAGAACCGCACCAGAAGTTGCGTCGATACGAGAAGCACCAC
>ERZ773003.1383-NODE-1383-length-14238-cov-3.457731_pt1 | contig 14238 bp, 10 predicted proteins | sample MGYA00580668_ERZ773003 | MGnify/ENA primary metagenome ERZ773003 (study PRJEB29015, sample SAMEA2738002) | human oral metagenome | biome: human oral; feature: human-associated habitat; material: dental | place: China | collected 2126 ... | reverse complement strand
GAAGGTCAGAGCGCGTAGCTCGGGCTCAGCCTGACGCAGGGCCGTGAGGTCGGTGCAGTAGTCCGTCATGCCGAGCGGTCTTCCCTCGAGCTGCTCCACGGGGTAGTCCGTCGTCTCGGTGTGGGGGAAGTGCACGACGGAGAGGAGCCCCGTCAGCACCCACGCGATGATGAGCACACCGCCGACGGTGCCGAAGAAGTGGTGCCACTGGTAGCGCTTGCGGGGGAAGGGCGAGAAGAGCTTCGCGGCCTTCTTCTTCGCACGGCTACGGTAGTGCACGATGCCGAGGTAGAAGCCCGTCAGCGCCATGAACGTACCGATAGCACCGAGGACGATGATGACCCAGCGCCAGAGGTCGGCACGCGAGCGGATGTAGGTGAAGTAGATCCAGTGCGGGATAGCGCCAGCCCAGGCCCAGAGACGCTCGCTGCGGGTGGACTCCTGCAGCACGTCGCCCGTCACGCTCGAGACGTAGACCTCATGCCCTGCCCCACCGGTGAGAAGGAGGCGATAGAAGGGGAGGTCCTCCCGAAGGCTCGAGAAGGGCGTCCATTGGTCAAGCTCCGTGATGGTGTCGATGCGCTCGATGCGCTGCCCCCAGCGGGCGGCGATGGTCTCCAGATACGCTCTGTCGAGCTGGAGCGAGCGCAGGCTGTCGCCATCGAAGGCCAGCTCACGCCGCTCCCCCTCTATGGGGAGGATGACGAGACGCGCACGGCTGTCGGCATACGTCCCGCCAGAGATCTTCAGGCGCTCCAGCGGCACGGTGTCAATCTGAAGGGAGGTGAAGAGGGCGTGCAGGCTATCTGTCGTGGGCAAGCTCTCGGGCAGACGGGCGCTGTGCTTCAGCTCCTCGTCCAGCGAGTACTTGGGATAGGCGTGGTAGATAAGGACAAGGCCTGAGACGAACCAGGCCACGAAGAGGACGCTCATCAGCGCACCGAGGAAGCGGTGCGTGCGCGTCATGAAGGAGCGAAAGGTCATAGTTAGGTCGAGGTCTGTGCGGTGGTGGTAGGGATAGATAAGGCATCAGCCCCCCACCATACCATCGGCATAGTGGGGGGCTGATAAGAGCTTTATGAACTCGGTCGGGGGATTAGCCGTTGACCTTAGCCATGTGAGCTACGAGGTCGAGGACCTTGTTGGAGTAGCCGATTTCGTTGTCGTACCAGCTGACGAGCTTGACGAACTTGTCCGTCAGAGCGATACCAGCCTTAGCGTCGAAGATAGACGTACGCGTGTCACCGAGGAAGTCGCTTGATACGACATCTTCGTCCGTGTAGCCGAGGATACCCTTGAGTTCGCCTTCAGAAGCCTTCTTGATAGCTTCGCAGATCTCTGCGTAGGTAGCAGGCTTAGCGAGGTTGACCGTGAGGTCAACGACAGAGACGTCGAGGGTAGGGACGCGGAAGCTCATACCGGTGAGCTTACCGTTGAGCTCGGGGATGACCTTACCTACAGCCTTAGCAGCACCCGTAGAAGAAGGGATGATGTTGCCAGCAGCAGCGCGGCCACCACGCCAGTCCTTGGCAGAAGGACCGTCGACAGTCTTCTGCGTAGCCGTCGTAGCGTGAACCGTGGTCATCAGACCGTCGGTGATACCGAAGTTGTCGTGGAGGACCTTAGCCAGAGGTGCGAGACAGTTCGTCGTGCAAGAAGCGTTAGATACGAACTGCGTGCCCTTGACGTACTTGTCGGTGTTGACCCCTACGACGAACATAGGCGTGTCGTCCTTAGAAGGAGCAGACATGACGACGTACTTTGCACCGGCGTCGATGTGACCCTGAGCCTTTTCCTTAGAGAGGAAGAGACCCGTAGATTCGACGACATATTCAGCGCCGATTTCGTTCCACTTGAGGTCAGCGGGGTTCTTTTCGGCGGTGACGCGGATCGTCTTACCGTTGACCACGAGGTGACCATCCTTGACTTCGACCGTACCGTCGAAGCGACCATGCATCGTGTCATACTTGAGCATATAAGCCATATACTCTGCATCGAGGAGGTCGTTGATACCTACGATCTCGATGTCGCTACGCTTCTGGGCAGCACGGAAGACAAAACGGCCGATACGTCCGAAGCCGTTGATACCTACTTTAATCATCTTTATTATTCGTTTCGTTAAACTGATTTACTGAATCTCTCTGTTGCTGGATGATAGCCCCTTGGTGAGGGGAACATCTCGCAGTACAAAATTACAGAAATTTATCCACACCTATGGTTTATTTCCGAAAATATTTTGGTAAGTGCGCCCTTACCGCCCATTTTGCCCCGCAAACCACCCCACAAAGCCCCACCAACGACCTGCCGACGACCCGCTCCCCGATGTTCCTTCGCCCCCCTTCTCCAGCCCTTTGCCGATGCGCCTTCCCGAAGGGTAAAAAGTAACCAGTACTGGTCACTCGGCTGACCAGTACTGGTCGCAGCGCGAAGCAGTACTGGTTGATATCAGTTACCAGTACTGGTCACTTCGGCGACCAGTACTGGTTCGTATATCCCCCTCCTTTGGGGTGTGGTAGCCTTCCCTTATGTAGCTCTAGCAAGCACGCCACTTTGCCCTGCATCCCCTCCATTAGGGTAAAGAGTCCCCTCTGCCTCAGCCCTGAACCTCAGGGATATGCAACTTACGCTGTATCTTTGGGCGCAATATTTTTAATCATGTCTCTGGACGCAAACAACAAATCAGTAAGCTTGGATAGGAAGATGAGTAAGGGATCGCTGGCAATATTTAGATGGCTCTGTGCCTGTAGCCTGCTATGGACCTCTATAGTCGAGGTACAGGCTCAGCAATTCATGGGCTATAGCCCGCGGTGGTATGGGCCGAATGCCAATCCCATACCAGAGGCACGTGAGGCGATGATCCCCCAAGGACTTCGGCTTCATAACAGCTTACTGTACCAGCTCTCGCAAAAGGACAAGACGGCTACCTTATTTACCGATCTGGAAATACCGATCATCTCCGAGCGGGCTTCTGTGAGAATCTATGGATATGGAGCGGAGTACTTCCAGTGGTCGCCTGAGAGCATGAGCCGAAGAGGTATTACAAGCGACCATCAAAAGGGGCTGATCGTAGGGGATATATACCTTCAGACCCGAGTGCGCTTGCTGGCGGAGAATGCTGGATGGAGACCTAATGTGGTGCTGAACTATACGTTGAAGACGGCTTCTCCTAAGCCGATAGCCAATGAGAGTATGCGCTTCTTTGATACGCCTGGCTACTTCTTTCATCTGGAAGTCGGGCGCAATCTATTGTCCCCAGATGCTTCGCCTGTCAGCTTAAGGCTAAGCGGGCATATTGGCTTTATGTGCTGGGAGACTGTCCAGAAGCAGAATGATGCCTTTACGTATGCCCTCGCACTATCCTCTCAGCTACAGAACTGGCATCTTGCGATCCAGTTGGGTGGATATAATGGTTGGATGAAGCATAGCTACGGCTCGGAGTATGGCGATGAGCCGATGCACCTTTCGGCAAGATGTAGCTACCGCATCAACCGTCATCTCGCTGCCTCTTGTGGCTTAGAGTGCGGGCTGAGAGATTACCCCTTCACCCAGCTCTCCCTGGGGCTTACCTATACCTCTGATTATCGTCTCTTCCATTAGTGGAGAAGGGTAGCAGGCAGGAGCTTACCTCCGCTGCTTGCCCCCCCTACCACAGGGCGATAAATCAACCTATATAGGTCGGTGGGCTGACCTATATTGGTCCGACGACGAAGCTATATAGGTCGCGATGACGACCTATATAGGTCAACCCGCCGACCAATATAGGTTCACACCACCCCATCCGCAAGCCCGCATCCTCACCCTCCCAGAGCTCCCCCGCCGTACTCCTACTGAAAGGGCTTACTTTGATAGCGAAGCAGCCCCGTCTTTAGGCTATTTGTGAGCTGACGGCTGGTGCGGCTGTCAAGATTGACCGTCAGCCCTCGCATCATCACGTTCGCGAGTAACCGCACCAAAAGCCTTACCTTTGTACCCGATAGCTGGTGCCAGAGAGATGCTACCATGACAAGCTCCCCCTCTGACTACTAACTAAAACCGACTTAATGAAACTTCATTATAGCAGACAGTGTGCGCTCCTGCTATTGTGCCTCCTGCTCCTTCCCCTGACCAAGGCTTGGGCTGCTGGGCATATTGACAGTATCCACGTCCTCGAGGGCGTGGTCGTCACGGAGCGCTTGATCCCGAAGGATGTCATACCCGCACAAGTCTTGGGCGGGCGCGACCTCCAGCGCCTTAGTGCCGTGAGCGTAGCTGACGCCTTACGCTACTTCGCAGGTGTCCAGATCAAGGACTACGGCGGCATCGGGGGGCTGAAGACGGTGAACGTGCGCAGTATGGGTTCCCAGCACGTGGGCGTCTTCTATGATGGCCTGCAGCTGGGTAATGCGCAGAACGGGCAGATAGACCTCGGGCGCTTCTCCCTCGACAATATGGAGACCGTCTCCATATATAATGGTCAGCGTAGCACCATCCTCCAGCCTGCGAAGAGCTTCTCCTCGGCAGCCGCGCTCTACATGACGACGCGTCGCCCCTCCTTCTCTCCCCAGCGTAAGACCAACCTCAAGACGGCGCTCAAGGTGGGCTCCTTCACCACCCTCAATCCCACCCTCCTCTACGAGCAACGTCTCTCCCCACAGCTCGACCTCTCGGTGAGTGGCGAATACCTCTACACCTCGGGACGCTACCCCTTCTCCTATCGGAAGAAAGATGGCTACGACACCACCGCCGTGCGTCACAATGGCGATGTGCACTCCCTGCGCTTTGAGTCGGGGCTCTTCGGTCGCTTGGATGAAGGCGAGTGGCGCGCCAAGGCTTATCTCTATCGCTCTGAGCGTGGCTATCCAGGGGCCTTCGTGCGCGAAGAGCCGGGGAAGTTCAAGCACGAGGACCGTCAGTGGGACACCGATGTATTAGCACAAGGCTCGCTGCGCAAGACCTTCGGCAGGTACACCCTCTTGGCCAATGCGAAGTATGCCTACGACTACCTGCACTACCTCTCCGACCCGCGTCTGGATGTGACGACGATGTACGTCAATAACCACTACCACCAGCACGAAGGCTACCTCTCCACCGCCCATCAGCTCGCCCTCGGCAGCGACTGGCGCATTGCGTTAGCTTCGGATGTGCAGTACAATACCCTCACGGCTGACCTTCGTGACTTCGCCTATCCCACACGCCTCACCCTGCTGACCTCGGCGGCAGCAGACTACACGCACGGGGGCTTCAAGGCGCAGACCAGCCTCCTGCATACCTACGTCCATGACTGGACGAAGGCTAAGGATGGACAAGCCCCCGAGAAGAGCGTATGGACCCCCACCTTCATCGCCAGCTACAAGCCCTTGGCTGAGCACGACCTCAGCCTGCGTGGCTTCTACAAGCGCATCTTCCGCATGCCCACCTTCAACGACCTCTACTATACCTTCATCGGCAATAAGTACCTACACCCCGAGTATACTACGCAGTACGACCTCGGGGCGGTCTATGCCAAGGCGTTTACTCGTGGGGTGCTGCGCCGCTTCGAGGTGCAAGCCGACGGCTATCTGAACTATGTCGACGACAAGATCATTGCCGTACCGACCTCGAACCAGTTCCAGTGGACGATGATCAACCTCGGGCACGTCCGCATCCGTGGTATTGACCTCACCCTCGAGACGCAGTGGCTACTGGGTGCCGTCACCGCCTCGACACGCCTCACCTACACCTATCAGAAGGCCCAAGACCTCACCGATCCCTCCGACAGCTACTATGGTGGGCAGATACCCTATATCCCTTGGCACAGCGGTTCGGCCATCGTCACCCTCGGCTGGCGTGGTTGGGAGCTGAACTACAGCTTCATCTACACGGGCGAACGCTATGACTCCAGTGCCAACATCCGCGAGAACTATGTCCGCCCGTGGTACACCAGCGACCTGACGCTCTCGCGCCCCTTTACCCTCCGTCGCCACCAGCTACGCCTCACTACCGAGGTGAGCAACCTCCTGAACCAGCAGTACGAAGTCGTACGCTCCTACCCCATGCCGGGGACGAACTTCAAACTGAAAGCCGAATACACCCTATGAACCACTTCCGAGACCTCCTACTGAGCCTCCTCGTGGCTATGGTCGCTCTCTCCTCTTGCCGCAAAGAGGAAGAGATCATTCCTTCGTCCCGTGTGCGTGTCGGAGTACCAGGCCGCCCAGGAAAGATCAAGGGCTTCTTCCTCCTCAACGAGGCGAACATGGGCTCCAACAAGGCCACCCTCGACTACTACGACTACACGACAGCCTTCTATACACGCAACATCTACGCCGAGCGTAACCCCAATGTCGTCAAGGAGCTGGGCGATGTCGGTAACGACCTCCAAATCCACGGTAGCCGTCTCTATGCCGTCATCAACGTCTCAGGACTCATCGAGGTCATGGACGTGCGCACCGCCAAGCACATCGGCAAGCTCTCCATCCCTAACTGTCGCTACATCGCCTTCAAGGATGGCTTCGCCTACGTATCCTCCTACGCTGGTCCCGTCAAGATCGACCCCAACGCACGCCTCGGCTATGTAGCCAAGGTAGATACCGCCACCCTCAAGGTCGTAGCCGAATGCCCCGTAGGCTACCAGCCCGAAGAGCTCCTCATCCAGGGAGACAAGCTCTACGTAGCCAACTCAGGCGGCTACCGCGCCCCCAACTACGACAAGACCATCTCCATCATCGACCTAAAGACCTTCACCGAGGAGAAGCAGGTCGATGTCGCCATCAACCTTCACCGTCTTCAGCTGGATAACTACGGGAAGATCTGGGCATCTTCGCGCGGTGACTATAAGGGCGTCCCTTCCCGCCTCTTTGTCTTTGCCCCCAAGACCGAGCACGTCACCAAGACACTCGAGGTCGCTTGCTCCAATATGGCTGTCTCCGGTGATTCCCTCTTCGTCTACAGCTCCGAGTGGAGCTACCTCACGGGGAAGAACACCATCAGCTACACCGTCATCGACACCAAGAAGCAAGAGGTCATCGACCGCAACTTCATCAAGGACGGCACGGACAAGGAGATTCAGCTACCCTATGGCCTGGCCATCAATAGCGAGCAGGGCGAACTCTACCTCACCGACGCTCAGGACTACGTCCACCCAGGACAACTCCACTGCTATGACCTCAAGACGGGGCGCCGTAAGTGGAGTGTCAAGACGGGAGACATCCCTGCGCACATCGCCTTCACGACCCAGCCACTTCACCCCCTTCATCACTAAGGATACGACAATGACACCGCATTATATCCAGCGTACCTTCACGGCGCTCACCCTCCTTATCGTCCTCGCTTTCGTAGCGTGCAAGAAGGAGACACCACGCCCTGAGCCTCTACCTGCCACGCATAACCCCTACATTACGCGCGTCCTCGAGTACCTCCCAGCCGTGGGACAGTTCACGAACGAACTCCCCAAGTATGAAGCAGGCGACACGCAGGAGGATATGAACCGAAAGGCCTTGGATGAGCTTAAGGATAATAAACGAGGCTTGGTCACTCTCGGTGGCTGGGGCGGATATATCGTGGTTGGCTTTGACCACACCATCACGAACGTAGCTGGGCAGCGCGACTTCCGTGTGCTCGGCAATGCCTTCTACAGCAGTAGCAAGAAGGAAGCCTTCGAAGCTGGGAGCTGTGAGCCGGGGATTATTATGGTCGCCTACGATGCCAATCACAACGGCCGCCCCGATGAAGACGAGTGGTACGAAATCGCAGGGAGCGCACACGTCGATCCCACCCAAGAGCCATGGTATGCCTTCCTCAAAAGTCACGCCCCACAAGCAGACCTCAACTGCTATCGAGACTTTGAGATGACCTACTACCGTCCAGCCAATGAACCTGCGTCCAACGAAGTGTGGAGCACCTACATCCGCTGGCAGGACAACAAGGGCAACTCCGGCTACAAGGTCAAGAACCCGTTTCACGCACAGCCCTACTTCCCGCAGTGGGTCAAGGGCGACAAGCTCACCTTCCGCGGGACGCGCCTCCCACAGAATGGCTACAACCAAAGTAGCGAAAGCCCCTATTACGTGCTGTATAAGTTCCGTTATGGCTACGCCGACAATGCGGCGAGCGACAGCAAGGATGCCACCATCGACATCGACTGGGCTGTCGACAAGCAGGGGCGCAAGGTGCATCTCCCTGGGATAGACTTCATCAAGATTTATACGGGTGTCAACCAAGAGAACGGTAGCCTCGGCGAATGCTCTACGGAGATCTCGGGCATCACGGACCTCCATCTCCTCAGGGAAGACATCCCTAACTAACTTCACTAACCACCACCACTATGTACAAGAAGATTCTCATCGCCAGCCTCGCTCTCATCGCTGGCCTCGCCTCCTGTAAGAAGGATGACCCCACGCCAAGCCCTAATCCTCCCTCGGGTCTGACGATCGACGGAGTGGCAAGCACATTAGAGTTCTACCAGCTCGACACCGCTCACCTGAGTGTCGCTGGTGCAGCGAAGGACGCTGCTGCCAAAGCCGTATGGGCAGTGAACGGCGCGAAGGCTGCCGAAGGTGCTACCTTCGACTTCACCACCGCTCACCCAGGTAAGTATGAAGTCACGCTCACCGTCGACGGCAAGAGCGTTAAGCACACCTACACTGTTGCTCCCCGCTTCTCCGAAGGCGCCTTCCTCCTCAACGAAGGGAACTTCGGCAATGAGACGGGCTCACTGACCTATATTCATCCCTCCAAGAAGCTCGTCATCGATCAGGCTTACTACCGCATCAATGGCACGAAGCTCGGGAACGTCTGCCAGGACCTCGCCTTCGGGAATGACCAGATCTATATCCTCTCACAGCTCGGCCCCAAGAACGGAGGTGAAGGCCTGCTAACTATCGCCCGTAGCAACTCCCTCGAGAAGGTCAAGGTCTACAACGACGAGGCTCTCGCACAGAGCACCCCTACACATATCGCTGTCCTGCGCGACCACATCTACATTCGCACTGAGCGTGATGGGATCTTACGTGGCTCCTCAGAGGGAGGATTCACACCTATCACTGGGACAAAGAAGGCGCTGAAACAGCGTATGGCACAGATCGGCGAGCGCATCTTTGCACTCACCAAAGACAACAAGATCCTGATGATCCAGGGTACTCAGGTCGTCCGTGAGCTGGACCTCTCACCCGCCAAGCCCTCGGGTATCGCAGTCAGCCACGATGGCAAGCTATGGGTATCTACGACGAGCCCCAATGCGATCCTCAAGGTAGATCCCACCCCTGACAACTTCGTCGCCCTCGACACCCACGTCCTCGACAAGTCCATTTCAGCAACAGGCCCCGAAAGCTGGCAGCACACTACAAGCTCCGCCTTCTTCGCTCACGGCGACAAGCTCTACTTCACGGGCCAAAGCTCCGTCATCTATTGCCACGACTTCGCTACGAGCAAGACCTCTCAGGTCATCGATGTCAAGACGATTGATGGCGTAGGTACGTCCGCTAATATGTACTACAACAGCCTCGGCGTCGACCCCTCGACGGGCGAACTCTACTACGCTGCCTTCGAGGGCTACAGCACCTACAACAAGAAGAACGTGACGATGGTCCTCAAGGCCGACGGCACGAAGCTCCTTCTGAAGGAGAAGGTAAATTCCTTCCCCGCAGGCTTCTACTTCATCCCCAATGCGGCAAGCCGCACTGGGGCCAACCGATGATTTACCCTAATTAGTTCACTTAATATTCACCTAAAATGAAGAAAACTCTCCTCTCTACCCTCGCGCTTATCGCCCTCGGTGGAGTCGTCACCAGCTGCGGCAAGGAGCAGAAGGATGCGCCTCAGCCCACTGGCAACACCAGCGCTCGCGCTACGGAGCTCCCCGCAGGCGAGACGATCACGGGGTCGATCCAGACCGACAGCCTTGCCCTTGTAGACCTCTACAAGAGCCTCGACGGGATGGGCTGGTCGCACTCCAACAACTGGAATAGCTCTCGCCCCGTAGCTACTTGGGCAGGCGTCCAGGTAAGCGACGTCGCAGGCGCACCTCGTGTCACCGCCCTCTACCTCGGCGGCAACAAGCTCCGTGGCACCCTGCCTAAGAGCATCGGACAGCTCACCGCTCTGCGTTCGCTCCAGCTGCAGTACAACCGCGAGCTCACGGGTACCATCCCCGCCGAGCTCTATCAGCTGACCCACCTGCGCTCTCTGCGTCTGCGCTTCACGAGCCTGACGGGCGAGGTATCTCCCGCCATCGGCAAGCTCACCGAGCTCGATACCCTCGACCTCAGCAATAGCCGCTACGACCTCAGCATGTGGTGGAATGGTGATCCTGCTACCGCCAAGGAGCACCGCCCCAACGGGAAGACCCTCACCGGCTCGCTCCCCCGCGAGATCGGTCAGCTGACGAAGGCACGCTATATCGACCTCTCCTTCCAGGGCTTTACGGGTACGCTCCCCACGGAGATCGGCGCACTGAAGAGCGCTAAGTACCTCTCCCTCTATGGCTGTCACTTCTCAGGTGAGCTCCCTGCCTCTCTCGGCGCACTCGCTCAGCTCGAGTACTTCTCCGCAGGCCTCAATGAGTTCTCGGGAAGCCTCCCCGCCTCTCTCGGTGCGCTGAAGACGCTCCAGCAGCTCAACCTCGCAGGCAACCAGCTCACGGGCTCTATCCCTGCTGAGCTCGCACACCTCACGGGTATCTACGTCATCGACCTCAAGGGCAACAAGCGCTCAGGCACGATCCCCACGGACCTCGGTGGCGCACAGCAGAGCCTGCTCATCTCGGTAGACCTGAGCGACAACGACCTCACGGGCACGATCCCCGCACGCATCAAGCGCTATCTGCCCGATGCAGCTAAGTACGCAGGCCTGCACGGTCTGCCCGACTACGGCTACACGATGTTCGTCCTCTCGGGTAATAAGCTCACGGGCAAGATCCCCGCTGAATACCTCGCTTATCCCAAGACGCTGCAGCTCCTCCTGCCTCAGCAGACGGGCTACGGCTTCTCTAACGAACCTAAGTAACTCCTCCCGCACACCCGCCCTTAGCTCTCGTAGTATGAGGGCGGGCGTGCCTCTATATTTCACCCCAACCCACAACTATGATTAAGAAGTTTCTCCCCCTTGCCTTAACCCTCACTCTGGGTCTCGCCTCATGTAGCAAGACCGACACGCCCGTCGTACCTCAGAGCGGTATCACGATCACGAGCGGCGTCCTCTCAGCCTATCCCGAGAAGGAGATCGCTGCTACGGGCCTCGTCTCCCTCCCCGAAGTCACCGAGATCTCTGCCAAGGTCTTCGAGGGCTACAAGACGCTGAAGACCGTCAAGGCGCCTAAGCTCACGAAGATCGGTGATGCTGCCTTCAAGGGCTCGGCACTCACCAGCCTTGAGCTCGGTGCTACCGTCCCTACGACGAGCGATGATGCCTTCGAAGGGACGTCCGAAGAGAAGGACCTCATCGTCCCCGCTGACAAGGTCGCTGACTTCGCAGACTTCGCGAAGAAGCACCACTTCAAGACCATCAACGGTGCGCCCATCCCTGGCACCGAGATTGAGATCAAGGATGGCGTACTTGTCACCTATCCTATCGACAAGACCCCTGCCGATGGTGTCGTCACCCTCGAGGCTACCGTCACGGAGATCGCTGATGGCGTCTTCCTCGACAATACGAAGCTCACGGCTATCCACGCCCCTGGCGTGAAGAAGATCGGTAAGGCAGCCTTCAAGAACTGCTCCGCTCTTATGACCGTTGACTTCGGTGGTGCACAGCGTCCACCGCTGGCTATCGATGAGACCGACAAGACCTACGGCACGGCTGAAGATGCCTTCTGGGGCACACCCGAGGAGAAGGTCCTCGTCTTCGATGAGAGCAAGAGCCCGAACTTCCTGCAGTACTTCGAGTTCATCGCACGCCACCACTTCGCCAAGCTCGACGGTATCACCATCCCCAAGAGCCTCGACAGCAAGTACTTCAAGGTCAAGGGCGGCGTGCTGACGGACATCACGAGCGCCGGTCAGAGCTACCTCGCTGGTCAGGGCCGCAATGGTGTCCTCGTCCTCCCCTCGAGCATCACACGTATCGACAATGGCGTCTTCACGCAGCGATTCCAGAACTTCAAGGCGATCTACGCCGAAGGGGTGACGGAGGTAAGTAGCTTCGCCTTCCAGCAGACGGGTAGCCTCAACTTCGCTCACCTGCCCAAGCTGAAGAAGCTCGGCGAAGCAGTCTTCACCGACAACGCTTCGCTGACGGCTGTGAACTTCCCCCACCTCGAGGAGATCGGACATATCTGCTTCAATGGTGGCTCCAACATCAGTGGCAATGGTCTCAAGATCACCTACATCAGCCTACCAGCTGTGAAGAAGATCGGTCGCGGAGCATTCCACGGCAATTACAAGAACTCTGGTGTCGCTGTCCTCCTTGGTGCTATGCCCGAGGTAGACTTCACCCCCTACAGCGATGATGACCCTTTCCACGATGGTAGCGTAGCCTTTGGTCAGATGAAGGACCCCGTCCTCTACGTGACCCCTGCAAATAAGGCAACCTATCAGATCACCGACGGTAAGTGGAAGAACTTCACCGTCAAGGAACTGAAGTAACCCCCTATAAGCAAAGGCGAGGCAGTACCACACCCGTGGCTGCCTCGCCTTTCTTCCTCTCCGACCCTTAGATACACGCCTCGACTATGAACTACCGCATCTACAGCGTAGCCCTTGCCCTCGGCCTCCTCACGGCCTGCGGTGATAAGCCTACGCCCCTCCCCCAGCCGACGCCGACACCAACGCCTGTACCCACACCGACACCAGAGCCCACACCGCCCGCCTACAAGGACTATGAGGGCTATACCCTGATCTTCAACCAAGGCCTTGCCGCTGTCCTGACGAGCCAGCCCGATGGCGTGGGCGTGGCCTCCAGCCTAACCCTCCTCGACCGTGAGGCGAAGACCCTCCTCCCCGTCTTCTCCGACAAGGGCACCCCGCTTAATAAAGAGTACGACGGCCAAGGCTACCTCTGCGAAGGCACGCTGAGCGAAGCGGGCGACTATCTGGCCTATATGGCGAAGTACGACTTCACCGACGATAGCGAGCACGCCTCACGCCTCCTCCTCTTCGACCGCAAGACGATGCGCCTCACGAAGAACCTACGCATCACCCAGCCCGATGGCGACGAGTGGGTACGTCAGTCCTTCACCTTCGACGACGGTACGACTTACCTCTCCTTCGACAAGAAGCACTTCTACCGCCTCGACCCCGAGACGGGGAAGATGACCGTCCTCACGGGCATCTTCGGCTACCCTACGGGCGCAGCATCTTGGCAGGATAAGGGCTACTTCTTCGTACGCTATGAGTCCGCGGCCTTCGCCTTCGACAAGGGAAGCACCGCCGCACGCAAGGTACCCATTGCCCTCTCGGGAGCACAGATCAAGGATATCTTCCGTATGGGCGCTCAGGTCATCCTGCGCGACACAGCGAACCGTTATTACCTCTTCGACCTCGCCACGGGGAAGGTCCTCGCTATCTTCACGCTCAGCGAACCCATCGGCCGCAGCGTCACCATCGACCCCGCCACGCACCGCATCTATTACTCGGGGGGTACGCCGAACCTCAACGGCGCCGAGGCCAAGGAGCGCAGTGTCTACACCGCCACCATTGACACCAGCCGCCCCGCAAGCGAAGTACAAGGCCTCACCTCCCAGCTCCTCTACACCATCGCAGGGCGCACCGAGACGGACAACCGCCAGGGCTTCAAGATGCAGGTAGGCTATCACCCTGACCTCAAGGCACTCATGGTATCGTACCTCGACCAAGGCCGCTCGGGTCCCCTCCTGCACGACCTGACGAAGCTCCTCCTGCTCCAGCTCCCCACGACCCCCAGCGAGAGCGTGAAGGAGCTACGCACCTTCGACCTCCACTACGCCTCTGACGTCAGCCTCTTGAGCGTCATTCGTCCCCGCCCCACGAAGTAGCCCCGAGAGGCGCGCTTCTTACTTGTGTTTTTAGGATCTCCCCGAGGATGCGCCTCCCACTCCTCGGGGAGATTTCTTTTTCGCTGCAGGGAAAAGGCGCTCCAAGTGGGCAAGCACAACACCCTGTAATACAGCCATATATCGCACACCCACACAAGGAGGGGAAAGTAACCGGTACTGGTCACTCGGCTGACCAGTACTGGTCGCAGCGCGAAGCAGTATGGGTTGATATCAGTTACCAGTACTGGTCACGTCGGCGACCAGTACTGGTTCGCATATCCCCCTCCCCTTCTTGTCGTGGTAGCTTTTCGCTATAGCTACATCTATGATAGACA
>ERZ773003.1374-NODE-1374-length-14297-cov-39.151664_pt1 | contig 14297 bp, 10 predicted proteins | sample MGYA00580668_ERZ773003 | MGnify/ENA primary metagenome ERZ773003 (study PRJEB29015, sample SAMEA2738002) | human oral metagenome | biome: human oral; feature: human-associated habitat; material: dental | place: China | collected 2126 ... | reverse complement strand
CGGCGGCACCGAGGCCGCCGCACTGGCCGGGCCGCCGGGGGATGCCTGCTCGGTGCCGACACTGGTCGACAGAGCAGCAGCCCCCGGGCCCGCACCCTGGGGCTGGACTGGGAAGCAAGCGGTGACCGTCGCCACGGCGAGACCCGCGGTCATGAGGAGCTGGGTTGCTCGTGCGGGTTTCACGGTCGTCTCCTTTGATGCGGGAACCCTTCCAGCAGATACGAGAAGCCTAACCAGTCGGTAGTTATCGGACAAGACACCCGCGCTTATGAGAGGTCAGCGTGGCGCCGCGGCCCCGCCCGCCGCTACGGCCGGACGATCGAACTGTCATCACTGACGTAGGCGACTGCAAGCCGATGCGTCCAGGCCATCTGGCCGACGATCTTGACGAGCGCGTTCGCATCCGACCAGCCGACACCGACGTAAATGAAGTCAGCGCCGATGGTGTAGTCGGCGACCGGCAGCCCTTCGGCCTCCCGCTCCTCGAGCTCCTCCTCGCTCAGCGCATCGGGGCCGTTGAACGGAGGGAAGACGCGTATGAGGTCTCGGTAGAAGGACCTGATCGCCGGGGTAGAGCCCTCGGTGGTGTAGTAGTCGCGCGGCTCCTCCCAACGGGAGATCTGTTCCCACCACTGCGGGAATTCCTCGTCTGAGACCGCCGCCGGCTCGAAGATCAGGATGTCGTAGCTCATGCCCCGAGGCTAGTAGCGCACCCACCGCCCGACCATGGACACCGCTCCCCACAGCGATCCCCGACGGCGGCCCACCGCCTCCGCTGGGAGATGGCGGGCCACCGTCGGGCACCGGGACGCAGTGCTCAGAGCACGTAGGGGTCGTTCATCGGGTCGGTCAGGGTGGTCGGGTCAGCCACGTTCGTGTCGCGGCCTGCCGGACCGAGGTTCGCGGCCGAGGCGGGGGCCGCGGGCGACGTCGGGACATCGAGCTCGGCGTTGGCGCGGTTGCGCGCGAGCCACAGCTCGTAGGAGTCGGCGGTGGCGCCGCTGAGGTCCACGCTGTCGATGTCGATGCCCAGAGCCTGGGCCACACCACGGCCGTAGTCGGGGTCCGCGTGGTAGCAGTTGAAGATGTGGCGGTGCTTGATCTGCAGGGTCGAGTCACCCATGGCGCGGGCGGTGTTCTCGCACAGGACGAGCTGCTGCTCGGGCGTCATGGCGCGCCAGAGCATGCCGGGCTGGGTGTAGTAGTTGTGGTCGTCCTCGCGGAAGTCGTACATGGCGACGTCGCCTCCGGCCTGGACGGGCTCGGAGAGCTCGCGCGAGTCCTGCCAGTTGCCGTAGGAGTTGGGCTCGTAGGCGTTCTGGGACCCGGCATTGCCGTCCACCCGCATGGCGCCGTCGCGGTGGAAGCCATGGGGGCAGGCGACGCCGCGCGGGGAGTTGACCGGAATCTGGTGGTGGTTGACGCCGAGGCGGTAGCGCTGGGCGTCACCGTAGGAGAAGAGGCGGGCCTGGAGCATCCGGTCCGGCGAGTATCCGATGCCGGGCACGATGTTCTGGGGCGTGAAGCCGGCCTGCTCGACGTCCTGGAAGTAGTTGTCGGGGTTCCTGTTGAGCTCGAGGACGCCGACTTCCTGGAAGGGGAAGTCCGCCTTGGGCCACATCTTCGTCAGGTCGAAGGGGTTGAAGTCGGTCAGGGCCTCGGCCTGCTCAACGGTCATGGTCTGGACGTACATGGTCCAGCGGGGGTACTGGCCCTTCTCGATGGACTCGTACAGATCACGCTGGTTGGACTCGCGGTCCTCGGCGATGACGGTGGCGGCCTCCTGGTCCGTGAGGTTGGCGAGACCCTGCTGGGAGCGGAAGTGGAACTTCACCCAGGTGCGCACGCCCTCGGCATTGATGAAGGAGTAGGCGTGCGAGGAGAAGCCGTGCATGTAGCGGTAGGACAGCGGGATGCCGCGGTCGGACATGGTGATGGTCACCTGGAGGAGCGACTCGGGCAGGCTGGTCCAGAAGTCCCAGTTGGTGTTGGGGCTGCGCAGGTTGGTGCGGGGGTCGCGCTTGACGGCGTGGTTGAGGTCGATGAATTTCTTGCCGTCGCGGAAGAAGAAGACGGGGGTGTTGTTGCCGACAACGTCCCAGTTGCCCTCGGAGGTGAAGAAACGCATGGCGAAGCCGCGGATGTCGCGCTCGGCGTCGGCGGCCCCGCGCTCGCCGGCGACGGTGGAGAAGCGCATGAAGAGCTCGCACTGGTTGCCCTCGGCGGAGAAGATCGCGGCGCGGGTGAGCTGGGGGATGGCGCGGGTGACGGTGAAGGTGCCCCAGGCGCCTGAGCCCTTGGCGTGCATGCGGCGCTCGGGAATGACCTCGCGGTTGAAGTGGGCGTGCTTCTCCAGCAGCCAGGCGTCCTGGAGGGCGACGGGGCCGCGGGGCCCGGCGGTCATGGAGTCCTGGTTGTTGTAGACGGGCGAGCCGTTGGCCATCGTCATGCGGCCCTGGCCGACGGCGTTGTTGCGGCTGGGCAGGTGCTCGCCGAGGCCGGCGCGGGACATGGGGCAGCCGGCGGGAGCACCGTCCTGAGGGGTCTCGGGCAGGTTGGTGTCGTTCATGAGTATCTCCTTGCTCGGCCAGCGGGCCGGGGTGTCGCGACGCGCGAGGTGCGCCTGAGCCGGTCAGGGCGCCGTGGGTACTGCTGACCGCTGTCAGCCGCGACGACGAGATGACCGCCTGTCAGCAACTATAGCCGAACAATAAGGAGATGTCTCAGTAGTTGCTCCACTGAATGGGATCACTAATGTGTAGGTGGGTGTCGGCCGCCGCGCTCACGCGGCCGGTTTCACCTTGTGGCGTGCTGGACGACGTAGTCCACCCGGACGCTGGAGGCGGGCTGCGCCGGCTGGTCCGGTGGCCGCACGATCGCTCCGTCGTCGCTGACGTACGCCACGGCGAGCCGGTGCGTCCAGGCGAGCTCGCTGACGGTCGTCACCAGCGCATTGGCGGCCGACCAGCTGACACCGACGTAGACCAAGTCTTCGCCAATGGTGTAGTCGGCGACCGGCAACCCCTGGGCGAGACGCGCATCGACCTCGTCATCACTCAGCGCGTCGGGGCCGTTGAACGGTGGGAAGGTGCGGATGAGGTCGCGGTAGATGGACCTGATCGCCGGGGTGGAGCCGTCGATGGTACTGAAGTCGCCCGGCTCATCCCACTGAGCGACCGCCTGCTCCCACCACCGGGGGAAGTCCTCATCGGTCGCGCAGTCCGGCTCGAAGATCAGGAGGTCGTAGCTCATGCTTCGAGGCTAGAAGCGCGCCCCGCCAACGACCATGAACACCGCTCCCCACAACGACCTCCTCCATCTACGAACGCCAGGCTGGTAGCGGACAGCCCCTCATCCCGACGACCGCCGTGTTACGCGCCTCAAAAGGCCCAACAACGCTGGACTTCGACGCCGAGTATCATGAGCAACATAACAATTCGCCCACCTCACCATAGGTCGTTCTCATAAAAGGGGGACCCATGGCTTCACAGCCGACAAGCCGCACCACTCGCACATCCTCAAAAAAACTAGTGCCCACCGTCGTTCAGGCGGCCACGGACCTCCTGGAGAACAAAGGCGTGCAGGCGGTAACCATCCGCGCTGTGGCAGCGCAGGCACACGTGTCGCCGGCCAGCATCTACAACCACTTCGGGGACAAGCAAGGCATCCTCGATGCTATTGCCGAGCAACACTTCTCCGTCATGGTCAGTCGATTGCGCGAGATAGCAGAACAAGATCCTAAAACTCGCCTCCGTCAAGCAGGCATCGTCGTTCGCCAACTCATGCTGGCCACCCCTCAAGCCTATGAACTGATGTGGGTCACTCGCCCGGGACCTGCCGCTCATGATGCTTTCACACAACTCATCCACATCGTCCAGTACGGGCAAGTGGCAGGTGTCTTCATCAAAGATGACCCAAGAAAACTAGCTGAAGCAATATGGGCCAGCGTTCAAGGTGCGATATTCATTGAATGGCAGCACCAATCCGCTGCGCGAAGCTCTTCCGATCACGTAACAACACTCGACGACGATGCCTACAATATTCTTCTAGACGTCGTCATTCGCGGAATAAGCCGAAGTTGATATAACCGCCTCATGGCAAGATATAGATAACCATCCAGGTAAGAAACGGGGTGTGCGGGGCTCCCGACTAAGGCGATCGAGAGCCCCGCACGAGTAGATCAAAACTCGATCTACTTGCGGACGAGTTCCTCTTCTCGACCGCGTTGACCGAGGAACCTCCAGATCACCTCGGCCAGCTCCATATCGGAGTCCAGGACGGCCATCCGAAAACGACCACACCCATTCTCCTTGTCTGCGTTCGCCACGGCGGGACGGGAAAGCAGACGCAAGCCTTCTTCAGGAGAGTCGGCTGCCGCCAGGTGCAAGCTCGTCGACATTGATGCCGATTCGCCATCCGACTTCTCGTCATATGAGAGTACTGTGCCATAGACGCCCACGCTGTACCCAAACTTCCGACCTGACTGAGCAACAGTAGCTTGCTCACTCCAACCGGAGTCGTTTTGAGGAGTGGCCATCGTCTCGAGCACCCAACCAGCATTCGCCGAGTTACTGAATCCTCCGTCATGTTCGACCTCTGAAACAGTCTTCACCTCAACAACAGCCAAGACCTCCTCTGGATGCTTCCGCGCCCACTCAAGAGAGCGCACGAGCACAACGGAAGCGTTACGGCCTTGAGACGCCAAGCCTGCAGCTCGATGCACACGGGACCTCGACGCAAAAGCGGAACCCACGATCATCTGATCGCACTCCCCTGCATCAAGATAGCGAGCCGCGAGGTCAACAGACGCCGCAAACGATGCTTCTCCGGCATCCAAGACCATTGATGGCCCACGAACATCGAAGACATTAGCAAGACGGCCGGCAACAATGTTGTCCATATACCCCGGCAGAGACGCCTCTACTGTTGCAGGAATAGACGAGGCAATCTTTTCAACACCAGAGACTACGGTTTCGATGTCTCGACTGTCCACACTTTGAGTGGAACGCAGCGCTGAAACAACTTCAGGAAGTCTGATCTTGAACGACCGACGAGCGAGAACCTCAAGACCCGCAGGCTGCCCTAGCACTATCCCACAACGATCCGGATCAATCTGCCTTTCAGCAAGCAAGCGCCTTGTCGCCTCCAGGGCCAGACGCTGTGCGCCATCCATATGCGGAACCAGGACCGGAGGAACCTTAAAATAGCGCCAGTCGAAGTCAATGTCGTCATCAAGAAGTGTACCATTGTCCATGGCAGTCGCCTGACAGCGCCCGGTAGCGACAATAGCTACGGCTCGGCCGTTCCCGGATGGCCGCACAGCGTCAGACTCCGCTCTTACGAGATTGGCGTGGTACTGCTTATCAAACTGCTCAACGCAGACCGACGAGTTCACTCCACCAAAACCGAATGCATTGACCAGCGCTCTACGAGGCCGGGAATCACTAACAGGCCATGTAGCACACTCTCGATGAAGAGCAAAAATGTCGGGATTCTCCCTGATGAGCTTGTGAGGTGTCTTCACGCCATGAACAGGCGCGAAGCACTCATGCTGCATGCAAAGCAGAACCTTAACAAGATTGGCTATGCCTGCAGCCGGGAAACCATGCCCCGTAAGTGACTTAACCGATCCTAAAGATACTGGACCTGAGCAACGACCGGAAGCGATTTCCTTGACAGAAAGCAGCTCCTCCGTATCTCCCGCCTTTGTTCCAGTTGCATGCGTCTCGATATGATCGATATCATCAGCAACGAAGTTACCGCCCTCCATTGCCTGCCTCATGGCCGACACCTGGCCTCGCATGTTAGGGGCATATATTGCCCTACCACGACCATCAGTACGAGTCGCGCTACCACGGATCACTCCATATACCGTCATCCCATGCTCTAGTGCATAGGCTAACGGGCACAGCAGCACGGCTCCAGCACCCTCGCCGGGAACAAGCCCCGAAGCGTTCTCATCCAAGGGTGTCGAGTCAGTTTCCGAGAGACCACCAATTTTGGAGAAGCTGACGTTTCCTGTGATCGCCATGTTCGCCATTGCCCCAACGGCAAGAACAAAAGGAGAGGTACGATCATGTAGATAACGAGCAGCCGCGTCAACGACCAGCAAACCGGATGCACAAGCTCCATCGACAACAAGAGCCCTATCTTGCAAACCAAGTAACGTGGCGACCGGATGCGCAAGAGCAGACGGGACCACTCCGACAGAATCGGCATTAGCATCCACTACCGGAAGTGAATGATCGAGGCTGGCCTCGTAGGGCCGACGTTCTTCAGGGTCCGGAACAGCCTCCTGGAGAGCGAGCCTGGCGATCTCGCCAAGAACCTCATGATCGTACGCCTCGTCGGCCAGCATGTTTCCCACAATGAGAGAAATTTCCTTCAGCCTGCTGTCTCCCGGCACCATCCCTGCCATGCCGAGTGCCTGAATCGCTGTATCTAGAATGAGCATTTGCGTGCGATTGAGTTTTTCAACCGCTGCGTAGGAGCACCACCTACCGGGACGTACAGTAAAGTTGTCTAACAGCCCCCCAAGTCCACAATACGTGCGCTCTGGTGCAGTGCGGTCGGCATCTAGATACCCACTGTAGTTCCATCGCTGATCGCGCGCGCTTTTAATTCCACTACGCCCCTGAATAATGGTGTCCCAGTACGACTCCGCACCATTAGAACCACCAGGGAGATCGCATCCAAATCCAATAACGGCAAGAGAAGAGTATGACATAGACATAATCAGATCCTTGGAGAAGTAGTGTTGCTAAGAATATCCGCAGGTTCAGGCATGCTGCCGATCGCAGTCAGGCGAATATGCTCGCCGCTGCAGAGCAGGTAGCCGTTTTCGTCAACGATATCGAGCCGCATGTCAAAACCATCCTCATAGTCTTCGAGAACAGTCATCTTTCCGAAGCAACGCTCGCGCACCTGAGGGCAGCGATACATTCGCGCATTCTTCATTTGCGTCGGAACAACATACTGGCCATTGCGCCACAGCTGCCGCATCAGGGCGAACCTTCCAACATTGTCAACGAGAATCGGGTTGCACCGGAAGTTCGGATCGGCGACATCAGAGAACAGTCCTGGGATCCCCGGAATCTGAAGTTCCCCGACCACTATGTTCTCATCGACAAGAAAGGCGCTATTCAGGTAGCGGAACGTTGGCCCGAATGATATGAAGCTATCAGTCAGTGCATAGTACTTATCAATGTCAAACTCACCGATCACATCATCGAAGATATGCTCAACGTCAAGCACAGGCTCTTTAGCTGATACTGGCTCGTCAAGGAGACGGAATGTAGCGCTCGACTGTGGTCTTCTTGGATCGAGCACATATCCGCCCGGTGTACGGAATACAGAAGTCAATTCCGTGTCGATCCGCTTTTCATCCACACGTTTAGCGTCAACATGGATCGTCACACGATCCCGATCTCTGCATTTAAGGAATGTCTGGAGATCAAGTTGATCGAGTTCAATTCCGGCATACTGGTCGCCAGCAAGCAGGAGCGCGGTTTCAATCTGGGTCTCGAAATGCAGCACCCCAGGAAAGGTTGCGGTTCCTTTAACCAGATGATCAGGAAGATAGCGATCACGCTCAGTCCACAGGACTCGAGTCGTTTGAAGCCCCGACTCAGTAGTCTCAGCATAATCAACCATGGGGAACGAGCTCCGGTTGACAATCATTCCAGACTTATCCATCAGCGCACTCAGCTGCGTGCCACTCTTCGTCAGCTCCGGCACCTGAGCAGCAGGACGATTTTTTCCAAGCTCCCCAAAGTAGAGCACTTCAGGATTCGCCGTCCCAAGCTCTATCTCATCGATGAAGTGGCGAACTCCATCGGCGACAGACATATATGTCATGCCACGCTCGTTTGCCTGAACTGAAACGACTTCAGGATTAGTCGCCATTCCTACCTCGCCCCAAGCGGTCTATTCCATGGTGATGAACGGGATGGTACGAGGATTTTGCGACTGCGACCGAGACATGATGTGTGCCATCTGCGCCAGCAGTGAGGCGCCGGCAGTGTAATCCGACTGGCCGTCCATACCAAATCGCCCAGAAATAGATCCGAAGGATATAAAGGCGCTTAGATCATCTTCAGCTGTGGCCCTCAGGAGGTTCTGAAAACCTCGGGCTTTCACAGCTATAGCCTTGGCGGTCTTCTTGAGAGACTTACGAGGTATGGCACCGAATGACTCAAGGCCGGCTCCGTGCACAATGGCGCCGATCTTTCCGAACCTGCTACGAGCTTGGGCCATCGCCTTGTCAACCTGATCTGGATCAGACACGTCGCATACAAGGTAGTGAATCTTGTCAGTGCGAGACTCAATGTCGGCCAGATTAGTGACAAGCTGACGAGTGTAAGTGATTCTCCTGTATTCGTCGGAGAGCTCGGCGACGCTTGCCTCCGGACGTCGAGTTCTCCCCTGACGCATCACTTCAGCACGGGCATTTGCCCAGTCCTCGTCACTGTAGGCCAACCATGGTTTCATCTCCGGATCGTCGGGGTCTGAGCGCCCAAGGAGGACAACTGGAATGTTTCGCTGCTCTGCCAAAGCCAGCGCGCACTCACGGACGATGCCACGGGAACCACCAGACATCACAACGCAAGAGTCTGTCGAAAGGGACTGCCGTACTGCGCGGTCAGAACTCGATACTGGCACGGGAAGAACGCGTACCGTATACCGATCTCCTTCAATATAGCCTATCTCGATTTCTTCATTCACAGCCTTGTGAGTCAACTCGGTTCTGAGAGCACCAGCCAACGAACTAGGCTCAACCACGTCAAAGTCGACAATTCGAGTATGCATCTGCCTCAGTTCGAGAGCCAAGGTCTTGACAAATCCTGCGGTCAGTCCGCCGATAGGATCGCCGACGGTTCGCAAGTCCATCCCTGACATACCACCACTGGACGTCACCGAGATCCATGACGCATGCTCTCCATGTGACTGCAGGGTCTCATAGGTTGCTTGAGCAACGCTGAATACGGTTGTGTACTGGCCTTCAACATCTTGCCACCAGGCGTCACCCTCGGACAGTATGTCGGCGTGCGGACGCAGGACGGATAGATCCACGACGGTAGACACTCGGCGAAGACGATCCGAGGAAGTCAGACGTTTTATAGTCGCTTCCGACGCATCCCCGGGAATCTCGATGACTGTCAAGCTCAGTTCTTCAAGAACTTTCCTCACGGCATCATTGACAGACTGATCTGCTGCTGTTACTAGGATAGCGTCACCGGGGAGAATTGTACGCTCAGCTCCAAGAGACTTGATCCGAACCGACTGAGGAACGTATCGATGTGCAGTTCGAGAGGATTCGTCTTCGTACTTGATAGTGACTGAGTCCAGTTGGGCGTCGGATGCTCCGGCTTCCGTCCGCTGAGCATCAGCAACCTCGACGTTCTGGGAGCCGACCAGCACCTCAGCGATATCAGACACGCTCAAGGCCTGACTGAAGTCCAGCTCCTTGACGTCCACACCGAGCACCTCACCGACGTGCCCCACAACCTCAACACGCTTGACCGAGTCAATCCCCAGATCCGCCTCCAGATCCAGATCGGCCTCAATCAGCTCAAGCGGATACCCCGTACGCTCAGCAAAAGCCTCACGCAAGGCAGTACACACCGCATCCATGTCAACACCGGCACCATCCCGAGTCTCCTCAACGACTCCAGACCCCGGCGCCTCAAACACCTCACCCTGAGCATCAACAACCTCGACGTCTGTGGGCGCCACACTTCCAGAGCGAACCCAGGACAATGCTGTGAGAACATCTCGCGTGCGATCAGCATGAGCAGGCCCGTAGTCGAGATGCATAACGGACACATCACCAAGATTCATTTGAGAAGACACAAGTTTACTCAGCACAGAACGCGGGCCACAGTCAAGATACATGTCGACCCCGGCATCCTGAGCGACCTTGAGACTGTTACGGAAGTCAAATTGAGTGATCAGCTGAGCGGCAAGAAGACTCGGAAGCGCCTCAAGTGAATCAGAATCGACATATCCTCCGAATACCGATGAGACGACCGGCGTCATCGGAGCAGTCCAGGAGTACTGCTTAAGGCGTTCCTCAAAAGGAGCGACCGCCTCGGCAAGAACCGCGCTATGGAACCCAACACCGATAGGAAGCAGTGTTGAAGATACACCAGAGCGCTTCAATTCCTCACGGCAGGAGATGACCAACTCGTGCTCTCCGGATACGACGACCTGTCGGGGACTGTTGATCACTCCCACCGAAATCGCCCCACGAGACGCGTGCGCGGCAACAGCACGTCGCACGACGGCAATTTGCGAATCATCATCAAGAAGCACTGCCAACATGGCTCCACGGCGATCTTGAGGGATATCTGCCACGCATTCAGCGCGATCAATGACCATTCGAAGGCCCGTCTCCGCAGTCAGAACACCCGAACATACCAACGCTGCATACTCACCAAGACTGTGCCCCACGAGAAGACTGGGATGCAGCGAGTACTCCTCCGCCATCAGAGCCCCACCTAAAGCGGCGGTGAAGATCGCCGGCTGAGTCACACAGGGATGCTCGATTGGAAAACGTGCATTGCCGCGCACTGCGTCGGTGAGCCGATAACCGCAGCGCTCATTAACGACCTCATCGGCCATTTCAATCAATTTTCCCGCGGAGGACGAGCCCTTCAGATAGGTGTCAAACATTGTAGATGAATGAGTCCCATGACCCGGGAAGAGGAATCCAAGCCCGCCGACAACGGATTGCGTGTCACTAACAAGCACTCCCGCCTGCCTTAATTCCCTGATCATGTCTTTTTCTTCATATGCCTGGAGGTTGGCTTCCATGATACGCCCTTTCGCGCGTAGTACTGTTCTTCTATTCACTCACGCCGGACCTGGCGCGGCTCAACTGGGCGAGTCGAGGAATATTCGCCCATGAACACAAGTATGTTTTTCGATCTCCTTTCAGACGCTATTCTGACGCCCCCTGGGCAGGGCAATTACTGCAATGAGCGCCCCAGCCCACGCCACACAAGCCACTACCCAGCCTGCCTGATGAACCGTATCCATAAAGGCGTTGACAGCAGCCTCTTTAAAGAGGCCTTGAACAGTTTCCGGCATGTACTTCGCTACTGTCATCGCAGCAGTGATCGAGTTGTCTGCCTGATCGAGAGCCTGTTGCGGCATCAACCCGGACACCGCCGAATTCAGGGAATCTGAGAACTGAGAGGCGACAATAGATCCCAGAACAGCCACTCCAAGAGTTCCCCCGATTTCGCGGGTGGTGTCATTCATGGCGGAAGCAGCCCCGACTTGATCCTTACGTACCACGCCCATGATTGCACTCGTCGCAGGCGCTTGGACTAGCGCAAGACCAGCAGCCATGATCACCATCGCAGGAACGATCATCTGCCAGTACGCAGAATCAGCCTCCAGGACTGTAACTCGCCAGAATCCCAGGCCCATAATTCCCAGACCGACTCCGACGACCCATCCCGGCCCCAGCCGACGTGAAAGGACTGAAGCGATCGGCGAAACGACTGCCATCACAACAGCAAACGGCAAGGTCGCCACACCGGCCATCAGGGCGCTGTAACCCCGCACGTCCTGGAAGTACTGCGTGATGATGAAGATGAATCCAAAGAGGGCGAAAAATGCTGCGGCAATCGACACGGCACCTGCGGAGAACTCCCTGCGGAAGAATAGACGGACATCAATCAGGGGGTGCGGCCAATGCAGTTCCCAAGCCACAAGTGCAGATACACAGATGGCGCCAACAATGAAGGCCGTTGTCACAGCCCCTGAGGTCCAGCCACGATGAGGACCCTCGATGATTCCCCACACCAGCGCCCCTACTCCGATGGCGGACAGAATAGCGCCCACTACATCAAACCGTGCCTTTTCGCTGGAACGGGACTCGGGCACCGCCACAAGCACGGCAGGAACAGTGATGAGAGCCAGCGGCACATTAACCCAGAAGATAGACTCCCATGAAAAGTGCTCTAGCAGAAGACCGCCAAGGATTGGCCCCAGGGCGATGCCAAGCCCGGAAGTCGCCGCCCACAGTCCCACTGCCAGCCCCTTTCGTGGAGAACCTTCGAAGGTAGTCATGATGAGTGAGAGCGTGGCGGGATAGACGAGTGCAGCGCATATGCCAAGTAGCGCACGGCACGTTGTCACCGCATCCAAGGTGGTGCACAGCGCCGTTGCGCCACTCACCACGCCGAACGCGGCCAGTCCAATGACCAGAACGCGCCGACGCCCTATGCGGTCACCCAGGTGGCCTGCAGGCAGGAGCAGGCAGGCGAAGGCCAAGGTGTAGGCATCAACGATCCACTGCAGCCCAGTGGTTGATGCATTGAGGTCACGCGCGAACGTAGGGATGGCGACATTGACGATGGTGTTGTCAATGACTACCAGCAGCTCGGCCAGGCACAGCGCAGCCAGAGCTGCTGCACGAAGACCACGCCCTCGACTCGGCGCCTGCGCACGCCTAACGGGCGTCTGCGACACAAGCGGCGCCTGAAGCATGCCCGTTGACTGGGGGGCGATAGGCGGAGGTGGAACGACTGAAGTCATGAGGCTCCTCGATTCGTAGAACGATGTTCCAGTAGGATGTAACAATGTTCTACACTAATGGACACTTGCTCCACAACCCCAACCCACCGATCACCACATACTGAGACGAAAGTTGGACACATGGCTTCTGATCAGCACAAACGCCCTCACAAGCGCACGTCAACCCAGCTGCTGACATCCAAAGTGATTCATGCCACGACGGAGCTGCTGGAGGAGAACGGCCCGCAGGCAGTCACTATCCGCGCCGTTGCCGCCCGCGCTCAGGTCGCCCCGATGAGCGTCTATAACCACTTCGACGACAAGCAAGGACTGCTCCATGCCGTCGTCGAGGAACGCTTCGCCATCATGACGCGCGCCCTGCGCGACATCTCCGAGTACGATCCCCTTGCCCGGCTCAGGAAGGCCGGCACGATTGTTCACGAGCTCATGCAGGCCAACCCGCGCTGCTACCAGTTCATGTGGACTACCCAACCAGGCCCTGAGGCCCGCAACGCCTTCACCCAGCTGATTGAGATCGTCAGATACGGTCAAGCCGCCGGCGCCGTCATTGATGTCGAGGCCCACTCCCTCGCCAATGCGATCTGGGCCTGCGTCCAAGGCGCGTTCTCAGTGGAGTTCCTTTACGGGGCAAGGGATTCCACGTCCTCGGACCGGGTCACTCAGGTCAACTACGACGCTCTCCTGGACCTGATTGAACGAGGTGTCAGAACCTCGGACGATCGCAGCACATGACAGCGACCACCGCGAGTACGAGTCCGTTACTGCGCCGCCACCTCCCGTTCATCGCGGGATACCCGTCCCGTCCATGGACCACGAATCCACCTTTGTCAACGAATCGCACCGTAGAGAGACGGAAGTCCCGCGTGGGAGCCCCCATCGAGACGAAGGCCTTTGCAGCCGCCTCCTTGGCACACAAAAGCGCCACGAGTGCATGCGCATCATCAGGCAAGCGATCAGCGGGCATGACCAGTGCCCGAGCGACGTCGGCACTGAGCGCTCGATCGGGCTCCGCATCGATACCCAGCGCGCTCACCTGCGACCTCACCCCAACGGCTGCGGCACGCAGACCCGGACAGTGAGTAATAGAGCCGATCACACCCTCGGGCCAGCACGGCTCTCCGTGAGCCCCGGAGAGTACAGGCCCAGAAAAACCAATCTGCTCCATCGCATCATGCGCCAGTCGACGCCCTGTCGCGAACTCCGCGGCTCTCGTAGGGGATGAGCGCGCAACCCGAGCAGCTTCTCCGGGCAGAAGCGTCAATCGCGGATCGGACGGGAAGTCGTCATCGCCCCGGGACTCGGCGCACGACACCCCTCGAGGGCACAGATCGCCGAAGAGCAAGTCCGTATCTACCATTACTGAACTCTCCACGATCGCCCTGCGGGAACTCCGCCCCGTACCTGCCCGACACCGCCAGTCCCCGCGCACCTGCGCCAGCGTAGCCGTAGCAGGGATCTCCACACTGGCGATTGGCGGGCCCAATCGGCGGGCTCATCGTGCGAGCGCCTGGATGTCACCCAGCGACGCGGGACAGTCACGCTCAGCCAGGTCATCATTCTCCCCAGCCTACGCCGGGCGGTAGGTGAAACGATCCCAGCCCAGAGCCTCGATGCGCTCGGCCATGCGCTCGCACGTCCCGTCCCAGCCGGGTGCCACGACGTCGAACTCGCCGCTCGTCCCCTCAGAGCGGGCCTGCTGGAGGGCGTAGACCCGCGCCCCCGCCGCGTGCACCCGTCGGGCCACCTCG
>ERZ773003.1370-NODE-1370-length-14328-cov-18.601275_pt1 | contig 14328 bp, 15 predicted proteins | sample MGYA00580668_ERZ773003 | MGnify/ENA primary metagenome ERZ773003 (study PRJEB29015, sample SAMEA2738002) | human oral metagenome | biome: human oral; feature: human-associated habitat; material: dental | place: China | collected 2126 ... | reverse complement strand
CCCATGGGCTGCCAGACCGGCTTCTACGCCCTGCCCCTGGGGCTGGAGGACTTGCCCGCAGAGCAGGATCAGCGGCCCATGACGTGGGACTACACGCGCGCCGGTCACCTGGGGATCGCCGGTGCCCCGCGTTCGGGGCGTTCGAGTGTGCTGCGGGGGATCGCGGTGGCCCTGGCGCAGACGGCCTCCGCCGCTGAGGTGCACGTCTACGGTATTGATGCGGGTAATGGGGCGCTGGCCCCGTGCGTGAACCTGCCGAACTTCGGGGCGGTGGTCACGCGTGACCAGGCGGACCGGATCCGTCGCATGCTGGCGCTGCTGGGTGGCCAGGTGGCCTACCGTCAGCAGTACCTGGCCACGCACGGCTACGCTTCCGTGGCCGAGCAGCGGGCCGCTACCCCGCCGTCTGAGCGCCTGCCGTACCTGGTACTGCTCATTGACCGGTGGGACAACTTCATGGCGACCTTTGAGAATACCGACGCCGGTGCGATCCCGGGGATGGTGGAGACGCTCATGCGTGAGGGCCCGGCGGTGGGGCTGCGCGTGGTCATCGCCGGGGACCGGACCGTGTTCCGGGGGCGGTTCGGGATGATGCTGGAGGACCGCCTGGTCCTGCGCATGCCGAGCCCGGATGACTTCGACCTCATCGCCATGCGCGCTAAGGATGTTCCCCTGTCCATGCCGCAGGGGAGGGCCTTCCGTTCGGGGGAACGGCCCCGTGAGGTCCAGCTGGTGATGCTGACTGATGACTCTGCGGGAACGGCGCAGGTGGCGGCGGTTCACCAGGCGGCCGAGCAGGCCAACGCAAGGTGGGGCGTCGTTGACCGTGCCCAGCGTCCGGGGCACGTGGATGAGCTTCCTGTGGCGATCTCGGCTAAGGAGGCGCTCAAGCTCGAGCCCGCTCTGGGGCCCAATGAGATCGCCTTCGCCGTGGGAGGCGACGATCTGCGCCTGATGCCGGTGTCCTTGGAGGACATCGGTAACGCCTTCCTCGTCACCGGCCCGCGCCGCTCCGGGCGGTCCACGGCCCTGCACTTCGCCACGAACCGGCTCCTGGAGAACGGGCAGAAGATCGTGCTGGTGCTGCCGCGCAAGTCCCCGCTCATGGAGCTCGCCAACAACCCGAGTGTGCTGGGGGTCCTGGGCATGGACTCAGGGCCGAATGATCTGAGTGAGCTGTTGGAGGAGGATCCGGAGAACACCGTCATTGTGGTGGATGATTTCGATACACTGACAAACGACCACAACATCAATCCGAGGATTGAGGAACACATCAAGACCTGCCGCGACCACCACGGGGGCGTCCTCGTGGCCTGCGGCATCGACGAGGTTGGAGGCATGTACCGCGGCGTCGTCGCCACTGCCAGGAAGACAAGAACCGGACTCATCCTCGCTCCGCGAGGATCCGATGACGGCTCCCACTTCTTGGCCCGGCTACCGAGATCCATCGGAGGCCCTGTTCCCAAAGGCCGGGCGGTCCAGATCAGCACCACCGGCTGGACATGGGTGCAGGTTCCACGTTACGGAGACACGAGATAATGAAGGTGTGATGTCATTCGAATGTCACCTGAAGGATTCGCGTTGAAATCATTGCAGAATGATAGAACGATAGAGTTCGATTTCCGATTGAAGACGGCGAAACGAAGTGGCTCCAAGTCAGCAAGTACAAATAGTTCATGTGTTACTGTGTGGCAACGCTGCAGGTTTGAAAGGATACGGAAATGGGAGATAATAGAAGCGCAGAGCAGAAGGCATCGGCACCCTCCACGCCTAGCGCCACCCCGAGCGCATCTGCGGGATCGAGTAGTGGCTCGACTCCAAGCAGTTCCTCTTCGGCTACACCGCCAGATCACGTGCCAAATTCTCCAAGCAATACCCCAGGAACTTCTCAACCAAAGAGCAGCGGGACCCCAAGACCTAGCCCGGGCCCTGATCCTAACCATCCCAAACCAGCCCCCTATGTTCCGGATTCTCAGAAGAAAACAAATCCTGATGACGTTGAGAATAAGAAAAAAATCGCAATGGATTCTGTAGTGTCTGAATTTAGATCAGCCCGTTCTGCGATAGGGGCGGATTATGACCTCACGGGAGCTAAGTCTCCTTCGGATAAGCATATCCAGTCAACAGGATTGGGGACTGATGCTTCTGTGTGGAAATCTACATTAGCCAATACTAAAAGGGGGGAAATTGAAGGAGCATTGACCGCAATTACCCAAGATTTCAATTGGAAATGTCAAGAGTGCTTCGAGGGTTTTAGCTCAGAGCCAGATTGGGTTTCAAAGAACGATTCAAGAGCAAAATGGGGATGCTGAGGAGTAAAAATGGGAAACATAGAAATTCGCCTGAACCCGGACAAGGTGCAGGCCATAATTAATGATCTAACACGCTTTCGTAACTTTGATATTTCAGGAGCACTATCGAGTGTAACGAAGCAAAATGACTACGTAGATAAGCCTTATGATCTTGATACCTTCAAAGCCAATGTGAATGGGCACAGTGAAAATCTCCGGTCCAGAATTGCTGACCTTCAGACGTGCCTGGATGCGGCTAAAGCGGCCAACGAATGTGGAATAACGACAAAAAAACCTGATGGAACCATCGCATATGTCATTGCCGACGGACATTCAGAGACTGTTGAGAACGTCAAGTCTGATAATCATGTCGACGATTGGCGCACTGCTAAGAAAGATGCCGATGATCTCCAAAAAATGGCAGATGATCAGAAGGCAGACTATGAGAAATATCAGGCGCTTCTGCAGAGAATACAGAAGAATCAGGACAATCCCTACTACGCAGCGCCGTTTATCGAATCATTTTCGATGGATGAGCTGCTGGACCTGCCCCTAAAAATACAAGGTCCTTACCACTTGTATGATCCTGAATTACATAAGGATCTTACTGAACATCCTGATGCTGGCTCTAATCTGGCAGTAACGCTCGGTCACTTACTTTCCTCCGCCTCCAATTCCTGGTCTGATTCTACTGCTGGGTCTTATGCAACTCAGCTTGCCTCATACGCCAATGAGGATGGCCATGAAACCAGGATGGGAGTTCTGAATACCATTCTCGGAGCCTCACGAACCGTTGATATCGATGGTGACGGCCAGTCTGAGGAAGTAGGATTACCGTACAATGAGGCTTTCTTGCTGCCTTTAGCGTACGCAATGGAGCACCTCGAGACTAAACTGATAAGCCCCAGTCACACTTACAAAGATCCGACCGCGGGAACGAACGGAAACCCACTCGCCGGGGTTGCTCATGCGATGACTGGGAACCCCGAAACCAGCATAAAATGGTTGACGATGGCCAAAACAGATGGCGAACTTGATCTGAGCGCTGGATCGAAAGAAGCCGAGGCATTAGTTGAACGTATGCGTAAACTCACGGGCACTGGTGCTATCGGAGACAATACATGGACGGACGATTGGACACGTATTGCTAATACGGCGGCTATGAGAGATCAACCCCATGGGAGCCGAAACAGAGAAGTTTTGGTGGCATCTGGAGTGCTTAACAGTATTGGCTTAGCGGAAAATGCAGAAGATGTTTCCGCCGAATCTCGCGGACGAATTGCAAATGTACTTGCCCATTATCCCGCGGGAGTGGATGAGTCGGCGCAGAGTGGCAATCCTGGATGGACCAAGATATTCGCCAATCAGGGTGCCACAGCAGGGATGGGCACCCAGCCAGTCTTTTCAGATAAGGCTCTGTCCTTTATGCTGGGTCAAGTGATGCAGGATGGCGGCGATACCGCGAAACTTAAAAGCAGCATGGAAGAGTTCAACACAAATAGGATAAATGATGCTGCCAATGCGTATAGTCAAACGCATAATTCAAATAGACTGCAGGTAGCGCTTAAAAGGCAGAGTGCGACGAATGGGTTCTTTACCGGAGCTGCGGATCATTGGGCATACAAGAAAGGCGCCTCGGCTGACCAGATGGTGGAGGGGGCATCGAAAATTGGGTTCACTGCGGCTAGCCTGATTCCGGGAGTTGATAAAGCTACTGGTCCTGCTCAAACAATTTACGACTTAGTGAAAGATGATGCAGGATGGACATCGCATGCGGCTCATTCGGGTCAGAAGTCTCATGATCATCAGGGTGCGGACCGCGAGAACAACAGGCAGCAGATGGTGACGGCTCTCGCTAATACAGGACTATATACTGAAGAGGATTGGGAGTCGATCAGCGCTGGGTTAACCGACGAGGAAGCCAAAGTCCTGGCTAAGCCAAATGGAATGTCGGGTATGAGTGCTACCGAGTTGAAAAATAAGGGGGGCGCATTGAATGACATGGGAGAGCATATGGCAGAGTCCAAGCAAGGTGGATTGAATCAAGTTCAGGTGTCGCGAGACGGAGCTATGGACACTTCATATGATAGTGGCTACAGGGCTGCTAATCCCGAGACCAATGGTAGCAGTGAGCCCCAAGCGGAACTTGATCGCAACATCACCGACAATGGAGAAGTCAAGCGTCCCGAGCCGAGAAAAGCGCCGTACGGAATCCTGCCAGATCCTAAGGCAAAACATTCTCACATAGCCAAACCTGGAGCTAGTAAGCCAAAATGATGGACCGATGGACAGTAATGATTGCCTCGGGTTTACTGCATTCGGCTAATGACATGTGGCGAAATCGCCGATTACGTCGTGATATGAAGTTGCGTGCTTTTTTGGTGTTGATCCTGGTGGCGACAACCACCGGGGCGTGCGCTATCTTCTCAACGGGCAAAGAAGGTGGACGGCAGGAAGTTTCGGCAGGTCCTGTGCCTACAGTCGCGTCGACAGACAGGGAGAATTATTACTGTTCAGGTATTCCGGATGCATCCGTGAGGATGATGTTCGATGAACCCATGTCTAAAATTAATAGGCACGAAATTACCGATAATTTGGGGTTGGTTGAATGTGACTATTCAGTTAGGGGTGGCTTAGCTCTCGAAATATATTACGGATACTATAGTGACGACTATCCTCCGAACGAGCTCGTTCATACGGCAGGACTGAAGCCACGTGTCACGTTGAAGTATGCAGGGTATGCTGGGAGTGGCGAACTGCACCCAGGCTCTGATGGAAAGATTCGTAAAGGGACGTACGAGTGTGGGCGACGTTTTATCGCGCTGGACTATGGTTATGCCGGTATCAAGCACAGCGTTGGGGACACGCAGGAGGCGCTCACTAATTTAATACAGTCGACACTTCCATGGATATGCGGTGATCAACCAATCCCAGGGACCGACGGAATCACGATGAAAAGCGTCGAACCTGACTGGCTTCACACATCGTCCAAGTAGACCTGGGGTGTGCGGTCGTTCTCAAACATAGGGAGAACAGCCCCACCTGTTTGAAAGACATCCAGCACTCCATTGCTCGCACGTAGGTCGCCTTGGGCTGGAGCTGGGGTGTGGCCGTCGTCGTGACGCCGTGACTTGGTTGTGATCTGGCGGGTAGAGTCATGGCGTTGCTGCTGTGCCGGGAGATTATGCCCGGCCCGATTGTGGAGGTTCTTCATCATGGCTCGTTCCCTCGCTCGCCTGTCCGGTCGCTGCCGTGTCGCAAGCGCACTGGGTGCTGGCGCGCTGGCTGCCTCGCTGGCCCTGGTGGGGTGCTCGTCAAGCAGCCCGAAAGGTGGGGGGACGATCCCACCGCTGAACACTGGGGGAACCAGTAGTAGTTCGACGGCGTCACCGGCGGCGACGTCTGCTGCGTCGGCTGGTGCGAGCGGCGCTGCCAGTGCCGGTGCCGGTGCCGGTGCGGTGACTGCTGAGTCCCTGTCCGACCCCGACCTGGGCTACACAGTGGTCTCCATCCCCGACGGCCTGGACGCTACTCAGACCAAGGTGCTTCAGGACTTCATCGCCTACGACAAAGTAACCTGGCGGATCTGGTTTGGTGGAGGAAAAGACACAACGGGAATCGACGAAGTCACTACGGGGGTAAATCTGAAGATAGTCATTGACAATGCTGCCAAGATGAAGGCTGACGGCCGGCACGCGCAGCCGCCCGTGCGAGTCTCCGTATCAGATGTTTACGTGGATAACAGCGGGACGGCGGCGCAGGTGACGATATGCGTTGATCAAACTAAAATGTCAATGCTTGACGACAAGGGCAATGACGTAACAACGAGAGCAGAAAGGATTCAGGTACCGTCAGTGACAAGGATGACACCTTCAGGCGGTCAATCCTGGCTGGCCTCTGAGGAGCAGCGCGGGCGGGACGGGGAGTGCTCGGTTGGCTAGTAGGATCAACATGAGGAATGCGCGCTTTTCAAGCTCGAGTTTACTCGTTATGGTCATAGTTGCAGGACTCGTCTCGTTTTCTTCTGTCGCAGAGGCAGGCAATGCGACTGTCGGTGGGGATGCGTCGGCGTCAGGTGATGGTGGTGGTGAGATCACTGCGTCTGTGACCGTGGAGTATGTGACTGCAGGGTCGGGTGGTGATGGTGGAGGTGTTACGTCCTCGTCATCTGAGTCGGTTACTGTAAATCCTATCTGTCGTTACGTTCCTTTCGTGAGTCCCGCAGAATTGAAAGGAATGATGAAGGGGTCCAATAAGCAAGAACCAAGCGATAGTGACATGAGGAAACTATATCCCGGTTATGAGGAGCACAAGAACGACAGTGGGGGGAGCTGGTACGCGCGGTCTTGCAAGATGTTGTACCTGGCCCCTGCTCTTGGTGGTTCCCGTGTGTCTGAGGAGGAGAGGGCTGAGGATGCCCGGGAGATCAGTGAGTTCTACGCGAATAATCCTGATGAGATCATCTGGGTCGAGCCCGGCGCGAGCCCGCCGGCTCCTCGTATCTCGGCAGGTCGACTCGCCCGGGCCGCGTGGAAGGTGGTGAAGATTCCTGCTCCGACGGTTCAGACGAATCCGAAGGTTGGCTCTCAGGGTGCGACGCTGGTGGGGATGGATACCTGGGTGTGGGCTACTGGTGAGACTCCAACGAGTGTCAAGGCGACCGCGACGGCCGGGAGCACCTCCGTGACTGTCACTGCCGGGTCTTCTGGCCTGCAGCTGTCGGCCCCCGACGGGAAGGCCTCCTGCACTGGGTTCGGTATCGCGTGGCACTCCGGCATGCCTGAGGGGTCGAGTCCCTGCACGATCTCCTTCAACCGCTCCAGCGCTCACCTAGGTGGCAGCACGCCGTTGACGATCAAGGTCGCCTACTCGGCCTCCTACTCCGGTAGTGATGGGAGTAGCGGCACCCTGCCGGCCATCACCACCACCAGTACCGTCAACCTCCCCGTCGCCGAGGTCCAGACCCTCACCACCAACCACAACAACCCCCGCCAGAACTGAGGTGGGACAAACGACTTGACCGTGCCACAGGCACAGTAAGAACGAGAGTACGGATCACGTACGTTCTCGAACCCGAACGGAAGGCCATCACGCTGACCACCTTCCGCAAGCAGCGCCAGAATGAGCGAGGGGAGGTCCTACGAGCCGGGCGGGCCCAGGCGGCCTATCAGCCCACACAGGCAGCGACCAAGGACGCCCGAAAGAGGAGGAAGTAATCATGAGGACCACACCGTTCCGACAGGCCGAGGCCGAGGCTCTGGCTGCCATGACTTCGGACGAGCGTGCCCGATTCGATGTCGCTGAGGCCGAGGAAGAAACCCGCCTGCAGCTCGCTGAGCTCGTCTACGCCGCACGTACGCGCGCAGGGCTGACCCAGGCCGAGTTGGCTAGGCGCATGGGAACCCAACAGTCAGTCATCTCCGCCGTCGAGAACGGTGGGCGGATTCCCTCCGTCTCGACTCTCTGGCGTATCGCCCACGCACTGAACCTGCGCCTGACTATCGATATGGCTGCTGCGAGCTGAACCCGAGAAATCGCCCAGGGTTTGATGCCGGCAGTGATCCTTTCGTCTCATCACTGCTTTCATGAAGCCTGGGGCGATTCACGCCGTTGGGCGGGTTTTGCTGTGCTTGCGGTTGTACCACCTTTGTGTTGCTGTTTGCGCTGGTCGGTGTGAGCTGCTGGCGGGAGGTGGGGTGTGGCCTTCGTAGGGTGTCGTGACTTTGTTGTGATCTGGCGGGTAGAGTCGAGGGGTTGCTGCTGTGCCGGGGGATTGTGCTCGGCCTGATTGTGGAGGTGCTTCCTTATGGCTCGTTGCCTTGTCCGTCTGTCTGGTCGGCGTTGTGCTGCAAGCGTCCTGGGAGTAGGCGTGCTGGCCGGCTCACTCGTTCTGGCTGGTTGTTCGTCGAGCAGTCCGAAAGGCGGAGGAACGATCCCGCCCCTCAATACTGCGGGTGCCAGCGCTGCATCGACGACGGGGACGGCAGCCTCGGGTGGGGCGTCAGCCAGCGCAAGTGGTGCTGCCAGCGCTGGCGCGGTGACTGCTGAGTCCTTGTCCGACCCCACCTTGGGGTACACAGTGGTCTCCATCCCCGATGGCCTGGATGCCACCCAGACCAAGATCCTTCAGGACTTCATCGCCTACGACAAAGTAACCTGGCGAATCTGGTTCGGTGGAGGAAAAGACACAACGGGAATCGACAAAGTTGCCACCGGGTTAACGTTGCAGCACGTTATCGACAATGCGGCCAAGATGAAGGCCGATGGTCGGCGCGCGCAACCACCCGTGCGAGTCTCCGTATCAGATGTTTATGTGGATGGCGGTGGGGTATCGGCGCAGGTGGCGATATGCGTTGATCAAAGAAAAATGTCAATGCTTGATAATAATGGTAATGATGTGACAACTCAAGCAGACAGGGGCCAGGTGCCGTTAGCGACAAAGATGGTGCATCCCGGCGATAACAGCTGGTTGGCCGCTGAAGAGCAGCAGGGGCGGGACGGGGAGTGTTCGGTTGGCTAGTAGGATCAACATGAGAAATGCGCGCTTTTCAAGCTCGATTTTACTCGTTATGGTCATAGTTGCAGGGCTCGTCTCGTTTTCTTCTGTCGCAGAGGCAGGCGATACGACTGTTGGCGGGGGATTCGTTCGTATGTAGGTCGCCTTTGGCCGAGGGTGGGGTGTGGGCTTCGTCGTGACGCCGTGACTTGCCTGTGATCTGGCGGGTAGAGTCGAGGGGTTCATGCTGCGCCGGGAGATTGTGCTCGGCCTGATCGTGGAGGTGCTTCCTCATGACTCGTTCCCTTGTCGGCCTGTCCGGTCGCCGTCGTGTTGCCAGCGTCCTGGGAGTGGGCCTGCTCGCAGGCTCGCTCGCTCTGGCTGGTTGTTCGTCGAGCAGTCCAAAGGGCGGGGGCACGATCCCACCGGTCAACGCGGCGGGTGCTAGTGGTGGTTCGACGGCATATGCGTCTACCTCGGGAGGGGCGTCAACCGGTGCAAGTGGTGCTGCCAGTACCGGTGCGGTGACTGCTGAGTCCCTGTCCGACCCCGACCTGGGCTACACAGTGGTCTCCATCCCCGACGGCTTGGACGCGGCTCAGACCAGGGTCCTTCAGGACTACGTCGCCTACGACAAGGCCACCTGGCGCGTCTGGTCCACGCGGGAAGGGCTGGACGAGGCGCTGGGTCGAACCACGGGGGCAGCGCAAGTGACGCTTCAGAATACTTATGATTCTATGACCGATCAGGACAACCCTCCGATGAAGGTTGGTGTCGGAGCTATCGAGGTATCGGAAGGCGAACAGAGTGCTGACGTGACGGTGTGCCTCGACAGGACGCAAGTGACCAACACCGATTTTCAAGGGAACGATGTCACCAATAAAGAAAGGCAGCGTCGAGTTAAGATACAGGTTCACATGGTGCCGGACGATAGCGGTGTATGGGTCACGGAAAACGAAAAGAAACTTTCCTTCAATGAATGCACTACTGAATCTGGGAAGTAAAGAAATATATTAGGGGCTTCTGTGGTGAATGTCAAGATTGTAAATACTGGACTGGCAGGCTTGCTTCTACTGTGTCTCGGCGTGCCGGCTCCAGAAGTGCTGGCAGAAATGGACAAGAGTGCACCATCTGAGGTGTCTGGTTCTGCGGAGGGTACCGATGATGGTGGTGGTGTGGTGACTATCTCGGTGGAGTCGAGTGTGACGACGGCCGGTTCTGGTGGGGGTGACGGTAGTGGTGGGGTGACGTCCTCGTCGTCGTCCAGCACGGAGGTGACGGTGAAGCCGGTGTGCTACTACAGGGCGGGCAAGACCGGCGCCGAGCAGGCCAGTCAGATCGACAAGAATAAGGCTGTTGCGGCTGAGCGGCAGAAGAAGCAAAACCAGAAGCCCACCAAAAATGGTTCAGGGCGGCCGTCTTATATCCTTAAGAGCGGGAACACCTACCCCGACTATGAGTCTCATCGGGACGACACCCAGGGGCGCTGGTACTTCCGCTACTGCGACGGAAGCTTCTATGACCCGAAGAATCCTGAGGAGTTCAATAACGAGCGTAAGGCGTTCTTCGAAGCCAACCGCGACCAGAACATCTGGGTCCCGGCCGGACAGCAGGCCCCCAGGCCGTATATCTCGGGGACCCGCCTGGCGAAGGTCGCCTGGGAGGCGGTGAAGATTCCTGCTCCGACGGTGGAGACAAATCCGAAGGTCGGCACCCAGGGCGCGACCCTGGTAGGGATGGACACCTGGGTGTGGGCCACCGGCAGCACCCCGACCAGCGTGACCGCCAGGGCCACTGCCGGCAGCACCACCGCCACTATCACCGCCGGCTCCTCCGGACTGCAGCTGTCGGCACCTGACGGGAAGGCCTCCTGCATCGGCTTCGGTATCGCCTGGCACCAGGGGATGCCTGAGGGCTCGAGCCCCTGCACCATCTCCTTCAACCGCTCCAGCGCTCACCTGGGTGGTACCACGCCGCTGACCATCAAGGTCGCCTACTCAGCCTCCTACACCGCCACCGACGGCAACAGCGGCACCCTGCCGGCTATCACCACCACCAGTACCGTCAACCTCCCCGTCGCCGAGGTCCAGACCTTGACCACCAACCACAACAACCCCCGCCAGAACTGAGCTGGCCACGGCATCTAAAGCAGCCATTCCCCGTCAGCACGCCCGCGTACTGACAGGGACATCCTGCGCGTTGGGGGACAGGATTCCTGTCCCCCAACGCGTGACTGGTCCCTGGCCGGAGGGGAATGTCCCCGACCATGAGGGTGGGCGGCGGCGCAACCTGACCAATCTGGTTGACCAGGTCGCTTTCTCCTGGGACCATCAATGCATGAAGACGGTGAAGGTTCAGGAGGCGAAGACGCATTTGTCGGCGCTGTTGGTGGAGGTCGAGCAGGGGGCGACCATCAACATCGCCCGAGGGCGTCAGACAGTGGCGCGTTTGGTTCCAGTCGGGGGCGAGCGGGAGCTGGGCTTCGGCGGATACCAGCTGCCGGACACGTTCTTCGACGAGCTGCCGGAGGAGGAGCTGAGTGCCTGGGAGGGTGCATGAAGGGCTACCTGCTCGATACGCATGCGCTCATGTGGGCGATCAATGAGCCCTCGCGTCTGGGCGGGAGGGCTGTCGAGGTGCTGCGAGACCGAGGGAATCTCGTGGTGGTCTCCGCCGCCAGTGCATGGGAGCTGCATACCAAGAACCGCATTGGGAAACTGCCTGGAGCGGGGCCGTGGCTGGATGCTCTCGAGGGGCACGTGCGACGGCTCGGAGCGGAGTTCTTGCCCATCGAGTGGTCGCACGCGCGCTTGAGCGGGCAGCTTGAGTGGTCGCATCGCGATCCCTTTGATCGGATGCTGGCGGCGCAAGCGATGTACGAGTCGCTTGCGTTGGTGACGCGCGATCCGGCCTTCGAGGAACTGTCCGGTGTGACGATCCTGTGGTGAGTGGTCGTTGCCTAGAGAATCTGTCGAATGTCTTGTTCGATCACGTCACCAACGCCGGTGGGGGCTGGTGCTGTGCCTATGACGTGACCGCCTTGTATTTCGAGGCCGAGCGTGAGGACGAGCTGCGCAAGGTCGGTTGCTCCAAGGTGAGGCGTGTCGACCTTCAGGCCATCGTTGGGGCACGCCAGGTCCGGGCCCTCGGTGACCTGGAGGCTCACTTCCACTGGGAAGGTGACGCCTTCACCGACGGGTAGCTGATTGACACCATCACTCCCAAAAGTGGCGGAGTGCGACTCTGGCTGGGATGGATGCCTGGGTGTGGGACATTGGTGAGACTCCAGCTGTTGCCAAGGTGACCGCGACTGCCCGGGCCTGGTGTCCCGGGCTGTTGGTCAGGTTGGTCCGGTCTCGTCGCGGTGGGCGGGGAGACCTCGGTCGGCTCGCTTCCTCACGGGGATCTTCGACGCTGTCTGGGACACTTCACCGTGGCTGGGGGCACTCCGTTCCAGGCAGGGGCTGTTTGTGCGTCGGGGGACGGAAATCCTGTCCCCCAGTGCGCAGGGTGTCCCTGTCGATGACGAGCCCTTGACATCGGCCATCATCCTGGATGGCCTGACCGGCAAGCCTGCGCAGCAGGCCTGGTTCCTCCTTCTGAGGACTGTTGGCATCACGTACCCTCGCCAGAACAGGGGTGTAGCAAGGAGGGCGACGAAGGTCGAGACATGTTCGTGATCTTCGCGGTACTGTCGACGGGTTGGTTTCCGCCGGGTTGATTCCGGCCGACAGTCAGGAGCCCCCGTGGCACATGCCGAGAACCGCCCCGCGAGTCGAGCCGGAGCCCGTCGTCGAGCCGCCGCACTGGGCTGCCTGCTGCTCGCCGGCTCACTGGCCCTGACCGGCTGCTCCTCCAAGGACGCCAAACCCGACGCCAAGGCGCCCGCCAGCAGAGCCGCCTCCGCGGGGAAGCCGACATCGGCCCCCTCAGCCGCCGCCACGGCGTCGAGCACCGCCGGCACCGTCACCGCGGCCTCCCTGTCCGACACCCAGCTCGGGTACACCGTCACCGCGATTCCCGCCGGCCTCGACGCCAAGCGGGTCGCGATCCTCCAGGACTTCGTGGCCTACGACCAAATGTCCTGGAAGCTGTGGGTCGGCGGCGGGCAGGACACCAGCAAGGTACCCACCGTCACCACCGGCAACCTCCAGCAGCAGCTCATCAACGACGCCTCCACCTTGCAGAATACGGGGCAGAAGGCCAAGACCCCGGTCAAGGTGGCGATCTCCGAGGTCGCCATGAGCGCCGACGGCCAGAACGCCACCGTCTCCTACTGCGTGGACATGACGCAGGTGACCTACGTCGACGCACAGGGCAAGGACGTCACCGAACCATCCAACAAGGCGCGGATCCCGGCGAAGAACACCATGGTCCCCGGCAGTAACGGGCACTGGCTTGCCTCCGAGGAGGAAGAAACCGGGGAGCCGAACACCTGCAAGGTCGACTGATAAAGAAACGGCCCGGAGGGTGAGCGACCTGTTAACCGCACTCGCTCGCCTGACCCGGGCCGTCAGTGTCCTTGTGGATACCCTCGGCAAGTGGTTCGGATGAGCCGCTTACTTAGGGGAGCCGCCCGGTACCCGCCGGGTGGCTCCCCGCCATTATGCCAGCCGGCTTGCGCCAGTGTCCACGTGCTGTTGACCGCCGTCGTCCGGTCTGGGAAGCCCATCGGGGCAGGTGAGCCTTGGTTTCAGGTGAGGCATGGCTTGCCTGTGAATCATAAGTAACACCCACGAGGACTTGCGATGTAGTAAAGTAATGGCCATGAACGCAGACACCATGACAACACCGTCCATCAACCTCTCCTTCACCGCCTCCGCCGCCCTGAGCGACAACCTCCAGCGCGTCCTGACCGACCTCATCGCCCTCGAGCTCGTCGGCAAGCAGATCCACTGGAACATCGTTGGCCCGAACTTCCGCGACGTCCACCTCAACCTCGACGAGGTTGTCGACATCGCTCGCGCCGGCTCCGACGAGGTCGCCGAGCGCATGCGCGCCATCAACGCCGTCCCCGACGGCCGCCCGGCCACCGTCTCCGCCGCCACCACCGTCCCGGCCGCCCCCGAGGGCGAGATCCTCACCAGCGAGGGCGTCGCCTACATCGTCTCCGCCATCGAGGCCGTCGTCGCCACCCTGCGCGGCGTGGACGAGGACGTCGACTCCGAGGACCCCACCTCCTCCGGCATCGTCGAGGACCTCATCGGCAAGCTCGAGCAGCAGGCCTGGTTCCTCTCCGCCGAGGTCCGCAAGCCCGTCCGCTGAGCCTGAGGCTCGCGCCGACGCGCTGACTCCATCACGTGGGGCCCACCTCCTGGCGAGGTGGGCCCCACGTTCGTGTCCACGGGGCGGACTGCCGGCCCCGGGGTGGCATGCTCGCCGGGGCGGTCCCAGATCTCATGCCCGCCAGTCGCCCAGGGCTCCTTCCAGGCAGCCCAGCGCTGCGTCAATCAGGCTGTGGCGCTGGTCGTCGGGGCAGCCGGCGTGCACCCAGCGCAGGCAGGCGTCGTCGAGGAAGCCGAGGTAGCCCCACAGGGCGAA
>ERZ773003.1369-NODE-1369-length-14331-cov-14.230317_pt1 | contig 14331 bp, 8 predicted proteins | sample MGYA00580668_ERZ773003 | MGnify/ENA primary metagenome ERZ773003 (study PRJEB29015, sample SAMEA2738002) | human oral metagenome | biome: human oral; feature: human-associated habitat; material: dental | place: China | collected 2126 ... | reverse complement strand
CTTTTCATCAGGAGGAAGGATTGTTTAAGAAAAATAAAGACATTCTTAATATTGCCTTGCCAGCTATGGGCGAAAACTTTTTGCAGATGCTCATGGGGATGGTGGACAGTTATTTGGTTTCTCATTTAGGATTGATAGCCATTTCAGGCGTATCAGTAGCTGGGAATATTATCACGATTTATCAGGCGATTTTCATTGCTCTGGGAGCTGCTATTTCCAGTGTTATTTCAAAAAGTTTAGGGCAGAAGGATCAGTCTAAGTTAGCCTATCATGTGACTGAAGCGTTGAAGATTACCTTACTATTAAGTTTCCTTTTAGGATTTTTGTCTATCTTCGCTGGGAAAGAGATGATAGGACTTTTGGGGACGGAGAGAGATGTAACTGAGAGTGGTGGACTCTACCTATCTTTGGTAGGCGGATCGATTGTTCTCTTAGGTTTAATGACTAGTCTGGGAGCCTTGATTCGTGCAACGCATAATCCACGTTTGCCTCTCTATGTTAGTTTTTTATCCAATGCCTTGAATATTCTTTTTTCAAGTCTAGCTATTTTTGTTCTGGATATGGGGATAGCTGGTGTTGCTTGGGGGACAATTCTGTCTCGTTTGATAGGTCTTGTGATTTTATGGTCGCAATTAAAGTTGCCTTTTGAGAAACCGACTTTTGGTTTAGATAAGGAACTATTGACCTTAGCTTTGCCAGCAGCTGGAGAGCGGCTCATGATGCGGGCTGGAGATGTCGTAATCATTGCCTTGGTTGTTTCTTTTGGAACGGAGGCAGTTGCTGGGAATGCAGTTGGAGAAGTCTTGACCCAGTTTAACTATATGCCTGCCTTTGGCGTAGCTACGGCAACGGTCATGCTGGTGGCCCGAGCAGTTGGAGAGGATAATTGGGAAAGAGTAGCTAATTTGAGCAAGCAAACCTTTTGGCTTTCTTTGCTCCTCATGTTACCCTTGACGCTTAGTGTCTATGCCTTGGGCATACCACTGACTCATCTCTATACGACTGATTCTCTAGCGGTGGAGGCTAGTGTTCTAGTGACACTTTTTTCACTACTTGGTACTCCTATGACGATAGGAACAGTCATCTATACAGCAGTCTGGCAGGGTTTGGGCAATGCTCGCCTTCCCTTTTATGCGACAAGTATAGGAATGTGGTGTATCCGCATTGGAACAGGATATCTGATGGGGATTGTGCTTGGTTGGGGCTTGCCTGGTATTTGGGCCGGAACCCTTTTGGATAATGGTTTTCGTTGGTTATTTCTACGTTACCGTTACCAGCGTTACTTGAGCTTGAAAGGATAGGAAATGCAAAAAACAGCTTTTATTTGGGATTTAGACGGAACTTTATTGGACTCTTACGAAGCGATTTTGTCAGGGATTGAGGAGACTTTTGCTCAGTTTGCTATTCCTTATGATAAGGAGAAGGTGAGAGAGTTTATCCTCAAGTATTCTGTACAAGATTTGCTTGTGCAGGTGGCAGAAGAGCGAAAGCTAGATGTGGAAGTGCTAAATCAGGTGCGTGCACAGAGTCTGGCTGAGAAGAATGCTCAGGTAGTTTTGATGCCAGGTGCGCGTGATGTGCTAGCTTGGGCAGAGGAATCAGGAATTCAACAGTTTGTCTACACTCATAAAGGAGATAATGCTTTTACCATTCTAAGAGACTTGGGTTTGGAATCTTATTTTACAGAGATTTTAACCAGTCAGAGTGGCTTTGCCCGCAAGCCTAGTTCAGAAGCGGCTACCTATCTGTTAGACAAGTATCAGTTGAATCATGATAATACTTATTATATAGGGGATCGGGCTCTGGATGTGGAATTTGCTCAGAATAGTGGGATTCAAAGTATCAACTTTTTAGAGTCGACTTATGAAGGAAATCACAGAATTCAAGGGTTAGCAGATATTCCTCTTATTTTTAAGGTTAAGTGATAAAAATATTGTGTCAGTTTTGTGACAGAGACCTAACAAACTATTTCAAGTAATCGAGTTTGTTACAAGGAATAGACAGTTCTGTTAAATAGGCCCGAGAGGGCTTTTTTTCTACATTTTTTGTGTTATCATAGACAGGTACTCATTTGAAAGGAATTTGAAAGAATGAAGAAAAGAATATTATTAGCCTCAACAGTAGCCTTGTCATTTGCCCCAGTATTGGCAACTCAAGCAGAAGAAGTTCTTTGGACTGCACGTAGTGTTGAGCAAATCCAAAATGATTTGACTAAAACGGATAACAAAACAAGTTATACCGTTCAGTATGGTGATACCTTGAGCACCATTGCAGAAGCCTTGGGTGTAGATGTCACAGTTCTTGCGAATTTGAATAAAATCACTAATATGGACTTGATTTTCCCAGAAACCGTTTTGACAACGACTGTCAATGAAGAAGAGGTAACGGAAGTTGAAATCCAAACTCCTCAAGCAGACTCTAGTGAAGAAGTGACAACTGCGACAGCAGATTTGACAACCAATCAAGTGACGGTTGATGATCAAACTGTTCAGGTTGCAGACCTTTCTCAACCGATTGTAGAAGCTCCAAAAGCGGTAGAAACTACAAGAACAAAAGAAGTGGCAACAAGTTCAGAAGTTGCAGAGACAGTGACTGCTTCAGAAGAAGTAGCGCCTTCTACAGGAACTTCTGCTTCAGAGGAGCAAACAGCCGAGACAAGCAATGCAGTTGCAGAGGCCGCTCCTCAGGCAACGATTCCAGCTGAGAAAGAGGAAACACAAGCAAGCCCTCAAGCTGAATCAGCAGTAGAAGCAACTACAGCGCCAGTAGAAGAAAAAGCAACCGAAACAACTGCAACAAGTTCAGAAGAAGCAAAAGAAGCCTCATCAAATGAAGCTACAACAGCAGTTTCTACTTATCAACCAGAAGAGACGAAAACAACTTCAGCAACTTACGCAGCTCCAGCAGCGCCCGATTATGCTGGACTGGCAGTAGCAAAATCTGAAAATGCAGGCCTTCAACCACAAACAGCTGCCTTTAAAGAAGAAATTGCTAACTTGTTTGGTATCACATCCTTTAGTGGTTACCGTCCAGGAGACAGTGGAGATCACGGAAAAGGTTTGGCTATCGACTTTATGGTACCAGAAAGCTCAGAACTAGGGGATAAGATTGCGGAATACGCTATTCAAAATATGGCCAGCCGAGGAATTAGTTACATCATTTGGAAACAACGTTTCTATGCTCCATTCGATAGCAAATATGGACCAGCTAATACTTGGAACCCAATGCCGGATCGTGGTAGCGTGACAGAAAACCACTATGACCACGTTCACGTTTCAATGAATGGATAAACCAGACTTGGTAATATCATTTTGACGAATGAGATATAGCTTTCGTGATAGGAAGCGAGTCTTGTTCGTTTTTTCTTTGTCATACTCTTCGAAAATCTCTTCAAACCACGTCAGTTTTATCTGCAACCTCAAAGCTGTGCTTTGAGCAACCTACGGATAGCTTGCTAGTTAGCTCTTTGACTTTCATTGAGTATCAATATGAATGGAAAATGGAAGTTACCATTTTGTAATGATTGAAGCAACATTCTTGCAATCTATTTTATTTTATAATATAATTGATTAGTCAATTGTTGATGAATCAATAGAAAGGAGAAAGAAATGCTAGAGATTCAAGATTTACTTTATCAACTCCGCTTGTCTGAGCAAGCGAGTACGCAATTGTTTGAAAAAAGACTTGGAATTAGTTTGACAAGGTATCAGATTTTATTATTTTTGCTGGAGAATTCTCCTTGTAACCAAATGGCAGTTCAGGAGCGTTTGAAAATTGATCAGGCTGCCTTGACACGACATTTCAAGATTCTGGAAAAGGAAGGTTTGGTGGAGCGTCATCGCAATCCTGAAAATCAACGGGAAGTGTTGGTAGAGGCTACGAAGTATGCGAAGGAGCAGTTAGTGGTGAATCCCCCTCTGAAGCATATCAAGGTTAAGGAAGAGATGGAAAGTATCTTAACAGAATCTGAAAAAACAGAACTCAGCCGTTTATTAAATAAATTGGTTTTGGGTATTGAAAATATAGAAATTTAAGGAGAAATAGATGTCAATTATTACAATCATTTTAGCAACGATTGTTGCTTTGGAGCATTTTTACATTTTTTATTTGGAAAGTATTGCAACGCAATCAGATGCGACTAGTCATGTCTTTAACATGGACAAGGAAGAACTGGCTCGTCCGTCAGTAAGTTCATTGTTTAAAAATCAAGGGATTTATAATGCTTTGCTAGGAGTCTTTCTCTTGTATGGGATTTATTTCTCACAGAATTTAGAAATTGTGACTATTTTTGTCTTATTTGTGATTGGGGCTGCGGCTTATGGCTCTCTCACAGCAGATAAGAAAATTATTTTGAAGCAAGGTGGACCAGCTATTTTGACCTTGATTAGCATTTTACTTTTTAAATAAACTCAAAAGGTCAATCCTAGTCTCGCTAGTCCTTTTCACTCCAGAATAAGGGAAATATGTTATACTTGTCTTTAAGAAAAGAGTTTTATTGAAATGGTTTTGAGGAGTTAGAAATGAAAGTATTAGTGACAGGCTTTGAGCCCTTTGGAGGGGAAAAGGTTAATCCAGCTTTGGAGGCCATTAAAGGTTTGCCAGCTGAAATCCATGGCGCTGAGGTCAGCTGGCTAGAAGTGCCAACAGTTTTTTACAAATCTGCTCAAGTATTGGAAGAAGAGATGAACCGTTATCAACCTGACTTTGTCCTTTGTATCGGCCAAGCAGGTGGAAGGTCTAGCTTGACACCTGAGCGAGTAGCCATTAATCAAGACGATGCACGCATTACTGATAATGAGGGTAATCAACCGATTGACCTTCCCATTCGCCCAGACGGTGCTCCGGCCTACTTTAGTAGTCTGCCGATTAAAGCGATGGTTCAGGCTATAAAAAAAGAGGGATTACCGGCCTCTGTTTCCAATACGGCAGGAACTTTTGTCTGCAATCATTTGATGTATCAGGCCCTCTATTTGGTAGAAAAGAAATTTCCACATGTTAAGGCAGGTTTTATGCATATTCCTTATATGATGGAACAGGTGGTGAATCGGCCTACCACTCCAGCTATGAGTTTAGTGGATATTAGGCGAGGGCTAGAAGCGGCAATCGGCGCCATTATAGAATATGGAGATCAGGATCTCAAGTTGGTAGGCGGAGAAATTCATTGATAGAAAAAAGCTTGAGGGGCCACCTTCAAGCTTTTGGACGTTTTCGAGCCAGTACTGCTCGGTAAAAAATTATTTTATTGATTTGAATGTAGGGTAGGAGTGAGAAACTAGCAATCCCAAAGGTAATCCAATTGAGGAAATACCAAGGAAGGAGTTGTAAGTCTAGGACAAAGCGCTGAAATTTGTAACCTTTCATTAAGAAACGGCTGGTTTTAAGTATTTGCCCTGGTTTGGCTTGTCCTAAATCTAGAGTATCACAGAGGAGAAATTCTACCTGCGAATAGGCATAGTATTGTGGAATATAGAGACTATTTCCGACAATCATCAAGAGGATACTTGCTAGAAAGTAGAGACCAAATGTCATGAGGAAACGCTCGGTTTCAATTGACGTAAGATCCAGATTGGGAAACTCAGGATGAAGGGCAACGAATTTCTTTGCAAGAAAGCTACTGTAAAAGAGGAAGTAAATCCCGAGCAAACTAGGAATGCTCCATAAAAAGAGATAGAAGCGTTTGAGAAGGAGAGTTAAAAAGGTTTGTGAAAAGTGCTCTTCGTTAAAGAGAGTGAGACTATTTTTGACGGATAGTTCTGTATCTGGATTCTTGATGAGTTTCAGCGTTGTATAGACGGAACTGGTTAGAAGTATCGTCCCGATAAAGGAGACTAATAGTGGAAAAAGGTAAGCTTGGAATACATGACCAAGCACGCTTAAAAAGGGTTGCTCTAAAATAGACTCGTTGATACGCTCTAAGGGATTGAGGAAGCCAGACAAGATGACTAGCATGCTAGGTAAGAGATAGACGAGAAAGAGGCGGGGATTTTCAGATTGAAATTGTCTGGCCTGCAGACGAATGGTTTTTAAATCAATTTTTGGGTATTTCATTCTCTCATTATACCATAGTTCGTGACAGTTCAAGCTTTTTTTGATAAAATCATACAGTATGCCCTTGGGCACAAAGTATGAACTGGGACTGTTTTTCCCAGCTTCGGAGGTAGAAAATGTCAGATTCACCAATCAAATATCGTTTGATTAAGAAAGAAAAACACACGGGAGCTCGTCTGGGAGAAATCATCACACCCCACGGTACCTTCCCAACACCTATGTTTATGCCAGTTGGGACACAAGCCACTGTCAAAACTCAGTCGCCTGAAGAATTGAAGGAGATGGGTTCGGGAATTATCCTGTCAAACACCTATCATCTCTGGCTTCGTCCTGGAGATGAACTCATCGCTCGCGCAGGTGGTCTCCACAAGTTCATGAATTGGGACCAGCCTATCTTGACAGATAGTGGTGGTTTCCAGGTTTATTCCTTAGCAGATAGCCGCAATATCACAGAAGAAGGTGTAACTTTTAAAAACCATCTCAATGGTTCTAAGATGTTCCTATCGCCAGAAAAAGCTATCTCTATTCAGAATAATCTGGGCTCAGACATCATGATGTCCTTTGACGAATGTCCCCAGTTTTATCAGCCTTATGACTACGTGAAGAAATCAATCGAGCGTACCAGTCGTTGGGCTGAGCGTGGTTTGAAGGCTCACCGTCGTCCACATGACCAAGGTTTGTTTGGAATTGTGCAAGGGGCAGGATTTGAAGACCTGCGTCGCCAATCAGCTCATGACCTTGTCAGCATGGATTTCCCAGGCTACTCTATCGGTGGCTTAGCAGTGGGAGAAACCCACGAAGAAATGAATGCGGTCTTGGACTTTACAACTCAACTGCTGCCTGAAAATAAACCTCGCTATTTGATGGGTGTGGGAGCGCCAGATAGCTTGATTGATGGGGTGATTCGTGGTGTAGATATGTTTGACTGTGTCTTGCCGACTCGTATCGCTCGTAACGGAACTTGTATGACCAGTCAAGGTCGTTTGGTTGTCAAAAATGCTCAGTTTGCTGAGGACTTTACGCCACTGGATCCTGAGTGTGATTGTTACACATGTAAGAACTATACACGCGCTTATCTTCGTCACCTGCTCAAGGCTGATGAAACCTTCGGTATCCGCTTGACTAGCTACCACAACCTTTACTTCTTGCTCAACCTGATGAAGCAAGTACGCCAAGCCATCATGGATGACAATCTCTTGGAATTCCGTGAGTATTTTGTTGAAAAATATGGCTATAATAAGTCAGGCCGTAATTTTTAAACTGGAATTGATATAAGCTAAAAATCCTAAGTTTTCTCTTGGGATTTTTCTTCTTTTTTTGATAGAATAAAGTGTATAATGAAAGGGAGAATAAACTCGTATGCGCATTAAATGGTTTTCCTTGATTAGGATTACAGGTTTACTTTTGGTACTCTTGTATCATTTCTTTCAGACTATCTTTCCTGGAGGATTTTTCGGGGTAGATGTCTTTTTCACGTTTTCAGGCTTCCTGATTACGGCTCTACTCATCGAAGAATTTTCTAAAAAGCATGAGATTGATTTGATAGGATTTTTTAGGAGACGCTTTTATCGTATCGTGCCGCCTGTGGTTTTGATGGTCTTGGTGACCATGCCTTTTACTTTCTTGGTTCGCCAAGACTATGTGGCTGGGATTGGGGGTCAGATTGCGGGTGTCTTAGGCTTCATGACCAACTTCTATGAGCTCCTAACAGGTGGGAGTTATGAATCTCAGTTCATTCCACATTTGTTTGTTCATAATTGGAGCTTGGCTGTTGAGGTTCACTACTATATCCTCTGGGGATTGGCAGTTTGGTTCTTATCCAAACAGGCTAAATCAAATGGTCAGTTGAAGGGGATGGTCTTTCTCTTATCTGCTGCTGCCTTCTTGATCAGCTTCTTCTCCATGTTTATTGGTAGTTTTCTAGTAACTTCTTATTCTTCTGTTTACTTCTCTAGTTTAACTCATGTCTATCCATTCTTTTTGGGAAGTATCTTAGCAACGATTGTAGGTGTTCGTCAGACAACTTCTTTAGTTAAGCAGTTGAATAAAATCTGGGATTTACGAAAGACCCTTTTAGTTTTTGGAGGAGGTTTTGGCTTCTTACTCATTTTGACCTTCTTTGTCAAATTTACCTATCTCTTTGCCTATCTTATGGGCTTCTTGCTTGCCAGTCTTGCAACCCTTGCTATGATTTTGGCGGCGCGTGTCTTACATGAAAAGACTCCTAACGTGCAGGAGCCAAAGATGATCAGCTTTTTAGCGGATACTAGCTATGCGGTTTATCTTTTCCATTGGCCTTTCTATATCATTTTTTCACAGTTGACATCAAATCTTTTTGCTGTGTTATTAACTTTGATTTTTTCTTATGGATTTGCCAGCCTATCATTTTATGTACTGGAACCTTGGATTGCAGGAAAGGACACACCTATTCTACAAACTCTTCGTCCCCTGCCTCATATTCATATAATCCTTGCAGCAAGTACTGGAATTTTGGCCTTCATTGTCTTCTTAGTAACTCTGTTGGCACCACAAGTGGGAGCTTTTGAGACAGACTTAACTGTAAATGGCTTGAAGCAAGCTGCAACAAATATTGGTCAGACCAAGTTGATGGCAGAACGAGCAGAAGCTGATAGTTTAGGAATTGCTGATGGCACTATGTTAATTGGTGACTCGGTGGCTTTAAGGGCAAATACAGCTTTGCAGACAGCCCTTCCTGGAGCACAGATTAACGCGCAGGTCAGCAGAACAACCAAGACTGCCAATGAAATCATGCTAAATAATAGCCAGAATAAATTTCTACCAAAGATGGTGGTTATTGCAACTGGGGTAAATAATCCTGAAAATTACAAGGAAGATTGGGATAGCATCGTGAAAAATCTTCCTAAGGGCCACCATATGGTTTTGGTGACTCCTTATGAGGGGGATAAGGCAAAAGAGACCTATGCAATCGTTGAGAAAGAGGCTGCCTATATGAGAGAATTGGCAGAGAAGACTCCTTACATCACGATAGCAGATTGGAATCAAGTTGCGAAAGAGCATCCAGAAATTTGGACTGGAACAGACCAAGTCCATTTTGGAAGTGACAACAGTAAAATTGAAGCAGGAGCAAAATTGTATGCAGATACGATTGCTGCAGCCTTGCAAACAGCTCAAGACAAGCCAGTCAAATCAAAATAACTTGTATTTAAAAGAGAAGAGTTGGAGAAATCCAGCTCTTTTAAAATATCTCTAGAAAATAGGTCTATACCATTTACAAATGAAAAAGAAAGGTTTATAATGTAATTGACATAATAAATTGTAGAATCAATCTTTTAAGGAGGTTAACATTATGCCTAACTATATTAAAGCGGATCAGTTTTTCTACCCACACGGAGTTCGTCGTGGTGGTTACTTGGAACTTGTGGATGGCAAGTTTGGAAAACATGTCGAGCAGATTCCTGAGGGAGCGGAGATTATTGACTATACAGGTTATAGCATTGCTCCAGGACTTGTAGATACCCACATTCATGGATTTGGCGGTGTGGATGTTATGGATAATAATATCGAAGGAACCCTTCATACCATGAGTGAAGGACTTCTTAGCATGGGGGTAACGAGCTTCTTGCCAACCACTTTGACATCATCTTATGAGCAATTGCTTGCGGTAACAGAAAATATTGGTGCTCGTTACCAGGAAGCAAGTGGAGCCAAGATTCGTGGAATCTATTTCGAAGGACCTTATTTCACAGAGAAATACAAGGGGGCTCAAAACCCTGCTTACATGAAAGATCCTCGTATGGATGAGTTCCGTACTTGGCAAAAAGCAGCAAATGGCTTGCTAAATAAAATTGCCCTTGCGCCAGAGCGTGAAGGTGTAGAAGACTTTGTACGGACTATCACTGGAGAAGGTGTGACGGTTGCTCTTGGGCACTCAAACGCGACTTTTGATGAAGCTAAAAAAGCAGTCGATGCTGGAGCGAGTGTTTGGGTACACGCCTACAATGGCATGCGTGGCTTGACTCACCGCGAACTGGGTATGGTTGGAGCCATGTACCAATTGCCACATACCTATGCAGAGTTGATCTGTGACGGCCATCACGTAGATCCAAAAGCCTGCGAAATTCTTATCAAACAAAAAGGAACTGAAAATATTGCCCTTATCACAGACTGTATGACAGCGGGTGGATTGGAAGACGGCGACTACATGTTGGGAGAATTTCCAGTTGTCGTTGCAAATGGAACTGCTCGTCTCAAATCGACAGGTAACTTGGCAGGTTCTATTCTCAAACTCAAAGACGGTTTGAAAAATGTTGTCGACTGGAACATTGCCTCTCCACACGAAGCAGTTATGATGGCCAGCTTCAACCCAGCAAAATCTGTTCACATTGATGATGTTTGTGGACAAATCCGTGAAGGCTATGACGCGGACTTTATCGTACTAGATAAAGATTTAGAATTGGTAGCAACCTACCTAGATGGCGTGAAACGTTATCAAGCATAAGATAGAAAGCAGAAGTTAAAGACTGATTTCTTTTCAGGTTTTATAAAGAATAAATTGCACCCCAAAAGTTAGATTTTTTCCGACTAACTTTCGGGGTGTTTTCGTTATGTGTAAAACAGAACTAAATTCTCTAGATAAACTATTCATCTAACTTTTTTGGGGAGGGAGTACTGTTTGGAAGATTTTTTAATTTCCCTAGGTAAATATCTTTAAATGAGGAGTAAGGATATACATAAGAAAATTCTTTGTTGTCTTGAAGTGACTTCCTTTTGTCTTTAGAAAATACCTCTAAATATGGTAAAATAGTAGGAGAATAATGTGAGGAAAATGAATGTCAAATAGTTTTGAAATTTTGATGAATCAACTGGGGATGCCTGCTGAAATGAGACAGGCTCCTGCTTTAGCACAGGCCGATATTGAGCGAGTTGTGGTTCATAAAATTAGTAAGGTATGGGAGTTTCATTTCGTATTTTCTAATATTTTACCGATTGAAATCTTTTTAGAATTAAAGAAAGGTTTGAGCGAAGAATTTTCTAAGACAGGGAATAAAGCTATTTTCGAAATCAAGGCTCTGTCTCAAGAATTTTCAAATCAACTCTTGCAGTCCTACTATAGGGAGGCTTTCTCTGAAGGCCCATGTACTAGTCAAGGTTTTAAATCTCTTTATCAAAATTTGCGAGTTCGTGCGGAGGGCAATCAACTCTTTATTGAAGGCTCTGAGGCGATTGATAAGGAACATTTTAAGAAGAATCATCTTCCTAATTTAGCCAAACAACTTGAAAAGTTTGGTTTTCCAACTTTTACTTGTCAAGTCGAGAAGAATGATGTGCTGACCCAAGAGCAGGAAGAGGCCTTTCATGCTGGAAATGAGCAGATTGTTCAAGCTGCCAATGAGGAAGCGCTCCGTGCTATGGAACAACTAGAACAGATGGCACCTCCTCCAGCGGAAGAGAAACCAGCCTTTGATTTTCAAGCTAAAAAAGCTGCAGCTAAACCGAAGCTGGATAAGGCAGAGATTACTCCTATGATTGAAGTGACGACGGAGGAAAATCGTTTGGTCTTTGAAGGGGTTGTTTTTGATGTGGAGCAAAAAGTGACCAGAACAGGGCGTGTTTTGATCAATTTTAAAATGACGGACTATACTTCAAGTTTTTCGATGCAAAAGTGGGTTAAGAATGAGGAAGAGGCTCAGAAGTTTGACCTAATCAAGAAAAATTCTTGGCTCCGAGTGCGTGGAAATGTGGAGATGAATAACTTCACACGCGATTTGACTATGAATGTGCAGGATGTGCAGGAAGTTGTTCACTATGAGCGGAAGGATTTGATGCCAGAAGGTGAGCGCCGGGTTGAGTTTCATGCTCATACTAACATGTCGACCATGGATGCTCTACCAGAGGTTGAAGAAATCGTTGCGACAGCTGCTAAGTGGGGACACAAGGCGGTTGCCATCACGGACCATGGGAATGTCCAGTCCTTCCCACATGGCTATAAGGCGGCTAAGAAAGCGGGAATCCAGCTGATCTATGGTATGGAAGCCAATATCGTGGAGGACCGTGTCCCTATCGTCTATAATGAAGTGGGGATGGACTTGTCCGAAGCAACCTACGTGGTCTTTGACGTGGAAACGACAGGCCTTTCAGCCATCTATAATGACTTGATTCAGGTTGCGGCCTCTAAGATGTATAAGGGGAATGTCATTGCTGAATTTGATGAATTTATCAATCCTGGACATCCCTTGTCAGCTTTTACTACTGAGTTGACTGGAATTACAGATGACCATGTCAAAAATGCCAAACCACTAGAACAAGTTCTGCAAGAATTCCAAGAATTTTGTAAAGATACGGTACTAGTTGCCCACAATGCGACCTTTGACGTTGGCTTTATGAATGCCAATTATGAGCGTCATGGTCTGCCAAAGATTAGTCAGCCAGTTATTGATACACTTGAGTTTGCTAGAAATCTCTATCCTGAGTATAAACGTCATGGTTTGGGACCTTTGACCAAGCGTTTTGGTGTGGCTTTGGAACATCACCACATGGCTAACTACGATGCGGAAGCTACAGGTCGCCTGCTTTTCATCTTTATCAAAGAGGTGGCAGAAAAACATGGTGTGACTGATCTAGCTAGACTCAACATTGATTTGATTAGTCCAGATTCTTATAAAAAAGCTCGGATTAAACATGCGACCATTTATGTCAAGAATCAGGTAGGTCTAAAAAATATCTTTAAGCTAGTTTCTTTGTCCAATACTAAGTATTTTGAAGGGGTGCCTCGGATTCCGAGAACGGTTCTAGATGCCCATCGGGAGGGCTTGATTTTGGGGTCGGCTTGCTCGGAGGGTGAAGTTTTCGATGCAGTTGTTTCTCAAGGTGTGGATGCAGCGGTTGAGGTGGCCAAGTATTATGACTTTATCGAGGTCATGCCACCAGCTATCTATGCTCCCTTGATTGCCAAGGAGCAAGTCAAGGATATGGAAGAACTCCAGACTATTATCAAGAGTTTAATAGAGGTTGGAGACCGCCTTGGCAAGCCAGTTTTGGCTACGGGAAATGTCCACTATATCGAACCAGAAGAAGAAATTTACCGTGAAATTATCGTTCGTAGTTTGGGTCAGGGAGCGATGATTAACCGAACTATCGGTCATGGAGAACATGCCCAACCAGCACCACTTCCAAAGGCTCATTTTAGAACGACTAATGAGATGTTGGATGAATTTGCCTTCTTGGGAGAGGAATTAGCTCGGAAATTGGTCATTGAAAACACCAATGCCTTGGCAGAAATCTTTGAACCCGTTGAGGTTGTTAAGGGTGACTTGTACACGCCTTTCATCGACAAGGCGGAAGAAACGGTTGCTGAGTTGACCTATAAGAAAGCTTTTGAAATTTATGGAAATCCGCTGCCAGATATTGTTGATTTGCGGATTGAAAAAGAATTAACATCTATTCTGGGGAATGGATTTGCTGTGATTTATCTAGCTTCCCAGATGTTGGTGCAACGCTCCAATGAACGGGGCTACTTGGTGGGTTCTCGTGGGTCTGTCGGTTCTAGTTTTGTTGCGACCATGATTGGGATTACAGAGGTCAATCCGCTCTCTCCTCACTATGTCTGTGGTCAGTGTCAGTACAGTGAGTTTATCACCGATGGTTCTTACGGTTCAGGATTTGATATGCCCAATAAGGACTGTCCAAACTGTGGTCACAAACTCAGCAAAAATGGGCAAGATATTCCTTTCGAGACCTTCCTTGGTTTTGATGGGGACAAGGTTCCCGATATTGACTTGAACTTCTCGGGAGAAGACCAGCCTAGCGCCCACTTGGACGTGCGTGATATCTTTGGTGAGGAGTATGCCTTTCGCGCAGGAACGGTTGGTACAGTTGCTGCTAAGACTGCTTATGGCTTTGTCAAGGGCTATGAGCGGGACTATGGGAAGTTTTATCGTGATGCAGAGGTGGAGCGTCTTGCTCAAGGTGCGGCTGGTGTCAAGCGGACAACGGGACAACACCCAGGGGGAATTGTTGTTATTCCTAACTACATGGATGTCTACGATTTTACGCCTGTTCAGTATCCAGCAGATGACGTGACGGCTGAATGGCAGACGACCCACTTTAACTTCCACGATATCGATGAGAACGTCCTCAAACTCGATGTGCTGGGTCATGATGATCCGACCATGATTCGGAAATTGCAGGACTTGTCTGGTATTGACCCTAATGAAATTCCTATGGATGATGAAGGCGTGATGGCTCTCTTTTCTGGAACGGAAGTTTTAGGGGTGACGCCTGAGCAAATAGGAACGCCGACGG
>ERZ773003.1368-NODE-1368-length-14334-cov-251.643743_pt1 | contig 14334 bp, 12 predicted proteins | sample MGYA00580668_ERZ773003 | MGnify/ENA primary metagenome ERZ773003 (study PRJEB29015, sample SAMEA2738002) | human oral metagenome | biome: human oral; feature: human-associated habitat; material: dental | place: China | collected 2126 ... | reverse complement strand
AGAAGAAGCCTGAAAAACCGCAGCCAAACCAAAAAGAGCAGAGAATTGACCCTGTGCGCCCGAAGCATAATCCAGCCCCGCAACCACCGGCGAGTCCAGCCGCGCCGCCGAAAAACAACCAGCGGCCAGCTCCGCAACCTCAGCAGCCCGGCAATTCGCAGCAGCCCGCGCCGAATCCGCAACCAAATCCAACTCCAAATCCACAGCCGCAACCAGCAGACCAAGATAAAAAGTATGACGTAGGCCCGCCAGATGCTTTGGAGATTCTTGAACTGATTAATTATGCTCGTAGTAAGGAAAATCTGAAACCGTTAAAGATGTACGAGCCGCTTAATCGAACAGCACAGTGGATGGCGAATGATATGAAAGAGAATAATTATTTTAGCCATTACAAACCTGGTACGTCTGAGCCGCACGGGCTGCTTAAAGCGATGGCTGTTTGCAGAGGCGCTGCTGCCGAAAACTTAGTGCAAACTTCGCCGCCTAGTTTGCATACTAGCCGCGTGGCCTTTAACGCCTGGATGCAATCGCCGCCGCACAGGCAATCCATCATGTCGAGCACCTACACGCTAACTGGATTTGGCATCGCCGGCAATAAGATTGTGGAGCATTTTTGTTGAGGTTGCTTAGGTTGTTCTAGTTTCAAATTTATAAATAAATCTATTTAATTCTTTTAAGATATTTATTTTTCGTATATTCACCTTGTGGCGCATGAAAAGTGATATAATAAAAAAGTCCAACCAACAACGTAATATTTTAGGGATTACCTAATACTTTTGGTATTCAAACCAGAAAAACGGGCACTTGCTCGAAAAAGCATTTGGTTTGAATCCCAATTGTTGGTTGGACGCCTAGAGTAGGTGTCCGTTTTTTATCGTGGACAATACTCAAAAATAATAACTAACTCAAAGGCGTCCATGAGTAAGAAATTACTAGAAACAAATGTCGTTCTTCAAGGCGACTGTATCGAAATGCTAAAAACTTTGCCAGATAAATCTGTCGATTTAATTTTTGCTGACCCGCCCTACAACCTACAACTCAAAGGTGACCTGTGGCGGCCAAATAACACAAAAGTATCTGCGGTCAATGATGATTGGGATAAATATGACAGTTTCGCAGTTTATGACGATTTTACAGCCAGATGGCTCACGGAGTGTCGGCGTGTGCTCAAAGATAATGGCACGATTTGGGTTATCGGTAGTTACCACAATATTTTCCGTGTTGGAAAAATCGTCCAAGACCTCGACTACTGGATTTTTAACGACGTTATTTGGGTCAAAACAAACCCTATGCCGAACTTCAAGGGCACACGCTTTAATAACTCGCACGAAACACTCATCTGGGCGGGTAAGTCCGAAAAGTCAAAGCCAACTTTTAACTACAAAACCATGAAAACGCATAACGAAGACAAGCAAATGCGTAGTGATTGGCTTATTCCGATATGTAGCGGACAAGAACGCGTAAAAATTAATGGCGAAAAAGCACACTCGACGCAAAAGCCACTTGCTTTACTCCGTCGAATTATCAACGCAACATCAAAGCCTGGCGATATCGTACTTGATCCATTTCTTGGCAGCGGTACGACAGCAGTTGCTGCAAAAGAACTGGGGCGCGAATATATCGGTATTGAGCGCGACGATAGTTATGTAAAAGTAGCAAAGAAACGCCTCAACGAAACAACGCCACTGGACGAAATGCTCATATCAGGCAAGCTCGAGGCCAAGGCGCCGCGCGTTGCCTTTGGTTTACTGGTTGATATCGGATTTATCAAGGCTGGCGCAACACTTACGAGTAAAGATGGTAAATACTCGGCGACAGTTACTGCAAATGGCTCGCTAAAAAGTGGCGATATAGAGGGTTCTATCCATAAAGTCGGCGCAGTTCTGCAAGACCAGCCGTCATGTAATGGCTGGATATTCTGGTACATTGACGGCGCGCTAATTGATGACATTCGTCAAAAGTATCTGGAGCAAAATTATGCTTGAGTACGAAGTATTCAAAGATATCTTTGACGAAAAGATATTTGCAAAGTCAAAGCCTGATTTGCTCAAGAAAGTCGCCGAGTACCCCGATAGATACGTAGGGCTATTCCGCCCGACCAAGCCAGAAGCAAAATTGCTACAAAACCTGTTGCAGTCAAATGAAATCCGTTTTGGCGATGCGTTCGAGGTAGCAATCAAGCAATACTTTATCAACGAGGGCTGGCAGCCGTTGCCGCAAAAAATTACATCGAAAGAAGGTGACGCGCTTGATATTGACCAACTACTTATCAAAGATGGCAAGGTGTTATTCATTGAGCAAAAGATACGCGACGACCATGATTCAACCAAAAAACGTGGGCAGATTAGCAACTTTGAGAAGAAGCTTGAGGCACTTGTCGATATTTATGGCGACAAGGTAACGTGGGGATTTTTCTACTTCATCGACCCAAGCCTAATTAAAAACAGAAATTTTTATCAACCAGAGCTACAAAAGCTGCAAGAATCGTGGGGCGTGCACTTGTCAGTGTCATACGGACAAGACATGTTCAATCAGCTTGGCTTGTCTCATGTCTGGCCTGATATCATGAATAATCTACAAAAATGGCGCCAGGACATACCAGACCTACCAAACGTCAATTTTGACAGCAACCCCGAAGAATCTGCCGAAGAAATAAAAGACTTACCACTCCGTATATTCCGCAAACTCTTTGATGATGAGCGAATTGTAAGCCAGATATTGCCTGTGTTGTTCCCAAGTGGTGCGACGCTAGCGATACTTGAGCCGTATTTTCGTAATCAAAACACTGTAGTTGCTGGCAATATATCACGGAATATAGCAAATTATTTACAATCATCACTCATTCGTCAAATTCCTGTGAAAAATACACCAAGCAGTGCCGCATTTGATCGCTAGTTGTTGTATAATCTAAACGGAGGTAGATAACAAAACTTGTCTAATCCAGTTTTATTATGATTATCAAAAAAATTACGAGAATAAAAAACCTTGGAGTTTTCAGCGACTTCAGGTCTTCTGGATCGCTGCCAGAGTTCAAACGGTACAATATTATATACGGCTGGAATGGGTCAGGCAAAACTACTCTATCGAAGCTGTTTGCTTATTTGAATACGGGGAAATGCGAAGAATTTTCAACTCTTCAATATCAAATATTAGATGACACAGGTGTTACTTACTCTCAAGGACAGGTTTTTTCTACTCCCATACGTGTATTTAATCAAGAATATATAGATGATAACGTGGCTTTCAAGACCAATAGAACAAAATCAATTCTTATACTTGGAGAAGAAAGTCAAGAAATTGTTGAACAGATTAAGAATGATGAAAAAGAGATTGCTGCGATACGTAGTAAAATTGAAGAGGAAACTCGTCAAAAATTACAAAAAATAGACAGAAAAGATCGCCTATTTACAGACATTGCGCGCACTATTGGTCAGAATACGCGTGGCGCGATATCACGGATCTACAGAAGACCAGAGGCTGAAGTGGCTTTCGCGGGTCTTGCTAATAGATCCATTCTTTCAGACGATCAGCTTAGTTTGCTGGTACAAGAAATTGCACAAGAATCAATGGAAAGGCTGCCAAAGATATACCTTGCCAGTGATTTCAATAATCAATTTGTAGAAAATATCAAGAAGAGTCAGCAACTAGCAAATGAAACCGTAGAAGCTAAAGTAATCGCCAGATTATTGGTAAATACCGATATCTCTGAATGGGTTGAGCAGGGAACCGTCTTGCACGAAAAGTATAAAAGTGATAATTGTGAGTTCTGTGGTAGTAAACTACCTGAAGAACGTATCAAAGAGCTTGCCGATCATTTCAACGAAGCTGACAAAAAACTGAAAGAACAAATCGATATCACGCTTAACATTCTGCGAGCGCACTATATGCAAATACAGCATTTACAGCCCGTCGATAAGATGAACCTTTATCATGAGCTACGTGAAGAATATGACAAATATAACACGATACTTGCTAACTCTCGTGATAAACTACTCATCGAAGTTGAACGTTTTGCAAAAATTTTCGAGTCAAAAAAAGCGCATACTACTGAGAAACTTGACCTTGGCGACCAGCCAAAGACAGATGAGTTATTGTTATGCATTAAAAAGATTAATGAACTAATCAATCGACACAACAAAAAAACAGATGAGTTTGAAGCACACAAATTTGCTGCCATCAAGAAGGTAGAGGCTCACTATCTCAGCACAATCTATGACGACGTTGAGGCATTAAAAACTGAGATTCTGACACACGAAACCCGTAGCAGAGAACTTAATGATGGTGTCGAGGGCAATCCTGGTAGTCCGGGTCTACGGCAGCTGGTTGAGAGGGTGCGCAAAAACAAAGCAAAAGTTTCATCTTCACACAAGGCCTGCGACATGATGAACAAGGCGCTTGCAAGCTTTTTGGGACATACAGAAATCACTTTTGTCCCTAGTGATGATGGTGGTAATGAAGGCTATATACTAAAGCGAGGAGATAAGCTTGCGAGAGGCTTGAGCGAGGGTGAAAAAACAGCAATTGCTTTTGTGCATTTTACTATAAAACTAAGAGACGAAAACTTTGATGTTAATAATGGAGTTATCGTTATAGACGACCCTATATCTAGCCTTGATTCAAATTCGCAATATCAAGCATTTTCTTTTTTGAAAACTGCTGCGGGTAACGCGAAACAGCTTTTTGTCTTTACTCACAATTTCGACTTCTTAAAGATGCTCCTTAATTGGCAGAAACGCAATGACGGTGGTAGATATGCTCAATATTTCATGATCAACAATGAGTATTCTACAAGCGATGGGTCAAGAAAGGCGTTTCTCGACAAGCTAGATGCTGACTTGCAGCAGTTTGAGAGCGAATATCATTATCTGTTTAATATGATTTATCACTATCGGTCAGATGGTACGATAGCTAATGCGTACAAAATGCCGAATATTGCCCGCAAAGTTCTCGATAATTTTTTGATGTTTCGCATACCAAGTAGTGAAAATACATACAAGAGACTTAAGCGACTAGACTTTGACGAGCAAAAGAAGGCTGCGATTTATAAGTTTGTAAATGATCAGTCGCATATTACGGGCTCAGGTTTTGATCCTGCGCTTGTACCCGAGACACAGAGGAATATTAACTATCTTCTGGAGCTTATACAAACAACCTCTCCTGAACATTATTCTATCCTTGAAGAATCGCTACTCTAGTGAGGTGCTAAGTACCGCGCTAGTGAGTACGTGATCGTATATCCTAAAGATTACTACTTTAGCAAAAGAGACCCCTGTACTAACACGCACCCATCTGTACGGCACTTAGCTTGATGTTAAACAATCACTTTGTTCTACCAGATTGCCCGTCGCTGCATTTACTCACTATTTCAGCCGGCTCTATCCGTGTCAAACAAGAACGATTGTTTTTGTTATTTACTGTATAAAACCAAATTATTAATGTTCGCAACATTCATCAGGTGTTTTGCTAGCCCTGCGGAATAGCTAAAGTCTTAGCTGTCCCGGTTGGAATAACAAAAGAGAGGCATGCCTTGCGGTGCATGCCTCTCTTTTACGAAAAATAACCCGCAAGGCGAGCTTAAAAACAAACAAAAAAGACGCCTAAACGTCTATTTAACAAAATCACGAATTGTTTACGGTACCAAATTCATTGGTGCGGGGTGATATGGAATGTTTACACGAAATAGAGGCTGAAATCTGTAGATGGGAGGATATTCTTAGTATTGATTACGCAAGATATCTGAGAGGAGAGCTTGATATATACCCGATAGAGGAATTACACTTAATATAGGTAAACAAAGTTATGGCTATTGTTGACGGAATTATGTACCCAGCGTTACACGAGAGACTATATGGACACGATAGGCTCATTATACTCATAGCGAGAGACAAAGAGCTATATAATGCATTAATAAAAGATTTAAGGATACTACATGTATATCTGGAGGATATATCAATAAACTTGCAGGTAAAAGTATCATTTGCTGACTCCATAGATAAGAGTGCACTTGGCGATAGTCTAAGAAGGGACAATGTAGACATAGCCCTGATTGATGAAGGCGTATTTAATGATAAAGATAAGGCTTCCTTAGCTCGTCATACGCAGATAGTACATACAAAAGAGGAGCTGGAAGCGGAGATAGGGGCATTCTTGGTGGGCAACGAAATATATTGGAATTTTGATAGTCCAGTTTGGCATGGTACATCAATATCTCGCTATACATTGGGACAGGGTATAACTATCAAAGCTCAGGAGTTTTTTAATCATATACAAAGTGAAAAACTATCGGAAAAATTAACTGCAAGGGCTAGATATCTTTGGGTAAAAACTAATCTTGTATCCTATTCAAAAGATTTACTAGCTTACACATTACAGTTACGTCGCAAGGCATATCGTCGTGGATACGATGAGTATCAAAACTTTAGTATAGAAATTAATTACCACCTGACAAATTTCTACTTCTTGATGGCGAGTGCTTTTGACATCATCTCAAGGTTCTTAAATGAATATTACTCACTAGAGATTAAGAATATCAGAGAGCTTGCACTAGAGAAAAAGACCATGTTAAGTAGACTTAAAAAAAGTGTCCCTGATTTATATATTTTCCTTAGTGAAACCGAAAATAATAAGTGGGTATCTTGGCTGAAAAGACGGCGTAATTATATTGCTCATGATGGCAGCGTAGGTCATACCTCTTTAGTAAAGAGAAGGCAAGTTAAGCTAACTGATAAAGAGGTATCAGATATCTTAGACACTCAGGCAGACTGGGAGCGTCTTGCCGTTGTTTTGCCACAAGCTGTATATGACCAACACAGGCAGTTAGCAGAAGAAATGGTAAGGTTGAAGAATGATTATGAAGTAATTGCAGAAGATATAATGGTAGTTGAGAGCAAGGATGGCTCAGAGATGTTCTCCCCTCTCATCTCTATTCACTATGATTATGATAAATTCTCGCAGATGGTCGATAATATTATGGATATTATCTTACATAATCCAAGGATGAAAAAATGAGTAGAAAAACTCATTTTCGAGCAATGTTACTCGGCTTAGCTATCGGCGACGCCCTTGGTGCTTCTATTGAACACGGTTACACAAGTGATGAGATTGTCGCTCGTAAAGAAGAATTGCGTCATATGCACGATGAAGCACACTTTCCTCGTGGTGTCTGGACAGACGACACTTCTATGGCATTATGTTTAGTAGATAGCTTGCTGGAGTGTGGCGGCTATGATTCGTGGAACGTTATGGATAAGTATTGCAAATGGCAATCAGAGGGCTACCGCTCGTATTTTGACTATGGCGAGGGTATCGGCATGCAAACGCTTATCATGCTGGATATGTACGCTAGTGGTTACGCTATTGTTCACAAAACGATGAATCGGAGCGATGGTGCTGGCAACGGCGTTGTAATGCGTCTCGCACCAGTCGTGATAGCTGCCTATGGCAAACGAGATATTCGTCACGTGATACGTCTCGCTCAAGTCTCCGCGAGAGAAACGCACTACTCCTATGAGGCTGAAGCTGCCGCTGAAGTATTTGCTGCTATACTACATAACGCTATCCATCTAAAAGACAAAGCAGATATTATAGACATTAGTAAGTATAGTACCGGTACACATTACGACCAGCTACTAAACAAGCTGAAGGAAGAAGTTGAAGCGGATAAACTCAAGAATAAGCCTGGGTATGTCGTATACACACTCCAGATAGCTCTATGGGGCTTTATGAGCTATGATACATTTGAGGATGGAATGTTAGCAGTTATGTGTCTGGGCGGCGACGTTGATACGACCATGGCGGTGTACGGGCAATTAGCTGGTGCATACTATGGACTTGATGCGATACCGAACGAATGGTGGCGTGATGTTTATCAAGGGAATGATATTATTGAACTAGCAGATAAACTAGCCGCAATGGACGATTGCCCTGTCCTGCATACACGGTTTGAGGAAGATGTAACTTAATACAAATCATGAGGAGAATGACTATATGAACGAAATGACGCTAGAAACCGCTCAGCAACTACTAGCCACAAAAGAGTTTAGCTACAAGGATATTAACCCAAGCGAGAGAGGAATATTTCTGGCGGCGCTTATTGAGAATGGTAAAGTAGCCAAAGAAGGAACTAACCACCACTCAAATATCCCCAAAGGAACGCTGATTAGTGAGTGGTATTTACGACATAAGTTAGGGCTAAGTGGAGCAATAAAGCACGACCTATGTACCTCGCTTGAGCTGTGGGAGTTAGACGATAAGCGATATCAAATTATCTATTATAAACCCTTCGGTTTGGGAAATTATGCTGAAACAAAATCAGAATTCTATGAAGATAAAGACTCTGCTCAGGCTCGCCTTGACAAAGAATCTAGTAGACTTGAAGCAGAGCTATCTCGCCTTGAGCGATAAAGCCTAGAATCATCTTTTGTCAAGATAAGTCATGCTGGGTACTGCTACTTTTTGTGCTTGGATTGTTGTATAATTGAATAGTCTAAGCCATTAATCATGCTCAAGTTTGAGTGCTTTATTTGCACGGAAAGCCTTAAAAACGGCACCGTGCAAAACATTTAGGCTTTAGGGCTTGAGTGTGGATAAATGGCTTAGACACCTAGTACGGTGTCGTTTTTATTTGACACTACAATAAAAAAGGAGTTTATTGATGAATCACAATAATAATAGCTCGTATGGTTGGGTATGGATGCTAGTTATAATTATATTGATTGGTGTTATATATTCAGCTGTCTCTAATAAAAAGAAGGACGACGAAATAAGGTCAACTGTAAAAGACATCAATTATTGCCGCAGTGTTGCCGCTCAGTACGGACAGCAGGGCTCAGAAGAGTTTAGGAACTCTTATTATTCTTGCTTAGATGGGAGAGATAAATAGATGCAGCTTAAGAAACGAAACAAACTATCTATAGGTCGGCCTGAAACATTACTCAATCACTCTAATGACGATTTTACCTCGATTCTAAACGAATCACCATGGGAACGATTTGTTGATAAGACGAAACCTCTCGTGAAGATACTACTCGTTGTAGCTATTATTGGCGGCTCAATCTATGGTGGTACACTATTGTTCGGCGACAAAGACAGCAGCAAACAATCTACCGAATACGCCAGCAATAATACAGACCACCAAAGTGATGACAAAGAAAAGCTCCATCAATGCTTAGACGACGTAGCAAAAGCAAATTCGTCACCTGAAACGAGTGACCCTGAATTTTATAAGAAACTTATAGACGGTTACGATAAAAGACTTGGCTGTTATGAAAAGTACCCAGGTATTGATTTAGCTGGCAAGTCTCAAGTGGAAGAAAACAGAAAAAGTGCTATTGATTCATCTGGGACGTACAAAGATATCTATCTCGCTAATGGCGGCTCGTATGAATATAAGCCAACGTCAACAGTTAGTCATACAAACCCAACCACTGGTTGTAACTATGGTTTGAGTGAGAGTGAATATATAAAATGCACCGATAATTACAACTCTAGACATGGTACAAGCGTCAGTAGAACACCTCCGTCGGTTACTCAAACAAAACCAACTCCTAACATGACCGCCTCACCAGAAACAAACAATACTGCATTGTGTAGTGCAAAAAAAGCTGAAGTGCATAGTTTGTATAGCCAGTATCAGTCAGCAAGGAATAGTGCAGATGCTGTTCGCTCTAAGTTATCTAGTGTTGACTATTCACGACCACCTGGCTTTACTGGAACTCAAAGCCAGCTGGATGCATGGAGGGCAAGCGAGAAGCAGAGATTACAAAACGAGTTATCACCACTACAATCAGCCGAACGAGTGGCACAGCAGAAATATAATACTGCTCAGAGCGAATACAGTGCAAGAGGTTGCTATTAGCTAAAATCGACCGACTCTTTTACTCTACCTGGTCTTATAATAGACTTAGGAGTATAAGATGCGGATAGATAGGCTGGACCAAGAAACAAATGTCTCCGCCGCCACAAAGCAAGCGGTAAATGGTCGTGACGAGAACGGCAGATTTGCTGCTGGCAATAAGCCGACTGTCGGCTTTCATACAAATCCAGAAAGGCGGAGTAATGGCAGATGGCGTAAAGAGGATAGTGTCACCTATCAATACAGGCGTATGCTAGCGATGACTGATGATGAACTTGAGGCTTTTATTCCTGAGACGCAAGCACAGAAGATAGCTAAAGTGCGTATCGTGCGTGCAGTTCGCGATGACGACAACTCACTAGCTGAAACAAAAGAAATAACCGACCGAACAGAGGGCAAGGCTAGGCGAGATATCGGTATTGAGACCGACGAAAAAGCCGTGCCAATTATTAGGGGATTTGTTATACCTACGCTTCCAGATGGATATATTGATGAGCATATCGCCAAGGCAAGATGAAGAGGCTGATAATTAAATTTTGCAGACAAACGTATCGCAAACTTAGTATAATACTAAAGTGAGTACGAAAAACAATGTAAGTTCCTCTTCTGAACCAGTGACGCCAGCCGAATATTTTCTTCGTGACCTGTTTATGGACGAAGAATTCATGGCTGTTAGGAAGGAGTGTAGAAAAGAATTGAGACAAGTCGACCTAGGTCTTTCTCAGCTTATAGGCAGAAGTACTGGTCCAGAATCTGAGAAGATATTAAAGAAGTATTCTAAGATTGTATCTGAGCAATTTGCTGTTACCGATGATGTAGCCAGGAAAGGTTTACTACATCACGAATACCTCTCGCTGTGGAGTCGTAAACGAACACCAAGCGTTGAAGTTGATGGCAATAGTTTGTTAATCCGCATAGGCGCAAATACAAGACTGGCAGATATTCGAGAGTCTTGGTCTCATATACATAGTCTACAAAAAGAGCTGCCAGGCTATGAAGGTAGGAAATATACTTCGTCGACTTCTCTTGCGTATGCAATACATAAACAGCGATTACGAGGTATGTCATATGCTGATATACATAAGGATTATCAATGGGGTCGACTAGAGGGGTACTCTGGTAGTAATAATAGTCAGTACAACGATTTTGTAAAACATTATAAGGACACTGTAAAGGGGCTAGTAGAAACTTCTAGTTTCCCCAATACATAAGTTATCTCTTGTTCTATGCTTAAAGCATGTCAAGTGAGAAGGTTCAGAGCATAGAGGAGATGGCATACGACTACGCCACTTTTCTCTATAATCTATATACCGACGAGCTTGATAATGATAAAATTAATATTGGACAGAACAATGCAGCACCAAACGTTATCAACTAATTTATTGATGGTGGCGGGGGCTTTTTTAGGTTATGCATTGACCTTGTCCAAAAAGTCCCCTCCACCCTCTATAAGGAGGTTGTATGAAGCAACTAAAAGCAATAGCGTTTTGCCGGGTGTCAACGGCTGAACAATTACTCGGCGGCAGTCTTAATCGCCAAGAAAAAGCAGTACTAAAAACAGCTGAGGCGCTTGGTGTCGTAGTGCCCAAGGAATACTGGTGGTCCGGTAATGTTTCAAGTAAACGAGGGACAAACTTGAAACGTAAAGACCTCAACGAGGCATTGGCAGTATGTAAAAGAGATAAGAGCATTAAGTATGCAATTGTTGATGAGCCAGATAGGTTCATGAGGTCTATAGATGAGGCAATGTATTTTGAAGTTGTTTTTAGAGAGCTTGGGGTTAAGGTCTACTACGCTAATGACCCTGAATTGAATACAGACAGTATGTCAGCAAAGTTGATGAAGTTCTTACATTATTTTAAAGCCGAAGGCAGTAATGAGGAGCGTCAAAATAAATCAATTGCTGGGCTACAGGAGTCTTTACTGTTGGGGAAATATCCATTTCAGCCGCCAGCGGGCTATCAAAAGGGACGAATAAGCGGCGTCCCTGAAATTGACCCCGTGAGAGGTTTGCTGCTGAGGCAAGCTATGCTATCAATAGTTGACCGGCGTGCGACTCCAACAGAAGCTCTCGCCTGGCTTAATACGACAGACTTCGTTAAGGGTAAGTCAAAATATAAAATGGATAAATTCAGGAAGCTGTGCACAAATCCGTTTTATGCTGGTGTGGTTGAAATGCACAAACAAGTGGATATCAGAAATGAAAACGGGCTACATGAGCCACTTATAACGATGGATGAGCACTTGCAGTTAGTCACTATATTTACCAAAAAGAAGAAAAATCAATCTGGTCCGAGAAAAAATGGCAATCCAGAATACCCACTATCAAATATAGTATCTTGCTTGAAGTGCCAGGATAAAAAATATCACAGATACGTCGGTTTTAAGGTGAATAATGGCGTCAATAAAAGGCTTATTTACCATAAGTATCGCTGTCGGTCGTGTGGGCATTACTTCACGAGAGATGAGCTACACATGAAGGCAATGATGTGTCTCTATCAACAGGATATGACGAACGACGGCAAGAAGTTGCTTGTATCATCACTTAATAGGATATGGGCAGAGCGTAGGAAGAGTAGTTCGTTAGAAAAAGCGCAAATGCGGAGAGATATGCAGACCCTAGAGAGGCAGGTCGATGAATTGGTCGAAGCTGCCATTGCGCCTCAAAATTCTCCTATAAAAGACGATATCATGAAAAAGATAGCGATACACAAGAATAAACTTGCTGAACTAGAGAATAAAGTTGATTCACTAGAAGACATAAATGAACAAGACAAGGCTCGATTCATGGAATTTGCCCTGGAGAGGGCTGAGCAAATGTGGCGATATTTTTTGCAGTTACCAAAAGATAAGCTACTACAGTGTAAACAATTGCTAATTCCTGCTGGATTCTGGGTTGATGAAAATGAAAATGTTTACACTCCTGAAATTAGTGTACTTTACAGATTGGCTACAAACAAAAAAGACCTTTCAGAGCTTGAAAAGTCTTTCATGGTGCGGGTTAGGAGACTCTAACTCCTGGCCTCTTCCATGGCAAGGAAGCGCTCTAACAACTGAGCTAAACCCGCATATATCTGCTGCGCATTCCGCCAACAAGGCGTCGCAATTTTGCGAACTCGCCTATGATGTGCGATGCAACAGCCAATCTTTCGATTACATAGTAAGTATAGCAAACAAAACCGCTCATTTCAATAATCTTCTCACCAATTTCTCTTCGTATGATCTGGCGTGGCGTCTTTGTAATCTTCCAGGTGCTGGTTTCTTTCCTGGGATTTACGCTGTTCGTTATAGGCGTCGATGAATCGCTTGTCCAATTCTTTGAGTTTACTATCGGTGCTGCCCGCGTCAACTTTTTCTTTATCGCCAGGGTTGGTGGTTGAAATACCCTGGTCGCCGTTTCTGAGTTGTTTTATCTGCGCCAACTTTTGCCGGACTCGCTGCTCAATAACGATTGCCGTCTTGCCGTCGTCGTTGCTCGCGTCGACTGTCCTGCTAGCAAATTGCACGCCGCAGCTATCTTCGCCGTCGTGCAGTACGGCGTTTGCTTCGTCGTAGCGGATGATTGCCTGATCGTAGCGTTTTTCGCTGGCGAGGGCGTCTGCTTGCGCCTCGATTGATAACGCCAGGTTGATACGGACAGGACATTCGCGCGTTTTTGGCACTTTTTGCAGGGCTTGGCGGAATTGTTTTTCTGCCGAGTCGTAGCGGGCTTGCTTATATAAAGCGTTCCCGTCGTTAAAAAATACTTTATAAGATTCAAACAAATTCATAGTATAAATTGGCGATAAGCGGAAGGAAGCCTGGCTGTTGTCGCCGTTTTTATAAGCAGCGCGCGCTGCTAGCGACAGCAGAGGAAAACTCGTTAATTTAATAGCAACCAGCAGAATCACCGCGCAAACAGGGAACGAATAACGGAGCAGTTTCCGGCGTTTTTCTCGGCGGATTTTTTCAAAATCTAGTTTTTTCAGGTCAAATGGACGATTCTTACTCACGATTTTCTCCCTCCGACGGCATTATATTCTGAAGTTTGCGCAAAGGCAAATAGATGGTTCTGATTTCAAAGGCCAGCAGAATAGCAGCCGCAAATATCGCTATCCAATAGATATCGTTGTAGCCGTCGAACGAGCGGCTGTTACTGACAGCTTTATCGACGGAACCGTTCTTGACGACGGCGTCGATGGAGTTTGGTGTTTGCCGGTGCGTGTACGGCAGACCTGTTTGACTGGCAATGTTTTTAAGATTTGTCTCGTCGATTCTCGATACGGCATATTTCAAATCTGGCCCGCGCAAGTAAAAACCGTCAAAGCCGCCGCTGTAGCTTGGCGTTTTCATTTTTCCGCCGTTGGCAGTGCCGTAGCCCATGATCGCGCCGCCGCCCAGCAGGGGCTTTAATCTGGCGAATGACTTTGGCGAGGCGTCGCTGGTTTGTTCGCCGTCGCCCAGGTAAAATAGCAGCGAGGTGCGCTCGGGATTTTTATGCT
>ERZ773003.1361-NODE-1361-length-14359-cov-5.699944_pt1 | contig 14359 bp, 16 predicted proteins | sample MGYA00580668_ERZ773003 | MGnify/ENA primary metagenome ERZ773003 (study PRJEB29015, sample SAMEA2738002) | human oral metagenome | biome: human oral; feature: human-associated habitat; material: dental | place: China | collected 2126 ... | reverse complement strand
GCTCAACAGCCTCGCCGACCGTCGCATAGTGATTCGCAGCGATTTCCTTCGCCGTGATGACTGTGACGTTAGCTGGCGTGTCCATGCGCTCTGTCGGAATGCGCTCCGCCGTCACGACGGTCGCGCCGAGATCGTTCACTGCATTATCCGTCGCTTCGTCAGCCGCATCGTTTTCTGCCGCGAACACCGGTGCACAACAGAGACTCGACGCAAAAAAAGCCGCCAACACCTTCCTTGTCAAACCATCCTTGCCGTAGATTTTCTTGCTCTTCATGCTCATTTCTCCTCCTTGATGATTTTGATGAATCCTTATTCCACCGCTGAGAGATGCTCTTCACACCCTTGGGCGAAGGCTTCTCCGTATGCGCGATAGGCGATTTCCTGCACGCCGAGCACGAAGTCCTGCGAGCAGTTGTAGATGTAGGCTTCCGTCGGCTCTTCGAGGCGATGCTCGCGGATGGCCTTGATCGTCTGCAGGGATGGGTCGTCGAAGTATTCCTTGCGGAACTTGTCGACGTCGAATTTCCCATGGTCGTTGTACGTCGGCACGAAGAGGATGTCGGGATTGATCTCGACGAGCTGCTCCTTCGTCATGACTTGCCCGTCGCGGATGCCGAGCGCCGACCTGCCGTTCTTCACGCCCGCATAGCGGCAGGCATCGTCAAAGCTGGAGCCGATGCCGCCATAGCCCGACATCAGGGAAATCAAGACGACGGTCTTGCGCTCGCTCTCGGGGATGGCGCTGACCTTCTTCTCTATGCCTTTGAGATGCTCGTCCATCATCGCGAGGAGCTTCTCCCCTCGCTCGGGCACGCCTGCCGCCTGCGAGAGAAGCGCGATCGTCTCCTTGATCTCGGCGAGATTCCTCGCACCCTTGCAGACGACGACGGTAAGCCCCGCTTCACGAAGCGACGGCACGATGGCTAGGTCGCCCCAGTCAGGCACGATGACGAGATCGGGCGAGAGCGCGACGAGTTCTTCCACTGTCGGATTACCGACGCGCTTTTCCACCTTCTTCGCAAGATCGACAACATTCGAGCTTACGGGATCGTCGAGGAGGCCGTTTACCGCCGCCATATCTTCGGGCGGCACGAGACCGAGCATGACCTCGTCCGTGCTCATCGAAAGCGTGACGATGCGATGTGGCTTTGCCGGCACGGTGATGACCGTCCCTTGGCTGTCCGTAACTGTATAGCTTCCCGCGCCGCCCTGCGCCGTCTCCGGCACTGTACGGCACGCCGTCAGCAGCAAGCAGACGACGACTAGGACTAGAACAAAGAAACTTTTCTTCAAACCCTTTCCTCCTCCCACCGCCTGCGACAGAGCTTCCATAGCGGTAAAATCCAACTTTCTGCGAGGAAAATCATCCATAAAAAAGAGCCTTTCCCCCTCGAAGAGAAAAGCTCCCTTATGCAGCGGCGCAAAGGCGCACGGATGCAAAGAAGAATCCCCTTCCCATCGCTCGCAGGTCAAACGGTGATCGTCAAGCAGGCAGTTCTCCTGGCTCGGTTCATCGCTCGGCTGCGCCTTCCCAGGGCAATGCCCCAGTGACATCCTTGCAGCTTCGCTCCCCTCACAGTGGCGGGACCGCTCCGGCATAACCGGATTTTCTCTTAGACCCTTGCGGGTACCTGCTCCACAGCGTGATTTTCTCCGCTGTAACTTATGAAATTATAAATAGACTTAATTCAGACCCTATGCTACCGCAAAACTCTCGGCTTGTCAATGCACTTTAAGAAGAACGACAAGGGGCTGCCAAAAGGCAGCCCCTTCCCTTCGTCTCCTATGAAAGCTATGCTCAGCCCAACGACTGCAGAAGCATCGCTGCGCTCGCTCCGCTCGCAGCACCATGAAGGCGCCTCCCTTTCAGGAAGCTTCCCACGAAGATTGGCCGTGTGCTATAATATAGACGGTGCTACTACAACGGTGGCGGTCGATTCTTAGCCCTCGAAAGGGGGCGTTGCTTATGACGATTAATGATTTGATTGCGTTGCTCTTGGTAACGCTTTTCATCCTTATCGTTCTGAAAGCATAAGAAAACCCGCCTAGTCTTTGCCGGAAGAGGCGGGCTTTCTTAACCCAAATTTCTCTAGCGGGGCTGACCGTTACCAGTAGCACCCTTTCTACGCTTATTATACGACGTAAAGGCAAATTCGTCAAATTCCACTACAAAGGAGTCCTGCTCATGCCCCATTCTCCCTTCACCTGCGTCGGCTTTCCTCCGAGCATCGACGCAAACTGCACGCATATCATTCTCGGCTCGATGCCGGGCGCGGCGTCGCTCAGAGCGCAGCAATACTATGCCTATCCGCAGAATCGCTTCTGGCGGCTCATGGCGTATCTGTTGGAGGGCGGCGAGCCGCCGCAGGACTATGCGGCGCGGCTTCAGATGCTGCTCCGCCACCATATCGCGCTTTGGGACTCCATCGCCTCATGCGAACGTGAAGGCAGCTTGGACTCAGCGATTCGCGCGGCAAAGCCCAACGACTTCAGCGCGCTCCTCGCGCATTATCCGCGCCTCTCCACCTTCTGCCTCAACGGCGGTAAATCCGCCGATACTTTTCGCCGTGCCAACAAGTCGCTTCTGAAACGCGACGATCTCACTTTTCATGCACTGCCCTCGACGAGTGCTGCCAACGCGCGCTGGCGCTTCGACGACCTCGCAAAGGCATGGAAAAAGGCGCTTCCCCTTGAAGAGTAAGGGAAGCGCCCTTTCTTTTCGATGAGAGGGCGGCGCACGACGTACACAAAGTGAACATCTGCACGTACAGCTTACGCCTCGATATAAAGCGCCTGCACCATGATGTCGACCTCGCGCACGAAAAGTCCCGTCATGTATTCGACCTTCGCTCTCACGCGCTGCTGCGTCTCCTTGATGAGTGTCGGAATATGGCTGCCATAGGTCAGCACGACGGAACAGGAAATCTCAAGGCCGCGATCCTCATCGCCCTTCCAGACGTGGCGCACACGCACAGAACCGACCTTCGAGATGTATTCCTTCTCACATACGATGCGCACGACCATCTCGCGGATTGCCAGATCGTCGATAATGAGCTTGCCGTAATAGCTGAACACCGGGCGCACGATGGACTTCTCGCCGAGTTTGCGGCGGCGCGTGCGGTTGCGGCGGAAAAAGGACTGGATGGGATCGATGAGGAAGCCCGAAGCATGAGGCTTCAGCTCGATCGTCGGAACGGGTATGATGTGCTTGCCCTGCTTCAGTCGGCTGTCCCGTGCTTTCTGCATCTCACGCTGCGTCGCGATGTCTTCAATGTGGATAATCTGTTCGATCGTCGGCAGCTTCAGTATACGCGCGATCTTATAGACCATGTTCTCGGAAGTCCCAAGTATGAGGATGCGATGCGGCCTGCACTCGGCGATAGCAGAACGCACCTCTTCCGCATGTCCAGGCAGGACGAAGATGGCGCGGCGCACTGCCATGATCTTGCTTTTCTCCATCTTGGCGGAAGAGCCGGCGACAATCTTGCCGTCCTTGATCAGAATGCCATCATCAATGATGGCGTCCGCCTGATGCTGATGCGCCACGAGCAAGGCGCGGTGGCTTTTGCCTGTGCCGCTCGGACCTACGAATGCTATGACGTCCATATCTTTCTCTCCTGCTTCTTTAAGAAACTACAGCGAGGGGAATTTCCTGCGAAATCCTTGCAAAAAGGAATCCAGCCTCCTTAAAGGTTCATTCTCGGCTTATACAGCTTCTCCGCGAACGAATCCTCCACCGTGAAGATGCCGAGTTCCTGCGGATAGCGCGAAGCAAAGCCGTGGAAGTCTGATCCGCCCGTCACGAGCAGATGGCGACGCTCCGCCATACCAAGATAGCGCTGTGTATCGACCGTATCGTGCTGCGGATAAAACGCTTCGATGCCCTCAATGCCGAGGTCGAGCACATGCTCGACGAGCGCATCGTCGCCGACAAGCTTCGGATGAGCGAGGACGGGCGTACCGCCCGCATCCTTGATCAGAGCGACGATTTCTTCTGGCTCTAAGCGATAGTGTGAGACATAAGCAGGGCGACCTTTGGAAAGCACGGCATCGAACGCCTCGCGCACACTGGTGAAAAAACCCTTTTGCACGAGCGCCCGTCCGATGTGTGAGCGGCTGATAGATTTGCTCGTACCTGCTATCTTCAGCACATCCGTTTCCGTAATGCCGTAGCCAAGTTCCTGCAGTTTCTCCACCATCTCAGCAAAGCGACTCCAACGCGCCTCTCCCACATCGTTCAGACGGTCCAGGAGATCGCGGCGATAGATGTCAACATTGTAGCCGAGGATATGGATCTCCCGCTTTTCATGATGGGCGCTGAACTCAATGCCCGGTATGATGCCGATGCCCTTCGCAGGCAAAAGCCCTTCCTCATAAAGATGCGTGACGCCGTCCACGGTATCATGATCCGTGATTGCGATGTAGCGAAGCCCCGCTTCCTTCGCCGCCGCCACAAGTTCCTCGGGCGTCATCTTTCCGTCGGAATATGACGTATGCGTATGCAGATCGCTGGACACTGGAACCTCACTCCCTTGCTGAACCCATGCAAAGCTCTCAACGAGGCTCCACGATGAGCTTGATCGCCGTGCGCTCCTCGCCGTCGATCTCGATATCGGCGAAAGCAGGAACGCAGACAAGATCGATGCCATGCGGCGCGACAAAGCCGCGCGCAATGGCGATTGCCTTGACAGCCTGATTCAGGGCGCCTGCGCCAACCGCCTGCATCTCGGCCGCACCTGATTCCCGAATGACTCCGGCCAAAGCCCCCGCAACGGCGTTCGGATTCGACCTCGCTGAAACCTTCAAGACTTCCATGATCGTCTTCCCTCCCAAAAATCCTGCAGTGTCTTTCTGCCGATTCAGATTTTTCATTCATTATCAGAAGAACCATGCAACTTATCTTTCCATGTATTCTATACAAAAAAGAAAAATCCTGCTCCAAGGAAGCACGGATAAATTCAGTCGCCCATCTTCATTTTATCCGCGCTTTTCTAGCCTTTTTTCATGATGCGCTCGATGGAGAGCGTCCGATTCGTCGCATCGTCCACTTCGACGATCACGGCACTGTAGACGACTGGACCTTCCGCCACCTCAAAGCGCACGGGACGGCACGTCGTAAACTTCTCCAACACGCGGTCGATGCGCACGCCGAGCACCGAGTCCCAAGGCCCCGTCATGCCGAGATCCGTGATATAGGCGGTCCCCCCCGGCAGAAGACGTTCATCCGCCGTCTGCACATGCGTATGCGTGCCGACGACGGCATTGACGCGTCCGTCGAGATACCAGCCCATCGCTGCCTTCTCCGAAGTCGCCTCCGCATGGAAATCGAGGAAGATGACGTCCGCCTCGTCACGAATCTCGCGTAGGATTCCCTCGATCTTTTGAAACGGACAATCCATGTCGGGCATGAAGACGCGGCCGGACATATTGATGACGGCGATGTTCTTCGCGCGATGAGGATAGATGCAATAGCCTTTCCCCGGCGCTCCGTCCGGGTAATTGGCGGGGCGAATGAGAAAAGGCTCGTCGTCGATGAACTCCAAAACGTCCTTCTTGTCCCAGACATGATTGCCCGACGTCACGATGTCGGCGCCTCCATGATAGAGCGCATCGAGCGACTTGCGCGTAAACCCCTTGCCTCCCGCAGAATTTTCCCCGTTGACGATGACGATGTCCACCGCCTTTTCCTTGCGGATTCCCGGCGTGAAGCGATCAAACGCCTCTCTGCCCGCTCTGCCGCAAACATCTCCAACCAGCATGACTCTCAAAACATAACCACCTCTCGTGCGCCCGAGATCTTCACCACGGGCACGAATCTTGTGGACACGTTCTCGTACTCACGCGCCTTCAACAAACGACAAGCGGCACTCCTGCCGCTTGCGTCATATTTTCTTTTGCCGGACGGTTTACTTATTGAACACCATGACGCGGCCTTCCTCACGGATGCCGATCATGCGATCAGACATGCGACTGCCCTTGAGGCTGCCGATGATGTGGTCGATCGCCTCCTCGCGCAGGAAGTTGTCCTCCTCGTAGCCGTCGCGCGTCTCATCGGAAACGAGTGCGTCGCCGAAGCGTTCGTACATGAGGTCTGCCAGAAGGGCGATCTCGCCGCGGGAAAGCGTGCGGACATCGCGCAGGACACGAAAGAACGCCGTATTCCCCTGTCCTTCGAGGGAAAAATCAATCTCCCCCGGAATCAATCCTTCAAGGTCGTGGTATGTGAGAATGCTCTCTTCAAGAAAGGCCGCCGTCTCCTCGAATTCCTGCCGAGGAGGAACCTTCGTCAGGGTGAAGGAGAAGTACAGAGCCTCCTTTTCCGGTTCATAGCTCACCATGCCGATCTCCGGATAACAGATGAGAATGGACACCAATAGATTAATCCCATCCTTATTCGGCTTCTTCGCACTTGTCATGAATCTGCCCAAAGCAAACACCTCGTTTCCCTAATCACAGCCAGAATACTCGCGGTACGCCTTGCGCTGTGCACCGCGCTTTCTAAAAACCAAGGGTGCTGAGAAGCATCCTCCCAACACCCCTATTATACAACTATTTGGCGTAATCAACAACGCGCGTTTCACGAATGATCGTCGCCTTGATCTGACCCGGATATTCAAGCTCCGACTCGATCTTCTTCACTATGTCGTGCGCGAGCGCGACCGATGCCGTATCGTCGACCTTCTCTGGCTTGACCATCACGCGCACTTCGCGCCCCGCCTGGATGGCAAAGCAACTGTCGACGCCGTCGAACGACTCGGCAATCTCTTCGAGACGTGTCAGGCGCTTCAGATACGCTTCCAGACTCTCCCGACGCGCGCCCGGTCTTGCCGCCGACACGGCGTCCGCCGCCGCGACGAGCACAGCTTCGACCGTCGTCGGCTCCACATCGCCGTGATGCGCGCTGATGGCATTGATCACGTCCTTATGCTCGCGGTACTTCTTTGCAAGATCGGCACCGATCGTCACATGCGATCCCTCGACCTCGTGATCAACCGCCTTGCCCACATCGTGCAGCAGGCCGCTGCGCTTTGCGAGCATCACGTCAGCACCGATCTCCGATGCCATGACACCAGCGAGATGAGCGACCTCGATCGAGTGGTTGAGCACGTTCTGTCCGTAGCTCGTGCGATAGCGCAGACGCCCCAAGAGCTTCACAAGCTCGGGATGAAGCCCATGTACGCCCGTCTCGAACGTCGCTTGCTCGCCCGCTTCCTTGATGCGCTGGTCAACCTCGCGCTTCGCCTTCTCGACCATCTCCTCGATGCGCGCCGGATGGATGCGCCCATCCGTCACGAGCTTCTCCAGTGCGATGCGAGCCACTTCGCGGCGCACCGGGTCGAAACCCGAAAGGATGACAGCCTCGGGCGTATCGTCGATGATGAAGTCGATGCCCGTCAACGTCTCAAGCGTGCGAATGTTGCGCCCCTCACGTCCGATGATGCGACCCTTCATCTCATCGTTCGGCAGCGAGACGACAGAAACTGTCGTTTCCGCCACCTGATCGGCAGCACAGCGCTGGATGGCGAGCGAGACGATGTCGCGCGCACGCTTGTCCGCCTCATCCTTCGCCTGCTGCTCGTAATCCTTGATCATCAGAGCCTTCTCGTGCTTGAGCTCTTCTTCCGCCTCCGTCAGGAGCATCGTGCGCGCTTCCTCCGCCGTCAGGCTCGAAATGCGCTCCAACTCTTCCTTCTGCTTGTCGCGAAGCTCATTGATGGATGCGCGCGTGCGGTCGATCTTTGCCTCTTTACTTAAGAGGACTTCTTCTTTCTTCTCCAGGGAATCGAGCTTGCGGTCGAGATTCTCTTCCTTCTGCACGATGCGGCGTTCCTGACGCTGCAGCTCACTGCGCCGCTCCTTTGTATCGCGATCAAGCTCCTGACGGAGCCGATGAATATCCTCTTTCGCCTCAAGCAAAGCCTCTTTCTTCTTGGACTCGCCCTTGGCCTCCGCCTCGGCAACGATTCGCCTCGCCTCATCTTCGGCAGAGCCGATCTGCGCCTCCGCAGCTCTCTTGCGCAGCAGATAACCGCCGCCCACGCCGGCGACCAACGAGAGGATGACCGCCAAAACTATCTCAATGATAACTAACACCTCCTAAGTCGTTCAGGATTCGCCAAAACTCTTCTTCGACTCTTCCTTCTATGATATATTTTTCGTATGTGGCTAAAAACTATACTTTCCTATTGTATGCTGTTTCCCATGACCTGTCAAGAATTATCCTCCAAAGCCCCCCTAAAGACCTAGGGAGCGACGACAAAAAAATTCCCGTCCCATCCCTTCATGCAGGAAATTTCCCCATTCTCTATAATATATAAATGGAAAAGGAGGCTTTCCCATGCATCTGGCAAACTACCGCACATCCATCATCCTAGGTATCACCTTTACGCTCCTGCTCTCTGCCTTCTGGTTTTTCCCCGATCTCGCCTTCATCATCTTCCTCTCGCTCCTCCTGCAACTTCTCCTGCAGCCGCCCGTCGATTTTCTGCAGCGCAAGAGGGTGCCGCGCACACTTGCGGCTGGCCTTGTCGTCATCGCCTTCATCGCACTTCTCACAGGAATGATCGTCCTGCTCTCGCTCTCCTTCGTTCCTACCTTCCGAAACTTTGTCGCCGACTTGCCAACCATCACGCTGAGCCTGCAGAACATTCCTTTCGTGTCAGAGTCCGAGTTTCTGCGCAGTGAACTCGGCGACGTTCTAGCCAATCTTCGCAGCCTGAGCACAGATCTGCTGAAATCCTCGCTGTCCTTCCTCTTGGAAATCTTCGGAAAATTCATGGCGTTCGTCATCATCATCTTCGTGACCTTCTATCTTCTTAAGGACGGCAAGAGCATAAAAATCTGGCTTGCAGGACTCTTCCCGCAAGCCTCAAAAAAACGCGTGCTGAATCTCTTCAATGACATCCTTCGAGCATTGCGCGTCTATATCTTCAGCCAAATTGTCATGTGCGCCATCACGGGCACGGTCGTCTTCCTCTACTTTGAATTCACTGGGCTTCCCTACGCCTCTGTCTTCGCGTTCCTTTCCGGGGCGGGCGAATTCGTCCCCGTACTCGGCCCGACTGCCACCTCGGCGTTCGGTGTCTTTTTGACCGCTACCGAGTCGAGCGCCCTCGTGCTGCAGACCGTCCTATTTTACATCGTGCTCACGCAGATCAACCACAATTTTGTCTACCCTCTTCTTATCGGCAAATCCCTAAATCTCCACCCAGTCGCCATCATCCTAGGCGTCATCTTCGGCGGTGAGATTCTCGGGCCCGCTGGCATGTTCCTCGCCGTCCCCTTCATCGTCATCGTAAAGCTCGTAATCGCCGACATCTATCGCGATCAGCAGGAATTTGGCCGGCAGCGTGAGGGAGATATATGAGACTTCTAGATAACTTGAGAGGAGCTATACGGATAACTCCTTTCATAAAGAGCCTCCGGCGCTATATCGATCTCACCATTCTGCCAAACAAGGATACCGTCTTCCACTTTCGCGCTCCGAAACACTGCATTATCAGCCAAAGGGGCATAGACAGGGTATTGCAAAAGTTCAGCCGCATCGAAAACGCGTACCTCCCCAGTGGAAAACGTCACGAGCATATAAAGATTCTGCAGTATTCGGAAATCCCTGACATAGATTCCTTCCTTCATTTCTCCAGCATAAACAATTCCATTGATAATATACACAAGGCACCCCTCCTATCGCAAAGGTTCGATCTTGTCAAAATGTAAGCCGCGAACAGCTTTGTTCCACGCAGCATACAATTCGTCTTCATGAATACACAGCCATGCCGTAAGAATCTTCAACTGCTTTGCAGGCAATGAACCTGCAAGCATTTCACCGTCGATTCCGACCGACGCCTTGAAATCGCCATAAATCACATGAACGTGAGGTTTATGATGTTGGTCATTGTCAAGAAACAACATTTTAATAACCATGCCCATAAAGCGACTAATTTCCGGCATCCCAATCCGCTCCCTTAACCTTGTTCATTTGTTCACTTCCTCCATTATAAGACATTTCTTCAGAAAACAACAGCCTGCCGCAAAATACGGCAGGCTCTTTTCTTATTCTCAGTCGCAGCAGCCTCCGGCAGGCTTGTCGAAATACTTCTGGATGATCTCCACCGCGCAGTAGTCACCGCACATGGAACAGGCGCCTTCACCCGCGTCATTTCTCGCCTCGCGACGTGCCCGCGCGCGCGCCGGATCGATGGCGAGTGCGAGCTGCGCTTCCCAGTCGAGCGCCTTTCGCGCCTCTGCCATCTTCCGATCCCACTCGGCCGCACCTGGTACGCCCTTGACGATGTCCGCTGCATGCGCGGCAATGCGGCTTGCTATCACGCCGTCGTGTACGTCCTCCAACGTCGGTAGGCAAAGGTGCTCGGCGGGAGTCACATAGCAGAGAAAGTCAGCGCCGCTCACGGCGGCGAGCGTGCCGCCGATCGCCGCCGTGATGTGGTCATAGCCCGGCGCGACGTCCGTCACCAAGGGGCCAAGAACGTAGAACGGCGCATTGTGGCACAGCCTCTTTTCGAGCTTCATGTTCGCTGCAATCTGGTCGAACGGCATGTGCCCCGGCCCTTCCACCATGACCTGGACGCCGCGCTTCCACGCGCGGTCGACGAGTGCGCCGAGGTTCACGAGTTCCGTAATCTGTGCACGATCCGTCGCATCGGCAAGGCAGCCGGGACGCAGACCATCGCCCAAGCTAATCGTCGAATCATACTTCTCGCAAATATCGAGAATATCATCGAAATGCGTGTAGAGAGGATTTTCCTTCTCATTGTGGAGCATCCATCCCGTGATGAAGGAGCCGCCGCGGCTCACGACATCCATGACACGCCCCTCTTCGCGCAAATTGCGCACGGCTTCAAGTGTCAGACCGCAATGCAGCGTCATGAAATCCGCTCCATCCTTCGCCTGCCGCTCGATCGTCTGCAGGATGTCATCCGCCGTCATCTCGACCACGGCGCCGTGCCGCTTGATCGCCGTGACCGTTGCCTCGTAGAGCGGCACCGTGCCGACCATAACGGGCGAATGGGCAATGATGCGCCGCCTCGACTCGTCGATATTGTCGCCCGTCGAGAGATCCATGACGGCGTCCGCCCCCGAACGCACAGCTTCATCAAGCTTTTCCAATTCCGGCTCAATGTCGGGGAACGTGCTCGATGTGCCGATGTTCGCATTGACCTTCGTGCGCAGCCCCTCGCCAACGCCCGCCGGCTTCAGTCCCGCGTGATTGACGTTGGCACAGATGGCGACCGCTCCCCTTGCCACGCGCTCGCGAATCGTCTCCGCCGTCAGCTGCTCCGCCTCCGCCACCTGCCGCATGGCGTCGGTGATCTTGCCCTCTCTTGCATACTGCATCTGCGTTGCCATAATACTCCTCCTTGCAAATTGCACAAAACTATTTTCTCTCAGCGAATCCACAGCAGGGCAGCAGCAAAAAGGAGCTGCCCGCAAAGTGCGGCAGCTCCCTCAAGATTCCCGGAAAACCACCACTTCCCTACGCAGGTATTATCCCAACAGGTTCCAAGGGTCGGCTCCGTCATGCGCGAGCCTCTCAGCAAATGCTCCCCCAGTGGATTCATATTCTCTTTATTTTTCTTATTTCGGATTGTATTCGATGATCTTGATATTCTTATGCTCGTTCAAATCGACGACCTGATCCTGCGTGATGCGAATGAGCGGATGCGCCGCAAAGTCCTCGGGATAGCCGACGAGGATGCCTTGGAGACCGTTGCTCAAGGTGACGGTCGAGCCGAGGAACACGTGCTTGATGTTGTTGAGGAACGGCATGCAGACAGCAGGATCGAGCTTGCTGAACATGTCCTCGGAAATCTGCGCGATAGCGCTGAACGGCGTCTGTTTCACATAACCTTCGCGCTCTGTCGTGATGTTGTCGTAGATATCCGCAACGGCAATGATGCGCGCATACTCATGGATGTCCTTGCCCGTGAGTCCCGACGGGAAGCCCGAGCCGTCCATGCGCTCGTGATGCTGCAGCGCGGCAAGACGCACGCCTTCGGAAACCTCCTTGTTGGCACTGAGGATATTGAAGCCGTCGCGTGCATGATTGCGGTACGCTTCGAGATCTTCGCCCTTGAGCGTCTGGATGTTCTTTTCCAAGAGGCGCTCCGTAAACTTCGTCTTGCCGATGTCGTGCATGAAGCCCGCCATGATGATGTCATGCGTCTTCTTCTGCGGAATGCGCATCCACTTGGCGATGACGCCCGCGAGGATGGAAACGCGCAGCGAATGATTGTAGACGTCGCTCGCGAGATGGTTGAGTTCATACAAATAGTCGATGGCGCCGCTCTGCTTCGACATGGGCGCGAGATCTCGCTGCACCATCGCCGTCGTGCGCTCGACGGGCACCTCGTTGTCCTTGGCGACGGAGCTGAAAATGTCCTGCGCTTCAGAGACGACTTCCTTATATGCAGCGATGAAAGCATGGCTACGCGTCAACGGCTCGCCGACAACAGGCGTCGTCGTCAGTTCGAAATCATCTTTGACATAGACGGCCGGTATATTCAAGAATCCCAAACGCGTGATATGCGCCTTCGTCAGAACGGTGTTCTCCGAGAGCACGACGATCATGTTGTCGTTGACGATGGTGCGCGCCAAGGTCATTCCAGGATGCAAATCCTCGATGGATACGGCTTTCAAAGCAAACTCCTCCTTTAGGAAACGGCATATATCATGGGAAGCGCTGATAAAATGAAGTCGTCCAGATTTGCACAGATGTGCTCGTTCTGTCTAGGAGACAAACCGCAGGCGTAGCAACAGCTACGTTGAGGATTTGTCGACGACGAGAGGACAGCACAGATGTGTGAAGATGGACAGCTGAATTTATCCGTGATTCCCATAGTCGCGTTTCTTCCGTACATGAATCGATTCGGAATTCATCCGAATACTTTCTCTATGCTTAATTCTCTACAAAAGTCGGAAATCCTTTATCGTACTGGGAAATTCTTTCCTTTTTGTAAGAACCGACTTTTTACCCATTCTGCCGAATCGCGTCGCACACCTTTTCGTGGATTTCACGCACCTCGTAAATCAAAGGCCGGATTTCCTCCACCTCCTTGCCCGAGCGAAGCTCTTTGCCGATCGCATCCGCCAGCGCCGAGAGTTTGACGAGACTGAGATTCGCTGCCGTCCCTTTCAACGTATCGATGGCCTTCTCCGCCATGGAGATGTCGCCCATTTCGATACCTGCCCAGAATTCCTGAAAAGAGCCGTCATAGAGGAACTTCGACAGGAACTCAAGGTAAAGCGCCTCGTTTCCCATGAAACGCTCCAAACCCTTCGCATAGTCGATGCCCGCCGCCCTGCACGCTTCTTCTTTCAAGGAGCGTCCTCCTTTCGCCAACGTTTCCAATCAACCATTCTGCGCGGTCAAGTCACATGCCGCCGCTTTTGTCGCTTACCAGTCCAACCGCATCGATATACGGCTTGATGTCGATGACAACGCTGCCGTCCAAGGCATCGAGATGGCGCACGAAAAGCCGCCTTCCCTCGCGCCGCAGAAGTTTCACGGCGCAGAGCGACAGAGGATTCGGACGATGCGGCGAACGGCATGCGAAGACGCCGCAGGAACGCGTGCCGCTCGGCGGCGTCACCACGAGGTGATCGCGCTCGGCGAGGTGTGCCCAGTAGAGCACCGTGAGCCATTCGCTCTCCTCGACATGCTCCAAAGCCGGCGCATACGCTTCGTCAATCTCGATGACAGATTCCTCCTCGCTGAAAAATCCCTGGCGCGGTATCTGCTGCAAACTCTTGTAGGGACTATGCACCACGCCGATACGCTGCAATTCCATCCAGCTTCCTTCCCTCGATTCACTCAACCTTGAGTGTGAGTTTCTCGCCGTTAATGTTCCACGCCTTACCCTCCAGCTTCTTTTCATAGGAAATTGCATCAGCGAGCGTGATGCGCTTGATGTACTCCTCGTTCTTCGCCATGAGTGCTGCGATCTTTTCGTTGCCGCCCGCCGTGATCTTGATGTGGTCGGTGACCTCGAATCCGTTCTCCTTGCGCATCGTCTGCACCTTGCTGACGATCTCACGCACGAAGCCCTCCTCGATGAGCGCAGGGCTCAAGGTTGTCTCCAGGGCGATCGTGACTGCACCGTAGCGCTCCGTGACAAAGCCTTCGGTCTGCGCCATCGACACCTCGACGTCTTCGGCCTCCAGTGTGACTTCACCCGAGGGGAGCGCGAGCTTCAGTTTGCCCGTGCGGTCAAGCTCGTCCTTCGCCTCGTGCCCATTGACTTTTGCGAGAGCCGCCTTGACCTCGCCGATCCTCTTGCCGACCTTCGGCCCCAAGACCTTGAACTGCGGTTTGAAGCTGTAGCTCAGGAACTCTTCCATG
>ERZ773003.1354-NODE-1354-length-14425-cov-6.928045_pt1 | contig 14425 bp, 21 predicted proteins | sample MGYA00580668_ERZ773003 | MGnify/ENA primary metagenome ERZ773003 (study PRJEB29015, sample SAMEA2738002) | human oral metagenome | biome: human oral; feature: human-associated habitat; material: dental | place: China | collected 2126 ... | reverse complement strand
GGTTCTGCCGTAGCGTTCGTGCCAGCGGGTGAACCATTTTCCGGGCATTCCCCCCGGCTCGTAGCCGATGCGTAAGCTGGCACGGCTCAGCACCGGTGCGGGGGCTGCCTGCGCCGAGTAGATGAGCCCGGCGGCGGGGGCGGCAAGCTCAATGCTGGGCTCCTGCTGGGTGCTTGGCGGTACCGGTTTTGCGGGTGTAACAGCTTCGGGGGTTTCGTTCATGCCTTTACGCTAGCACAGTGGACGGCGGCGGCCCGGTTACGGGCGGGGGTTGCGGTCGGTGATGAGTTCACGCACTTTAGAGATTCCCAGGCTGAGGAGCACGATTACCGCTAGGGCAACCGGCAGCATCCACGGCTGCAGTCCCAGGGCGGCGAGCACTGCGGGAGTGATGGCGGCCGCGCCGATGCCCTGGACGGCCCTGGCCGCCAGCAGCAGCGGCATGGTGGGTGCCCAGGACATCAGCAGGGTGCCGGTCAGGAAGCAGGCGTGCCCCGCCACCAGGACGCGGCGAGTTCCCAGGCGGTCGGTGTACTGGGAGAACGGCGGCAGCAGGAGGGTGGAGCACACGAGGTAGCTGCCGGCGACCCAGCCGTACAGCTCCGGCGCGGCCAGTTCGTCGACGATCCGGGGGGTCGCATTGCCCAGGAGGGTCTGCATCATGGCGGAGACCGCCATGCCCGCGCCCGCCGCGGTCAGCAGGGCGCGGCGGTTCGTCGTGGGACAGGTCACTTCAGCCCGTTCAGGATGATGTCGAGGGAGGTGGCCAACCGGTCGCGCAGGGATTCCCCGTCGGGGTGCGCGGCCCACGTCATCACGCACGCGTAGTAGCCGCACTGCACGGCCAGGGCTGCGGCCCCGAGGGGCACGTCGTCGCGCAGTTCGCCGCTGCTGCGACCCGCGGCGAGGATGTCCGCGACGGCCGCGTTGAAGCGTTTCTGATTCTCCGAACCGAGGTCGAGGGAGAGGTTGAAGGACCGCGCCCTGACCATCTGCCGGGCCGGTTCGGGGTGGGCCTCCAGCCAGTCGGCGGCGGCGTCGAGCATCCGCCGGAGGCGTTCCTCAGCGGTGCCGTCGCCCACATCCGCGTCGAGGACGACCCGGACCACCTGCTCCCCCAGGTACCGGAAGACGTCGCGTTTGCTGGGGAAATGCGTGAAGAAGGTGCCCTTGCCGATGTCTGCGGCCTCGGTGATGTCGGCGACGGTGACGGCGTCGAATCCCCGCTCGGCGAACAGTCGCATGGCCTCGGTGAAGATCCTCTCCCGGGTCCTGGCGCGCCTGCGGCTCACTCGATCGCTCATGGGTCCACGCTAGACCAGAACCTGACCGTGGTCAATATATGACCATGGTCAGGTCCTGGGGTGGACGACGCCAGCCCCCCACGGGGAACGCCAACCCTCCCGTCGAACGCCAGCGCTACAGCGCAAGCAAACGACAGACAAAGCAAGCGAACCCTACAGACACCCTCAATTTTCAAACCAGAATGGGGCTTCTATCACTTGTTCACCCAACTGTCGGCGATGGTTGAAAAGAGCGATGTCATGGGGTGCAGGCGAAGCTGAGTTCCGCGACGGCTGTATCTTGGTTTCAAATGCACTGCAAGGACAGCGGTAATCGGTATAGGGAACACGCCAGGTCTCGAGAATCACAATGACGCACTCGATGAGGCGGTGGACGCGGTTGATGGTCGTGTCGTTTCTTCTATCAGCGTTTGCAAGTTCACCATGGACGGGTTTCTTTACAGGGGCGATCATTCCCAATCCGATGCAGCCCTTATCCTCAATGTGTATCGTGACATCAAGTGCCCTGAGGAATCGGGAATCCGCGATGACCTTCACATCATGAACACTGCCAGCTTATGGTTTTGAAATCCAAGCGATGTGCCCGGCCAGAGTACAGACCACCTGCAGGTTCACCCTCGTCGTGTGGCGCTTGCCCCAGTCACAATTCGGGGTGCCCGCGCCACGACCAGAGCAGGGAACCGGAGTACCGTCGATGATGTCCTGCCGGATCTGGGCCGAGGTCCCCCACGTCGGGCACCCAGCTCTGGAGGACCTCAGCGACCAAAGGGTGTGAACCGTGACTACTCTCGAGATGATGGCCTGGTAGACCCGTGTGGATGTCGGCCAGCAACTCCTGAGGAGATTGTGCCGCAACGTCAAAAGAGTGACCTAGATGCAGCGGAACAACCCCAAGGCACGAGACCCTGCTGCCGGATAAGCTTCCGGAATGGGCAGCGCGGATCAGTTCACACAAATTCATCGGGTCTGGTCACGGTCAAGGCTTGTGGCGGTGTCCACAGTAGCAGCCTGTCTTTCTTCTGAGATTTTTGCTTCGATACCTTGAATTATCTCAGATCAGACAAGCCGCCCTTACACACCGCTCAGCGTAAAACGTTACACGGAAAAGACAAAACACCCCTATGAATAAGCCTGATGGTGTGGATTCCGGTCTTTTTGCCTTCCCGGGATCCGATCTCCAGCGGGGACCCATGGCGGTCCACGAGAAGCCCGACGATGTTTTGCTGATCGACACGGCGTTCCTTGCTGTATCCGACCTTGCGGAGCTCGTCTTCGTGCTCGACCTCGAAATGCAGGTTCGTCACGTCATACATCACCAGTGTCACGTCACCGTGCCCGTAACAAGCCGCAGCCAGCCCGGCCTCGTCATGAGCAGACCCGAGATGCTCGACGATCCGGTTTTTGCTGCCTTCCTTGACCACGATCTACACAGCTGTCGCCCCGGAAGCGGTCTTCACCTTCCGCAGGAACGGGCCCACCCACCAGATCCTACCCCCGATTGGTGACCCACACGACGCACCCAAAACGCCCCGACAAGCACCAAAACAGTCCACGGGCACGAACCCAAACTCAACTGCAACAAGTCAGATCAGACGACTCCAGGAACAGAGGCGTGAGCAACCATTTCCACATAAGTGTATGCCATGTCCGCCGTTGTCCGAAGATCTTCAGCCGAGGCGCCATCCCTGCCACGCTGTGCCATGCCCTGAAGAACGGTTCCAACAAACCCAGCAAGAGCCTCAGCATTTACGCTCGCCGCCACATCTCCTTTCTCAATGCTCGAGCGCACGACACCTTCGATACGTTTGACATTCGAGATTCTACGATCTTCCAACTTTCTTTCTACATCACGATTCGCCTCCGTCACGCATACTGCTGCGCTCGAGATGAAGCATCCGCCGGGCCCACTTGCTTCAGCATATTTCTCAGCGGCCTCGAATAACAGTCGACGAATGAGCGGAAGCGCCTCCCTCTCCTCGTCAAAGGCATCCCCCATGAAGCGTCCTTTGGTGCCAAGATAATGTTCGACAACCAGATCGAAAAGCTGCCGCTTCCCGCCAAAAGCAGCGTAAAGACTCGAGACCGTAATCCCCATTGCCCTAGTTAGCTCAGATATCGATGCACCTTCATAACCATTGCGCCAAAAAATTTCCATGGCCTTACTCAAAGCGACTGGAACATCAAAACGCCTACCTTGACCGCGAACACCAGCCACAAGAAATCACCTTTCGCCTATTACGCAGCAGGATGATTCAACATCATACTACTCGAAGCCATTCGGCGAAAGTCTTGGTCAGGGCAAGGATATAGCCCGCGCAAAACAAATTTTGCCACTGGATGGCGATCGAAATCGTCTCCCGCGGGCAAACCCCTAGTCAAGTCTAGGCCGATCTCCATTTTCCCTCGGGCGTAGGGAAAAAGATTTTGTTTAAAGGACGCTATAGCTTGGTGTCAGGTGGTGGAAACAACGAGTAGGCGTTCGTGTGCTTCGCGTGGAGTCGGGCCATCCCAGAGCTGCTCTGGATCTACCTGTCCCGCCGACGCTGCGATGTCCTGTTCGCGATGGTCAAGAACCGAGAGCCCTACCAAGCCCCCGCCCCAGCCCTCAACCATCACCCATGCCCCTCGCCACTTGACGAGGAACATAGGGACACGTTGCGAGTGGTGGCCCAGCTGATGAGGGCGTGGTTGATTAACTCAGAGCCGTTGTCGCAGTCGATACCGGTGACCGGGTAGGGAATTTGTTCGACGAACGAGTCGAACACGACCCGGATGTGGACGTGGGCATTGTTACGGATCGCGGTGGTGAACACCTGGCCGGTGTGCATGTCGGCGAAGTACACGCTCCAGCACGCCCTTCAGGGTGGGGCAGCAGTGAGCCGCGGTGTCGACCTCGAAGAACCCGGATTCGGCTTCGACCTCGTCGCCGGCGGTGCGCAGCACGATCGAGTTCCGCAGCAGACGGCCGGGCCTGGTGGCCGCCTTTCCACAGATCGGATCACGCTGTTTCACGGGTGCCAAGTACCGGTCCATCGTGGCTGCTGACATCGCTACGAGTTCAGCGCGGGCCCCGGCACTGATACTGGCCCTGGCCCGGTATCAGTGCGCCTTCGGTTTCCATCGCGTCGAGCCAGTCGGTCATCGCCGGTGCGAGGTACTGTCCGCAACTACCGCCTGAAGCGGCCCATACCTTCTGCAACACCAATCGCACGTCGTAGGAGTACTTACGGCTCCGCGTCTTCCGCCGATCGATCACCGCCACGGTGGCTACCGCCCGGCCTGGAGGCTGTTTCAGCCGAGCGAGCAACTGCTGCCGGGCACGGTCCCGGTTCCAGTCCGTCACCTCAACCACCCGATCCGGGATCGCTGTCTTACCCTTCCCCGGTGCCGCAACACACGCCTGCGCGTACCTCTTCGTGATCTCGACCCTGGCGACCAACGACAGTTCCTTCGTGTTCACACCCCATCATGACCCGTCCCCACCACATCCCGGAGGGAAACCACGTGAAGTACGACCCCTACCCGTCCGGGGACTCTATGTGCGTGTCGTCGCTCGGTTGCCACTCCAGCGGGATTCGTGTAACGTTCACTACATGAATCCCGCTGGAGCAACTTAACAGACGTCACCCCGTTCCACCTTGGACGGATTGGCCCACTTCCACAGCTCGACCCGCGCATCCCGCGGACCCTCCGTTCTGAAGAACCCTGAAAGACCTGTCACAACAACAAAAACTCCAAACTTCAAAGAGATACAGGCATGACCAATCCCCAAGAACTCGGACTATCGCACCGAAATGCTTGCAAATACCTGGAAAGCTGGACCGTTCATGCATCACATGAAATCATCCACGATGTCGTCTATCACACGACCTCGTGAACATCGATAATCCCGTCTCTGCAATGACTGGAACCGTTTCTACGGCCTCTAGTGGCTCGCGACATCTCATAGCCATCGATTTCAATGTCGACAGTCCCTCAGGGACGGGCCCTGGCCTCACATCTGCTGCGGATACTGTAATTTCCATGTCGATCCAGCTCATGCTGAAGGAGCTACAACCCAGCTTACGGAGGACCGACCTCGAACGATGCGTAGATTTCGGTCACGCTTTCAGTCCTACGGAAGTAGTTGCGGACACGCAACGGCATCGCAGAGAAAAACAGCGTACACCACTTCCGGTCAGCGTCGGAAATCACGCGTTTGTCGACGATGCGACCGAAAAAAATCGCAGCAACTATCACTCCGCTGAAAACCCTTTCGCAGACCGAATCAGACAGCTTCGCAAGTCTGCTAAATTCCGAATGTACAGTCAGCAGATCATGAAATGGCATAGCCTATACTTTGGAGGACTTGGAACCTACATTCCTCAGACCTTCGAGTCCTCCCGTGACGCCATTCGCAACGGGCGTCTCACGTCGGAAGAACTTGAGAAAGTACAACAGAACGGTGCGACAGCCGACAGTTTAATCGAGACAGATTCCACCATGTCTGCATGGACCAGGCAAGAAGCCTTGACAGAGTTCGCCGCATGCTCGGCGCCGACATCACTCCGTACAGCTCCGGCGGTCATCGCGCACGCTGTTGCTCTACACACAGGCCTTGAGGGTTGGAACGGCAGTGCTCATATCAGAAATAACTCAGGTTTTCCAGAAACGCTGGCTCTGGAGATCCGAAACGTCTGCGCAGGATCGATCGTCGGCATTGACGTCTTGGAAACGCAAGCTGGGACCCGATGAATACGACCTCCTCGCCGCGGCAGATATTTGGTGCATGCCTCTGTTCGACAGGTGGGTATCAGATATTGGAATTGGCTCCGAATTCACTTGGGGTTGCGCAATTCTTCAGTATGCAGAAAAGGAGATTCAAATGAGTTCAGAAGTCACAGCGCGAACTCCCTCTGAAGATCCAGTCAACATTAACTTGGCCATCATGTGGATGTTGCTCGGAGTTTTCGCAGTCGGAACTGTCGAGTATTTGGTGGCCGGTGTTCTTCCGCAGATATCTCACGATATGACAGTCACCGAGGCCACGGCTGGATTGCTAGTCACGGTATACGCCCTCACAGTCGTCATCGGTGGCCCGCTGTTGACGATCGCCACATCACGAGTGAAGAGGATTCCTCTCGTCCTGGCACTGATGACACTGTTCATCGCAGGCAATCTCCTTACCGCCTTAGCACCAAGTTTCCCGCTCCTTGTCATAGCAAGAGCAATGACAGCGCTCCCCCACGCTACATTCTTCGCCCTCTGTCTGGTTCTCGCGACGACTCTCGTAGGTCCCAGCCATCAAAGTAGAGTTATAGCACGAATTGCACTTGGGCTCAATCTCGCCACTGTCTTGGGAGTACCCTTGGGGACTCTCATCGGGAATCAGTACGGATGGCGTTCCTCCTTTCTCGTTGTCGCTATCTTTCAGACGATCGTCACGGTTGCCTTAGTTCTGACCATTCGCTGTGCTCCGGAGCACGCCGGAGGAGGGATCACCGCCGAGGTGAAGGTCTTTGGGCGGGGCGAGGTTCTGAAAGCACTCGGCTTGACCATGCTCAGTCAATCCGGCCTATTCGTGTTGTTCACATTCATTACACCATATCTGGGGCAGCATGCCGGCCTCGGGCCCAACGCCATCACTCTCATTCTGTTCGTTTTTGGCGTGGGATCAATCGTTGGGAACATGCTTGGTGGGCACTTCGCGGATCGAAACATGAATGCGACCCTCTACATTGCTCTGGGCACGCTCGCCACTTCGCTCTTTATCCTTTTTCTGTTCGGCAATCATGCATGGTTCACCGCAGTGTGGATGTTCATCGTGGGAGCCGCAGGTTTCTCGATTATTCCACCGTTGACATCGAAACTAATCGGAGCTGCCAGCAACGCGCCAAATCTTGCGACTACGGTCAACATTGCTGGGTTTCAACTAGCCAACGCAGCCGGAGCATGGATCGGATCAACGACCCTCTCGATGAGACTCGGGGTCGGCAGCCTTCCCCTGATCGGTGCCGCGCTGGCGCTTGTCGCTGTATGTCTCTTGTGGCTGACCAACGTCATCGCCTTCCGCGGTCAAACTTCAGGAGGACAGTCATGAGAGCAGGATTTCTTACAGGAGTCCGTGCGGTGGAGATCCGTAAGATCCCCGATGCCCGTTCTGAGCACAGTGATGAAGCGATCATTCGGGTCGCACCTGTCAGGCTCTGCGGAACTGATCTGGAGCTGTATCACGGTACCTCAAGTTACCTCAGGAACAAGAGAACGACCTACCCACATCTGTTCGGACACGAATGGATCGGAACAATCGAAATACCGCTTGAAATCAGCCAAGGAAAGCACCTGAAACCTGGTGCAATCGTCACGGAGAACACCATGATTGCTTGCCTCCCCGGCGATCCCTGTCGTTCCGGCCACAAGAACCTGTTTGAACGGCTTCGGGAAGTGGGCCTCTACGGTCATCCCGGCACTGCAGCAGAACTACTCACAATACCAGCACATACTCTCACAGTGATTGACGAAGAAGCCGATGCCGTTCCGCACCCTGAATACGTCCTCATCGAGCCCCTAACCCGGAGACAGAGTCTTGGTCGTGGAAGGCGGAACGATTGCTCGCGGCCGTGGTGCTCATGCAGTGTCCCATTGATGTCGAAGTCTTCGACCCGGCAGCGCCATCTGGGAGTGCTCGGGGTCGGCATCCGCGACACATCGTAAATGCAGCGGCATGACTGTTGGGTTCCGAAGCAACTCATACTGTCGGTGCAACATTGTACATCGACGGAGGACTCATGCTCACCGCCGCCGAAGAGAATACTAGATCTTCAACTCAACATGCGCACAAACAACCAGGGAGGACCTCATGAAAGCAGCAGCAATTTATCGAACTGGATCAGCTGAAGAATTGAAGTACATCGATTTGCCCGAACCGCAGACTGGCCCGAATGACATTCGCGTAAAAACAGCAGCAGCTGCTGTGAACCCCGTCGACATCAAAACTCGTTCGGGCTTCTTGGGACTTGACCTTGTATTTCCTTCTGTCTTGGGCTGGGATGTGAGTGGGACGGTGGAGGCCATCGGTTCCGCGGTCACCAGATTCCGTGTTGGTGATGCCGTCATGGGCATGATTGCCCAATCCGTTCGGGAGCAGGGAACGTACGCAGAATTCGTGAGCGCTCCTGAAGAGCTTTTCGCTCCTGTACCAACTGGTCTTGCAATGGAGCAGGCGGCAGCTGCCCCATTGACCGTCCTGACAGCCGCCCAGCTTCTCGGCAGCGCCGCTTTGCCTAGCCAGGCCCGTGTCCTCGTCACTGGTGCCGCGGGGGCAGTGGGACGAGTTCTGGTCCAGTGGTTGCTTCAGGATGGACACGAAGTCGCCGGTCTCGCTCGGTCACACGACCGAGAAGATCTGACTGAGCTAGGCGCCGTTGCCGTCTACACGAGCGTCAATGACATCCCAGCATGTTCCTTCGACGCCGTGCTCGACACAGCTGGTATCGCCGATGCCATCTTCACGGTTCAGAATGAAGGAGTATTCATGTCAATCGCCGACAACCGCCAGCCCGAATCTCAACGTGGAATCACCCCGGGCAAGAGTTATGTTCAAGAGAATGGAGCCAAGCTGTCTGTCATCGCGGAGCAACTGAGCAACGGAACCCTGTCCGTCCCGGTCGGAAGAACATATTCACTGTCGGAGGCAGCGGCAGCACACAGAGAATTCGAAAATGGCGGTCTCCGCGGAAAGGTACTGTTGATCCCATGAATATACGGAATCACATCTCGCCTGCCGCGCCGGACACGTCAGCGGCGACGAAAAGGTTCGTACAAGTGATCGGCCCATCCAGCATATCCGGAGGCGTATTCAGCCTAGAACCGAACGTCGCCCAGGAACTGATCGAATGCAACCCGTCTGACCAAAAGCACCCACCATTCTCTATCCGGGAACACTCCTTCTATGCTTCCGCGTCACGGATGTGGCACGAGTGACTGAAATTTCTGTCGATGCGACTTCCACCCACCGCCATTTCGGCTACTCGTAGCTGAGCATGGTGGGTCGTTGGTGCAAGGGCTCGTGGCCTTGCGCTGGGATGGGTATTGCGAAGCAACCAACCGGACAAGGATCACGAGCTGTGATCGAGTCTACGTGTTCGCGGCGTGATGCTGCGAGCGTGATCTTCAACCTGCCTGACCATCACGTGATCGATGCGGTCGATCTGCCATCTTGGGGTTGTCGTGTGATCACGCAGGCCGACAGCGTCTCGGATGGCTGTTCTGACTGTGGGGTGGTGTCGGAGCGGGTGCACGCGTGGTGCCGGCAGCGGGTCAAGGACATCCCGCACACCGACGGTGTTGAGTTGATCTTGGCGAAGCCTCGGTTGGTGTGTGGCGAGCGGGCGTGCCCACGTCGGACGTTCACTCAAACCACTCCCGAGTTGCCGTTGCGGGCCCGCTGTACCAGCCGGTTGCGGCGGGGCGTGTTGGAGACACGGCCGACCCGTTGCTGGTGTCGCGGCCGGATTTGGGATCGCCTGGTGGACGGTCCACAAGAGCGTCAACGCCGCCGTCGACGTGCTGCTTGGCGGGGTCGACGACCTCCACGTACGCCGCTTGGGGATCGACGAGCACCGTTACCGTCGGGTCCGCTGGTTCCGCGATCCCGACACCGGCGGGTCGAACCATGGATGACGGCCTTGGTCAATGCCGCTTCGGGGCAGGTCCTCGGAATCGTTGACGGCCGGGGCAGCGCCGCGGTCACCGGGTGGCTGGGCGCTCGCAGCCAGGCCTGGCGGGACCGCATCCAGGTCGTGGCGATCGACCCATCGGCTGCGTTCCGGAAGGCGATCACCACGGCCCTGCCGCACGCGCACATCGCTGTCGATCCGTTTCATCTGGTCCAGTTGGCAAACCTGTGTCTGACCCGCGTGCGGCACCACCTCGGGCGTCAAGGAAGGCCTCCGGCTCGTCCTGGCCAGCACCACCCTCGACAGGGCTCGCATCGCCAAGGCCCGACTCCACGGCTGGGTGCCAGACAGCCGACACCGAGGAAACCAGCCGGCTGTGGGACACGCTGACCGCATGGCGACCCACCGTGGAGGTGTTCATCACCAACGCCCAGCCGCGGCTACCGCAACAACGCCCACCACCAAACCCGTATCCTACTCAGAAGCGCCCACCGGGCGCGGCAACACCGCTTGACCAACCAAGGCACCACGCCCAACTGCGAATAGCCGGTTTGACACATTGGGAGGTGGTAACGGGCAGGGAGGAGGAGCGAGCATCAACGCCACGACGAACCCCGAGAGGTCGCTGAACCCGAGGAGCCTCCTCCCAGGCCAGAACGACGACTGGGTGATGTACCCACTGGACGAGTTCGCCGTCACCACCGTCACCGAGGTCATCACCGACCTGGTGGGCTCGGCGGGCATCGACCTGGACCCGGCCGACCTGATCGCGAACTGGGGTGTCGAGACCGACGCGGACCCGGCTGTTGCGGATGAGACGGCGGCAAAGGAGTTCTCTTCCTTGCGCCTCAAACCCGGCGTGATCCACCGCGCCCCCCGGCTGCTGTTGAAGATCCTGCGGCACAACCCGAATCGCTGGCGATGGGAGGAACGTTCCCTCCGGAACCGGCTCGGTCGCCTCCAGCACCGGGCCGCGCAAGCCGGATCCCTGAGCGACGAGGACCTGCTGGCTCTGGTCGGCGACATCACCGGCCTGTTCCAGGAATGCCTGCGCGACGGCGCGACGTACTACGGCCTAGGTCTGGCCTGGACGAACTGGAGAACCAACCGCCTGCTCAGGAAACGGCCCGATGCCTCCGACGACCTGGCGGACAACATCCTGACCTACTATCTGCAGTTGCTGGCCGAACGCAGGAGCCGCCTGTCGTCCCTGTTCAGGCAATACCAGGAACTGAACGAGGACGCCCAGCACCTTCACCTGCCGGAACGCTTGGAGGAAATCCCGGAAACCGACTTGCTGAAGACCCAGAACCCGGCGGACCTCGAGAACCTGATCCTCGAGAAACTGCGCACCCTACCCAAGGGCCGCAGGTTCGAATCGCGGATCGACGCCTTCCTCTCCGCTCTTCCCGTTCCCCTCGAACAGCTCGACTGGTCGTTCTCCCCCCGGATGAAACTCCCGCCACGGCTGCTGGTCATCGCCCTGAGCAGCGAACCCGTCGACGGACTGGACGGCTCGTCCCGCGGAACGAATGTCGCGAAACGGGTGGCGAGGAAACTACCGCTCAGGAAACGCCCGCACTGGAACCGGCTCGTAACGAAAACCCAGCGGACACTCACCGGCGCGGTCGGGACGGTCTTTCTGCTGCTGGAGATCGTCCCGGTCTTCCACCAGGCATTCGACGAGGTGGCGCGGCGCATGCTGGAACACCGCCGGGTGGCCGCGCCTGAGGACCTCGTCCTCCTCAAGTTCGACGAGATCTCGAAGAGCCTGCTGGGCCGGGAACCGCAGCACGAACTCGTCGCCCTACGCCGCGCGGAGCACCAAGAGAAAATGGCTGAACGCCAGGCCAGGCAGGCGAATGCCGCGGAGATCGGGGAGGAGGACGGCAACGCGACCCCCGTCTCACTGGCCAAGCTCTTCTCGCCATCCGGGCAGGGGAACCCACAAACGGGGATGTCCTAGACGAAGGCCACCGAAAACTGCCCTCCCGACGTGAACGCCAGCCCTCCCGCCGAACGCCAGCACTACAGCGCAGGCAAACAGCCAGAAAACACAAGCGCACCCTGCAGGTTTGACACAATGGGAAGCGGTAACGGGTAGCTGGGAGGAACGATCATCAACGCCATGACGAACCCCAACGGGTCGCTGGACCCGAGGAACCTCCTCCCTGGCCAGGACGACGACTGGGTGATGTACCCGTTGGACGAGTTCGCCGTCACCACCGTCATCGAGGTCATCACCGGCCTGGTGGCCTCGGCGGGCATCGACCTCGACCTGAAACCGGCCGACCTGATGTCCAACCTGAACGCCAGAACCGACCCCAACGCGGACCCGATGGTCGCGAAGAAGGCGGCCGCGGCCAAACCCTCACCCTTCCGTCTCAAACCCGGCGTGTTCTTCCACGCCCCCCGGCTGCTGTTCAAGGTCCTGCGGCACGACCCGGCCCGCTGGCAGCGGGAGGAACGGTCCTTCCGGAACCGGATCAAACTCTTCAAGCACCGGACCGCGCAGGCCGGATCCCTGAGCGACAAGGAACTGGCGCGCCTGGTCGAGGACATCGTTGACCTGTTCAGGACCTGCCTGCACGACGGCGCGATGTACTACGGCCTCGGACTGGTCTGGATGTACTGGCGAACCGCCCGCCTGCTCAGGAAACGATCCAATGCCGGCGGCGAGCTGGCCGAGAACGTCGCGGCCTACTTCCTCCAGCTGCTGCTGACCGACCAGAAGAATCCCCTGTCGCCGCTGTTCGAACAGTTCCGGAAGCTGAGCGCCGACACCCAGGAGGTGGATCTGCAGGCGTTCGTGGTCTCGATCCCGGACTCCGCCTTCATGACGGCCAACACCTCACGGGACATCGAGAAAACCATCTTCAAGAAGCTGCGCGCCCTGCCGAAGGGCCAGCAGATCGAATCACAGGTGGACGCCCTCCTGGCGGACCTGCCCGTCGCCCCCGAGGCGGTCGACTGGCCGTTCTCACCCCGCCCACAGCTGCCGTTCCGGCTGCTGGTGGCCCTCCTCAGCAGCGAACCCATCGAGGGCCTGGACGAGTTGCTCACCGACGAGGACGCCGCGAAGCAGGTGGCGAAGAAACTGCCGTTCAGGAAACGTCCCCCCTGGAGGTGGAATGTCGCGAAGACCCGCGGACTGATGGCCGGGGCGGTGGGGACGGTATTCCTGCTGCTGGAGATCGTCCCCGTCCTCCAGCGGGCGTTGTCCGAGGTGGCACAACGCCTGCTGAGGCGGCGCCAGGTGGAGGTCGCGGAGGACCTGATGCTCCTGCGGTTCGACGATATCCTCAAGGCCCTGGCGGACCAGGCGGACCGGCAGGACCTCGTCCTGGAGAACCATCACGCGCACATCAAGAAACTGACCGCCCGCCGCCGCGCCCGGCAACTCGAGGCCAAAGAGACCAAGACGCTGCGGGAGGACAACAACGAAACACCCGTCTCGCTGGACGGGCTCACATCCGAACCCTGATGGGCCGCACACGGATCCCGGACTCCGGCCGCGTAAATCCCCGCTTCTTGTACCCCTCGTGAAAACTATTAACATCGAATTCATTAACCGGACCCGCGTCGCCGCGGGCCGTTCGGTCATCGCAGCCGACACACACAACTACACCGAGGAGACGCCATGAACACTCAGCAAATGGACCGGATGCGCAACGGCCAGGGATTCGTCGCCGCCCTCGACCAGTCCGGCGGCTCCACCCCAGGCGCACTGGAGGGCTACGGCATCGGGCCGGAACGCTACTCCACCGAGGAGGAGATGTTCGACCTGGTCCACGCCATGCGCACCCGGGTGATCACCAGCCCGGCCTTCGACTCCCGGCACATCCTGGCCTCGATCCTCTTCGAACGCACCATGGACTCGCAGATCGAGGGCCGCCCGAGCGCCGACTACCTGTGGGAGGTCAAGGGCATCGTCCCCTTCCTCAAGGTGGACAAGGGCTTGGCCGACGAGGAGAACGGTGTCCGCGTCATGAAACCGATGCCCGGCCTCGACGAGCTGCTCGCGCGGGCCGTGCAGGCCAACATTTTCGGCACCAAGATGCGTTCGGTGATCCTCCGCGCCGACCCCGAGGGGGTGCGAACCATCGTCGACCAGCAGTTCGAGGTCGCGCAGCGGATCCTCGACGCGGGCCTGGTGCCGATCATCGAGCCCGAGGTGGATATCCACGCCCCGGACAAGGCCGAGGCCGAGCAGCTGCTCCTCAAGGACCTCACCGGGCACATCGACGCCCTGCCCGAGGGCCGCGAGGTCATGCTGAAACTGACCATCCCCACCGTCGACGGTCTGTACTCCGGTCTCATCGCCCACCCGCGGGTGGCGCGGGTGGTGGCGCTGTCCGGCGGCTACAGCCGCGAGGAGGCCGACGAGCACCTGGCACGCAACCCCGGTCTCATCGCCAGCTTCTCCCGCGCCCTGCTCGCGGGCCTGCGCGACGACCAGACCAA
>ERZ773003.1353-NODE-1353-length-14429-cov-27.600668_pt1 | contig 14429 bp, 19 predicted proteins | sample MGYA00580668_ERZ773003 | MGnify/ENA primary metagenome ERZ773003 (study PRJEB29015, sample SAMEA2738002) | human oral metagenome | biome: human oral; feature: human-associated habitat; material: dental | place: China | collected 2126 ... | reverse complement strand
TTTCGTTAGAGAACTGTCACTAGGAACCCTGCGACTTTAGTCGTAGGAGGTTCAGTCCCTGTATCATATGGTAGAGCTGATTCGCTTTCTGCTGCTTTCAGAAAATCCCGTATGCGACCGATGGCAAATAAAACCCGGGATGAAAATCACCGTTCCCGATGACCAGCCATTCCCGCAATGGTTAGGGGTGGTTGAATTTGAAGTCATCCTTCCGGAACCGATATGGACACCTAGAAGCATAAATGGTGAGGTGCTATGGAAAAGGAAAGAGACACGCAGCAGGCGGAAATGACACCGCCCGCCGAAACTAAGGAGCCGAAGACGGAAAGAACATCACCGATGATTTACATCGGGCCGTCCTTCCGCGATCGTATGCTCCAAACCTACAGTATCGCGGAAGAGGGTATCCCGACAGAATACCGAGGTACCGTCTACGAGAAATTGTTTGTGGTCCCGAAAGACCTGCACGAAGCGCGCTTAGCTATTGCGCGAAAAGGCTCAATGCTCCATACCTTCTATTTGCAGGCGCTTAGGGAGCACAAAAGTAAGGAATGATAAAGGGGGTTTCACTATGGCATATTTCCACGGCGTGAAAGCGTCAGAAATTGCGACAAGCGTCATTGCAACGGTGCAAACGACAGCGGGCTTACCGGTCGTCTTCGGAACGGCGCCGGTTCATCTCACGAAGAATCCTTCAAAGTATGTGAATAAGCCGGTAATCTGCTACAGTTGGGATGAAGCGGTTCAGGCTATTGGGTATCATCATAATTGGGACAAGTACACGCTTTCGGAAGCGATGTATACGGAGTTCAAGCTTTATGCGGTGAATCCCATTGTGTTTGTCAACGTTCTTGACCCAAAGAAACACAAAAGCACGAAATCGGTACAAACCTACGAGGTAACAGCGAATAAGGAAGCCATTATTCAGGAAGCTGTGCTGAAAGATACGCTTGTTGTCGAGGGCGGGGCGCTTAATACCGACTATACAGCCGCTTTCAATGACGATGGGGAACTTGTCATCGGTATCATTAAGGGCGGCGCGCTGGACGCTGCACAAAATATCAAAGCTAGTTTCTCCTTCGTCGATACATCGCTCGTCCGTGAAGATGACATTATCAATTCCTTCGAGGAACTCGATAAAATCTATGGGCGTTTTGGCATGGTGCCGGGCATTGTCGCCGCACCGGGCTATTCCGAAAAACCGGTCGTCGCCGCCGTCATGCAGGCAAAGGCGCTGAACATCGACAATCTTTTCCGCTGTATTGTACTGACCGATGTCGATACAGCAAAGGTAACCTCTTATCAGGATGTGAACGAATGGAAGAACAAGAACGGTTATACGGGTAATAATGAGGTTGTCTGTTTCCCCTGCGTTCGTAGCGGCGACATGCTTTTCCATATGTCAACGCATATCATGGGCATTATCGGCGTGATGGATCAGGCGAATACCGATGTACCGTACGAATCGCCGTCTAACAAGGATATGCATATTACCGGCATGTGTCTTAAGACGGGCGAGGAAGTCAATCTGACACATTCACAAGCGAACCTGTTGAATTCGCAGGGTGTTATGACGGGCTTGAACTTTATCGGCGGCTGGAAATCTTGGGGTAACTATACCGGCGCATTCCCTGGCAAGAGCGATGTCAAAGATACGTTTATTTGTGTTCGCCGCATGTTCGATTGGCAGTATCAGACGTTTATTTTGAATTATTGGCAGAAAGTAGATCAGCCGCTGATGCCGCGCCTTGTTCGCACGATTGTTGACAGTGAACAGATTCGCTTGAACGGACTTGTCTCACGTGGTTTCCTGCTTGGCGCCTCTGTCCTATTCCTTGAAGAAGAAAATCCGACGACGGACTTGCTAGCGGGTATCATTCGTATTCACACAAAGATTACACCGCCGGTACCTGCGCAGGATATCGAGGATATCATTGAGTATGACGTTAACAATTTCACGGCACTATTCGACAACTAAAGGGGTGACAAGATATGCCAAAGACGCCCGAGATGATCAATGACGCGCGAGCCTATATTAACGGCAGTGCAGATTTCTATCCGACGACAGAGCTAGAACTACCAGAAATCGAATCATTAACCGCAGATGTTGAGGGGGCGGGACTATCCGGGAAGATTGAAGCCCCTGTCGAAGGGCAGATTGATTCGATGGAAGCGAAAATCACGATGCGCGTTCCAACTGCACAAGGCATGACGCTTATCGCCGGCCGTCCGATCACGTTAGATGTCTATGCAGATATTCAGCGGTTTGACGCAGGGGCAAACGCCTATAGTCATAGTCAGATGCGTTCGGCTATGCGCGGCCGCATAAAATCCGTGAAGCCGGGTTCCCTTAAGCGCGGCGAAACGACAGACAGTGAATTCACGATAGAAGTGCACTATCTTAAGATTGAGTATGACGGGAAAACGACCGTTGAGATTGACAAATTCGGTTATAAATGTGTGATTGACGGGGTTGACCTCCTGCGAGAAGTACGCGCAAATATTGGCATGTGAGAAAGGAATTAGAATATGGCGGATGAGAAAAAGAACGATGTTTCCGTTTTGGAACCTGCCGAAGTCATTGACGAGGCCAATGTCATTAAGCTGAAAAAGCCGCTTGAAAACGGCGTTGACCGCGTGGTTTTCAATTGGGACAAGGTGACAGGTTTTATCCTCACGAAGTGCTACGAGAGAGCCAAGAAGAAAGAGCCGGCAATGACGATTCCTTCAACCTCTATGGTTTATCAGGCGGCTGTTGCGGCCGCGGCAAGTGGTTTGCGCTATGATGATATTCTTTCCCTTTCAGGCTCTGACTTCATCGCCGTCACAATTAAGGTACAAAGTTTTTTACTCGATACGGAGAACTAAGCGATATTAAAGTCTCTGCTTTGCGCATGGCGAAATACAGCTATACATCGATAGATTATTTTTTGTCCTTGCCCCTTGCAGAATTCAAAGACTGGGCGCAGATCATCAACGCGGAAATACAGCGAGAAAACGAAGACCTAAAGAGAAAGACGCCAAAAGCTAAATAGGGCGTCTTCTTTTGTCGAAAAGGCGGTGAACAGTGTATGGCTGGGCGCATCATGGAGCTTGCGCTTGAAATAAAAGGAAAAATCGACAGGGCGATCCCGGAATCCTTAAGAAATGCCGCCTCAAGCGTAGCGGATTTAGACCGCAGGCTTGCACAATTGCGCGGTTCATCAGCGAGTATTGACGCTTTCGCAAGGCAGGCGGCAACCGTTCGAAGGCTGTCTAACGAATTCAGGCAAGCGCAAACCGCCGTACGGGCAGCGGCACAGGCCATGCGGCAACAGGGCGGCGCAACACGTGAATCGCAAGCCGCCTATACAGCGGCACAAAATAGAGTCCGTTCCCTTAACCAAGCGCTAACAGAGGAACGCGCGCGCCTGCAACAGACCAGCGCGGCACTTCGAGCCGCAGGCGTTGATACAACACATCTTGCCAGTGAACAACGCAGACTACAAGCAGAATTAACACGCACACAAGCCGCAAGAGACAACAGGCAAAATGCGGCGGCGGCACGTGGTCGAAGAGATGACGCAAGCGCAAAACTAGCCGCCGCAACCATCAATTTTCAAGGCGGCATGGACATTATGAAGTCCATCACTTCCCCGCTTGTTGAGGCTGCAAAGAGCGCGATCAAGTTTGAATCCGCTATGGCGGATGTTCGAAAGGTCGTTGACTTTGACAGTCCGCAACAGTTCAAAGAGATGGGAAACGATATCTTAGCCATGTCACAGCGGCTCCCTATGGCGGCAAATGATATAGCGAAGATTGTCGCCGCGGGCGGGCAAGCAGGCATCGCCAAGGAAGGACTGCTTGAATTTGCCGAATCTGCTATTAAGATGGGAATCGCTTTCGATCTAACGGCAGAGCAGGCCGGCGATATGATGGCAAAATGGCGAACGGCTTTCCATATGAACCAAGATGAAGTCGTTTCGCTTGCCGATAAAATCAATTATTTGGGGAACACAACATCGGCATCTGCTCCGAAGATTTCGGATGTTGTGACGCGTATCGGACCTCTCGGTGAGATTGGCGGTGTTGCGTCAGGTGAAATCGCGGCACTAGGCGCGGCAATGGTTTCTACTGGCGTTGAGTCAGATGTTGCCGCAACTGGTATCAAAAACCTCATTCTAGGTATGACAGCTGGCGCAAGCGCTACGAAAACACAGCAAGAGGCGTTTCAAAAGCTAGGCTTTTCGGCAACCGATATGGCGAAACGTATGCAGACAGACGCAAAAGGTGCCATCCTTGACCTCATGAAAGCGATTAAGAAGTTGCCTGCTGAAGAACAAGCCGCTACATTAAATGACCTATTCGGGAAAGAATCTATCGGTGCTATTGCGCCGCTGCTTTCAAACTTAGATACATTGGCGGAAGACCTGCATAAAGTAGGCGATGCTAGTTTATACGCTGGCAGTATGAATCAAGAAGCTGCCACTCGTATGGAGACAACGGAAGCCAAGCTGCAGCAATTCAAGTCAAGCGCTGAGGCTGTTGGTATAACCGTTGGACAGGTGCTATCTCCTTATATTGCACAGATTGCGGTAGCATTAACGCCTGTTGTACAAGGATTCGCCCAATGGGCACAACAGAATCCGGGACTTGTCGCAACACTTGCCGCTATTGCCGCTGCTATTGCTGTTATTGTAACAACACTGCTGGCTATATCCATTGCCGTTGCTGGTTTTAGCTTTATTTCCGCACAAATGGCGGTTTTTGCCGCTGCTGTCAGCCGCTTATCTGTTGTATTTACGGTACTGCGTACAGGGTTGACGCTTGCTGCTATCGGCTTTCGTATTCTCACTGCCGCCATGATGGCGAATCCTATTGGTTTTGTCGTTGGGCTTATTGCTATACTGGTCAGTGTCCTCATCTACCTTTGGAACACAAACGAGGGCTTTAGAGCGGCGGTATTAGCTGCATGGGAAATGATTCAGTCTAAAATCGGAGTTGTCCTTGGTGTCATGTTCGGTGTCGTTGGCCTTCTTATTTATTTGTGGAATACCAACGAAGGATTTAGAGCCTCTGTTCAAGCGGCATGGGCGGCAATTCAAACGGCTGTCGCGACAGCTGTTGCAGCTATTTCAGCCGGTTGGGATTCCTGCATGGCTGCTCTTTCGGCGGCATGGGATTCGGCTGTACAAGCTGTACATAGTGCACTTAGTTCTATCGAGGCAAGGGTTTCGAGTGCAGTTGCGACAATTCGGAGCTGGTGGGACAGCTTAACGGCCGCCTTGTCAAGACCGATTAATGCCGTCGTTAATATCCTTAAAAGCGGCGGCGGTGATACGGAACATCTGGCAAGCGGCGGCATTTTCAATAAGGGCGCCTTCTTAACGACCTTTGCTGAAGACAGTCCTGAAGCGGCAATTCCTCTTGACGGCTCTGCACGCGCTCTATCGCTATGGCAACAAGCCGGTCAAATGTTGGGCGTCATGCCGCAAGGCGGCGCAAGCGAAAGCATAAGCGCCGGCGTGAGCAGTAAAGCTTTAGGCGTTATGCCGCGTGGCAACGTTAATACTATACCAACAGAACCGCGGAAGATATCCGTTGCCCCATCCAATAGAGGCGGCTCGTTTACGATGGAGTTTTCCCCTACGATTACAATTTCAGGCGGGGCGGACGCAAACACGGCAAATATGATCCGGCAGGCACTGGAAGAGCAAGCGCAAAAGTTCAAGCAGGAACTGCCGCGTATGTTACGGAGCCTCCAAGCAAACGAAAGGCGCTTATCCTATGAATAGAACGATATACAGCACGATACAAGCAGATATGTGGGACAGCATTGCCTATAAGGTATATGGCAACGAACTGTATATGCATGCTCTGATAGAAGCGAATCAGAAATATAGAGACTTGTCCATCTTTCCCGCGGGCATCAAGCTTAACCTGCCTAAGATAATTAAGGGCTCCACTAGAGCCGTACCGCCATGGAAAAGGTGATGAAGAATGTCCGTATTCGATACCTTGCAGAAATGGCAGGGAGAATTACCCCCCTCAACCTACCTGTCCCGCCGCGCTTGGTGTGAAGTCAAGTACACGCCAAAAGGCGAAACGGAAGAAAAAGATATATCCGAAGAGCTTGTCAAGTATTTGTTGTCGGTAGACTACACCGATAACATGACGGATCAGGTCGATGATGTTTCTCTTACCCTTGAAGACCGTGCAGAACTGTGGGCAAACGATTGGTATCCAGCGCCGGGCGCAAAGGTGAAGATTACCTTCTTCGTCTTAGGGCGTAAGAGCGTCACGGATGGCGTGGAAACATTCGAAGTAGGTACCTATGAGGTAGACCAGATTGAGCTGCAGGGAATGCCAACCACGGTTGAGGTCAAAGCAGTAAGCGCTGAGGCAGAATCAACCTTGCGCGGGGAAAAGAAAAATAGAACATGGGAAAATATCACGGTCAAGGCTGTTGCTGAAGATATTGCCAAACAGAATAACTTAACGGTCGCTTGGCATTGTCAAGACAATCCTACCCTAGACCATACGGAACAATCCGACGAATCCGATTTAGAATTTCTGAAAAAGGTAGTGAAAGACGCCGGCTTTTGTCTAAAGATTGAAACACAGCGCGTGATTATTTTTGACGAACAAGAACAGGAAAAAGGCGAGCCAGCAATTATTTTTTACCACCCCGGCACGAAGGATCAGCAACAACAAGACGAACAGCAGACCGGCGGCGATAAAAAGAAAGAGGTTGACAGCTTTTTTTCTTACAAAATTACAGCCAAAACGCGCGATGTCTATAGTTCTTGTCACGTCCGCTACAAAGACGGCAAGAAAGGCGCTGTCATCGAAGGTACTTTCAAAGCACCAAATCGCGACAAGGGAAAGACGCTTGAAGTGAATGAGCAGGTGAAGGATACCGCCGAAGCAGAAAGGCTTGCCAAAAAGCGCCTAAGGGAAAAGAACAAGGAAGAGTTAACCGCGAACTTTTCCCTATACGGCGATTTTATCTATGCGGCGGGTATGCTCGTCGAGATAAAGAATTTTGGCAAGGCAAGCGGGAAATATATTATCACGAAGGTACAGCATGCAATATCCGGCGGTTATACGTGTTCAATCGATATGAGGAGGTGTCTGGATGGATATTGAACCGAAGACCAAGCAAGCCTTAGAAAACATGTTTTTTTACGGCGTTGTTTGTGAACAGAATCCGGCGGCAGGGACAGCGCGTGTAACACGGGAAGATAAAGAAGACAAGGTGACCGCTGAACTGATGGTATTGCAGCGTGGTACAAAGTCAACGAAAGACTTTTACATGCCTGCGATTGGCGACCAAGTTCTATGTATACAGACACCGAACTTTTCAGGCAAGGGCACCGGTGACGGGTTTATCTTGGGCGCGTTCTACAGCAATATAGACCCGCCGCCGAAAGACGCCGCGAATAAAACGCGCGTGCTGGATCATACGGGCGATGTTATCTGGCGCATAGGCGGCAAGCTTTCCATCCACGCGGGCACGCTCGACATTGTAGGCGGCGGCGATGTAGTGGCAAGCGGCATTTCCCTAAATAGCCATGTCCATGGCGGCGTTGTCCCGGGCGGCGGAACTACGGCGGGACCACAGTAAGGGGCGATACATATGTATATAGGGTATATGGGGGATGTTGTATTTTTGGCGTCTTCCCATTACTTTTTAACGCCTTCGAACACGGAACGAAGCACGGCGGGGCGCTGGCAAGACCATGAGCTCATTTATAAAAAGCCGGTCAGTGAATTTTTAGGTGCAGACCTGCAAGAAATGAGCTTTGACCTATTCCTCTCCAAGCAGTACGGTATAGACCCTAAAAAGCAGTACGAGGAACTAAAAACCATGTGCGAGACGGGCGCCGTCTTTCCTTTGATATTGGGCGGGCGCCCGGTAAGTCAAAACTATTGGACACTAAGAAGCTTGTCGCTTTCGGATGTGTATTACACGCCAACAGGGAAAATGCACACAGCGAAAGTATCCGTCAAACTCAAGGAATACGACGACAGCAACTATACAGAGGAAAAGACAAAAGTAGATCTTTATGGCTCAATTGGCAATGCCATCACGGGCATCTTCTAAGAAAGGCGGCGATTTACTTGGCCTATATTGTCACAGCTAAGGATTTGAAGCGAATTAACTTTGCACCGTCTTCGGTCGTTGAGGAAGTACTTCAGAATGTGCGGACACTGTTAAACACGATTCGAGGGGAAGTCGTTCTCGATCGTGCCTTTGGTATGCCTGCCGATATCGTTGACATGCCTATACAAAAAGCACAGGCGGCCTTGTCAAGCGCCATCTTCACGCAGATAAAACGGTATGAGCCGCGCGCAACAGTCGTTCAAATAAGCTTTACAGGCGACGTAAGCGGTAAATTAGATCCCGTTGTAGAGGTAAGAATCCATGAGACTGAGTGAGTTACCGAACATCGACTTTGTAGATGTCGATACCGAAACGGTTGAGAAATCTGTCTTCACTGCATATCAAAACATCACAGGAAGAACACCCGCCTTAGCGGATCCTATACGGTTGTTCCTGCTGTTTATTGCCGATGTGCTCGTTCAAATGCGAAATAACTTGAATTACACGGGCAAGCAGAACCTTTTGAAGTATTCCGAGGGCGATAATTTAGACAATCTAGCCGCTCTTGTTGGTGTCACACGCAATCAGGCGACAGCGGCGCATACTTCCTTAAGGGTTACCCTTTCGGCGTCCCTAGGCAATGAAGTCGTTGTTCCAGACGGAACGCGCGTTGCAACGCAAAACAATATTAAGTTTGCGACAAGTGAAGACCTCATGATCCCCGCAGGCGAAACAGAGGGTATCGTACATGCGATATGCACAGAAATCGGCGCTGTTGGAAATAATTTCAAGGCTGGTGAAATCTCAAATATTGTAGACCCCATCGCCTATGTTGCAGAAATGGTCAATACGACAATGTCCGAAGGCGGCGCAAATACCGAAAGCGATGATTCCCTAAGAGAAAGAACCTTTGAGGCGCCTGAACATTTTTCAACAGCAGGGCCACGCGGTGCCTATGAGTATTGGACGTATACCAGCAGTTCACTTATCCAAGATGTCTCTGCTACCTCGCCTACGCCGGGCGTCGTTCAAATCGTGCCCCTCCTTGAAGGCGGCGTGATACCCGGACAGGAAATTTTAACGCAGGTGGAAAAGACCTTAAGCGCCTCCAAGGTTCGCCCGCTAACCGATAAGGTAATCGTGAAGGCTCCCGTATCGGTTGGCTATGACATAGATGCAAGCTATTACATTGACAAGGAAGCAGACGCGTCATTCGTACAAGAAAAAGCAGCGAAAGCGGTGACTTCATACGTTACATGGCAAAAGTCCCGTATTGGGCGGGATATCGTACCCTCTAAGCTAATACAGCTTTTAATGACGGTTGATGGCGTGAAACGTGTCGATGTCATAGCCCCAACTTTTACGCCTGTTAGCGGCGATTCTGTAGCGCAAGAGGGAACTATAAATGTGAGGATGGCAGGGAGTGAAGAAGTGTGAAGCGCATCGATTACAATATTGCCGAGCATCTCCCCCTATCCATAGACAAGAAGAATCTGCATGAGGTCGCCGAAACGATTGACCGATGTCTGCGAGAGCTTGACGCTCTCACGGAACTTGTCGGGATATATCCTCGTATAGATTCCTTATCCTCTGCTTTTATTGATGCTTTAGCGATTCAGTTTCACGTTGATTTCTATAACCGCGCGTACCCTTTAGCGGTACGGCGCGCGCTGGTGAAAAATTCGATTCGATGGCATGCCATTAAGGGGACACGGGCGGCAGTTGAGCAGGTCATAACGACGATTTGGGGCGACGCTGAGGTTTCTGAATGGTTTGAGTACGGCGGGGAGCCGTATTTTTTCCGCGTCCGTTTGTTGGTGAATGACAGGCAAATTGACATACAGCGAATCGATGAACTATACCGCGCCATTGAAATGACGAAGAATTTGAGGTCTTGGATTGACCGCCTTATCTTGCGCCTGGAACTAAAAACAGAATTGAAAATAGGCGTTGGGGTTTCTGTTCGGCGGCAAGTCGATCTATACCCTGCAAAGAATCGGGGCGGTATCGGGCATATGCCGCTTTATGTCGCCGATGTCGTCACCACACATAAAACGTTTGAGACATTCCCTGCCATAGGGGAAGGCGCGAATACGCAAGCACGTCATTTCTTCGGTGCAGGGGTGAATATATTTAAGGGGGTAATACTACCGTGAGCAATTGGAGCAGTGGAATCATCACCGCGCGCGGACTTGCCTTACAAGCAAAGGTTGAGGCCGGGCAAACGAAACTTGAATTTACAAAAATGAAGCTTGGTACAGGGGTAAGCCGCGCGGAAGATGTCACCGGTTTTATCGATCTAAAAGAACCAAGGGAAACGCTGAAGTTAACCAGCGTGAGCATCAATGATGACAGTTCTGTTCGGGTAATGAGTGTACTCGATACCTCAACCATTGACCGCGCCTTTGAAGCGCGTGAACTTGGTCTCTTTGCGAAAGACCCGGATATCGGCGATATCCTATACGCAGTCAATCTGGACAGCACGCCGGATACGGTTATCAACCGAAATGCCGCCGCGCATGAAACGATTGAGTATGCTATGAACATCGTTATTAGCAATGCGGAAAACGTTGTCATCAACGTGAATCCAGAGGGGCTTGTGACGAATAACGTTTTTGAAAACACCTTTGGCATTGTTAAGCGTGTACATTTCTACCGGGAAGGGGATTTGCTATACGACAAGAGTTTTGCACGGCATGACTTCCGCCTTCGTTGTATTCGTTCGGGCACTACGGGCGGTACCCTACTCGATTTATCCCATGCAAACATTGGCGACATCATCGAAGATGGAACAGTGCGTTGGAAAGTGGTACGCCTGCAAACAACGGACGACACGCAGTATGTCCCGCTGGATGCAGACAGTACTGTGACATTTCAAATTGGTTATGACACGCAAGGCGTCTATATGATTACGCCGGACGTCTAAAAGGAGGCTACATGAAGACTTATATTGCAACAGAAAACACACAAGGCGAAATCCGCGACTTGCTAAAGAACATTAAGCAGACGTTCACTGACGGCGGGCTTGGCACACCGCCGCACCTTACCATAAATACCCCGATCGGGTGCACGGTGACGGTATCGGACGGACAAACAACAGTAACGCCGAAAGAGATTAACTCGGGCGTATGGCATACAAATCTACCGCATTTAGGAACATGGGAAGTCACCACGGCGAAAGAAGGGCGTTCGAACAAAAGAAAGGTTCACGTCGAAGAAGTCAAGGACTATACCATTGCGACATCGCAGGGTGTCCGCTATGGCTATCGCATCAAAAAGACGGAGGGCAATCCTTCGGCGCGCGTTGAATATCTCTATGACGCAGTAGGGCTGCGCCCCGCTAAAATGAATTTTACGGCAGGTACCTTCGACTATGGCGATTGGGGCGACAAGTGGTTTGTCACGGGCAACAAGCCCGTCATGCTGAAAAATGACGGCACCATCGACTACGAACTGGATCCGAAGGACTACAGCAAGAAGAAAGGCAGTGGTCTGGCGTCCGATGTTGCGAATGAGAGCTACGAGGGGAATGCTATGGCAATCTTCCCGCTGGTTTGGGTCTATCGCTACGAAGACGCAGATTACTTGTACGAAATCATCAGCGATACGCAGTACGACGAAAACTACAAGGCATATGCACATACAAGAGCAGATGGCACAATCGCGGATTGGTTCGCATGGTCGATGTACACGGCTAGCGGCACAGCCTCGAAGATTCGCAGCTTATCAGGGAAACCGGCTTTAATAAACTTAACCGCTACACAAGAAGTCGATGGCGCTAAGGCGAATGGCGCGGGTTGGTATACGCACACATGGAGCCAACGGGAACTCATTCGGACGCTGGTTGTTCTCCTAGGCAAATCTACAGATACACAAAGTGTATTTGGGTTAGGGAACTATGGCAATAATCGCGCCGGCGATATTCTTTTGCCTGGCACACTCAATACATCAGGTCAGTTCTGTGGATATCAAGATGCCAAGCGGCAGATAAAGGTATTCCATGTCGAAGGGTTTTGGGGTGATGTTTGGGACAGAATAGCTGGGGTTATATGTGACAGGGGAAAAATCTATGTGAAGATGACCCCATCGGGCAACGGGTATCACTTCACTGATACTACCGGATACAAAGACATAGGTGTGGCTCTCCCAGCCGTATTCTTGCAATACATTAGCAAAGTCACATGTACAGAGTACGGAATAATACCGACGGAAGCTATTGGCAGTCAATCGACATACTTTGCGGATGGTCTTCTTACAAAAAATACGGCTCCCATGAATTGTCTATACAGCGGAGGAGGGATAACCTATACTGCCGCGATTGGAGGCGCTTTTGCTTTTGCTACAGATAGTTCTCCGAGTAACAACACGTGGGATACTGGATGTGGAATTACTCTAATTCAACCTGCCCATACATGACACATTTAATATTGAAAGGAGATTTTTTAATGACGGATTGGAAGAAAGTGCAAGGCTCGCAGGAAGAAAAACCTGTGGCTTTTGACACAAAGACCAGCGCTTTTGTCGTATACCAGCGGCGAAATATAAAACGCATCACATGGACAAGTCCAGACGGTGTAAGTACTGAGCTTTGGGAATACGAAGAAAGGGAGCTGACGCCGGAAGAATACGCCATCGCACGTGTGGAAGAACAAGACAAGACCGTTCGTAACATGAGCGCAAGCGTTGACTTCTTCACGGCGCAAGCAGAAACGCAAGAGAAAACGATTCAGGGTTTACGTGGGGATATCGATTTCTTAATGGCAACTATTGACAACGGAGGCACAAAACATGCAGCACAGTAAGCATTTCGACAAGGTGAAATATTATTATGAACATGGCTATTGGAACAAATGGCGGTGTTGGCGGGTCGTTGGTTCTTCTTGGCTCAACAAGGACGAATACAAAGAGCTCACCGGTGAGGAATGGAGTGAGTTTAACGAACCAGAACGAGATGACTAACTCAGTAAAAAGGGAAAGTAAGACATGGAATTAGAGGAAGTCACCGCGGCGATTGTCGTGTCTGTGCTTTCAGCAATTGTGAGTAGTATCGCGGGCGTGGTGATATATCGCGCCCGTGACGCTATCACGGCGAATCATAAAGAAGCCGACGCGATAAAAGACGGGGTGCAGGCAGTCCTTCAAGATCGCCTTGTTTCTCTCATGCTAAAAGCAGAGCAAAAAGGATTTGCGCCGGTGCAAACGGTTGAGAATGTATCCGTTATGCTAAAGGCGTACAAAGGACTAGATGGAAATGGTATGGTCGAAGGGCTGTATGAACGGTTTCGGAAATTGCCGCATGTGGCGCCAGGCGGAAGGGGGTGAAGGATGAAAGCGTCGGTAGACATGGTGATCGGTGCGGGGCTGGTCGCTGCACTGATTTTAACGGTACTGCTCCCCGTGGTCGGCGTGACGGGCAGTTATGAGCGCCTGCAGGATACGATTGCAGTGGGGCTGGTTGGCTTTATGGGCAAGGCTGCTGTGACGCAGCACAAGGAATAGAAAGGGGGCATGGTTTGTGGCAGAATATCGAAATCCACAAAGGCTAAAACATGGGAACAATTTGACCATCGTGACGACGGGGGATTCTTCGGCGGCGGCAACGCCGACATACGGGCATTACGCGGATACAGACGATGGCAGAATGACGCCATGGCCGGAGCTTTTGGCGCAGCGCTATACCAGCCATAAGTTCTACAATCGCGCGGTGAATGGGGATACATTCGAGATGATGCGCGACCGCTTTTACCGCGATGTGCTGAGCCTCGACCCGGACATTGTGATCATCGCGGGCGGAGGGAACAACTGTTGGGATACGTCGAAACCGGTGACGGGGGTTGCAGGTATCGACATGGCGAATCAGTGCATGGCAAACGGGATTTATGTACTAGATGTCATGTATATGCCGATTTCGCGTGAATGGGTGGAGCGTATGTCTCATACGGCTGGCGCCTCGCCGCAGCAGAAAGATAAGATATGGCAGAACGCCTATACCATGCAGGCGGCAGTTGTCGAGTGGTGCAAGGGGCATGGGATTCCGACGGTGAATGCCTCGGGGGTGTTTGCTGACCGGCAGCGGCTCCATACGGAATGGCTTAGGCGGGATATCATGCACCCAAACCAGGCAGGGTATTGTGTAATTTGTGATTTGGTGGCAAAGGAGCTTTCAAAAGTGCTCCGTGAGCGGCGGAGGCGCTGAAAGGAGAAAGATTATGAAGGTGTTTTTGAACCCAGGGCATGCGCCAAACGGCAACCCCGATCCAGGCGCGTGTGGTTGCGGACTTGAAGAACACGCGGTAGCAAAGGCAATCGCTGACCGGGTAGAAGGGTATTTGGAGGCGGCAGG
>ERZ773003.1341-NODE-1341-length-14483-cov-4.501525_pt1 | contig 14483 bp, 22 predicted proteins | sample MGYA00580668_ERZ773003 | MGnify/ENA primary metagenome ERZ773003 (study PRJEB29015, sample SAMEA2738002) | human oral metagenome | biome: human oral; feature: human-associated habitat; material: dental | place: China | collected 2126 ... | reverse complement strand
GCTCGATCTGCACCTGTTTGAGACGCGCTTGCGCCGCAACAATCCAGCTTGGCAGGCAGTTCCAATTTCGCACCGCATAGGCAGCTTCGCGCCCTGCTACGTCCTTTTTCCAACCACAATTCATTCCGTCAGCTCGGGTGCCGTAACTTTGCCAGGCCATCGTCAAAAAGCGTGCCGCTCTCTCGACATCAGATGCCTCGGGATCACATTGCAGCGATGCCTCATACGCCTGCCTTGCATAAGGGATCCCGGCGACAGCCTCAGCCAGCGCCGCAGCTTTTGTCTGGACAACGCGAAACAGATTAACAACGTCACCATTGATGTCATTAACCGTCTCAATCGGTGCGGGCTCTTTGCGAAACAACACCGCTCCGCTGCCAAAAAACGGCTCAAGGTATGAGTGGTGTTTTGGCATGTGCTGCAGGATAAAATCGGCAATACGCCATTTCGCACCAGGGTATCGCAAAATGGCTCGCGCAGGCTCTTTACCCATCAGCACCGTTCCTCCTGCATTCGTGCCACAGCAAACGCCATCATGCAGCGCATACTCGCATTGACCAGATGCGGCTCCGATGTATCCCCTGTGAGATACATCGACAAGTGCCGGATCGCTCGCGCTGCATGCTCCTCTGTCGGTATCTGCCGCCACGTCTCGCCCGGATGCTTTTTTGCGCCTGCGGTCAAGCCCTTGGCCATCTCATCCAGCCAACCAAAGTCCAGGTATCTATACTCGTTTTGTTCCGCGTCCTGCGGATACGGGGCTCTAGTTTCGCTCATCCTGTGCCTCCTGTTTCTACTGCCGATGTCACATATACGATTCGACAATGACGGGATCGTCCGTCGGCTGGCGGCACATCTTGACCATATCTGCCGGGATAGCCGCCCGCACCTCGTCGAGCGTATCGCGGGCGATATAGATCGCCGGCGACGCATACGACGCCTTTACCCCATGTGCCAAAATATGCGCTCGCGCCACATAACTTCCCTGTCTGTCTTTCGGCCGCTCGTATACGGTCACGATCATCGTGACTCTGCTGCTCCGCCGCCCAAGATTGACCAGGCGCCGAAACTCCTCATCCTTCAATCCTGCTCCCATCTCGTACCTCCTGTTTCTGCTTCTCGCAGCGCTCTGCCTCACGGCCGGCTGCAATCAATCGCTTTTGCGCCATACGCTCCATAAGCCGCCGCATGAATCTCTTGCTCCTCTTTCCTCCGTGTCGCATCTGTTTATCCTCCTCAGCTCTGCGCGATCTCTGCATCGCGCACTTGTGATAACACTCCTCCAGTCCCCTTTGCCGTAAAGCACAACGGCGTCTGCAACGACACCCGCAGCGGCGCGTAAATACGCATATCGTCCCCACGCTGCCAGAAATAGTCGACCATGTCCGCGAGCCCCTTTGCATTGACACGAGCTCTCGCCGATGTGCCGCCCGTGTGATTGCACATAAGCGCCTCAGATGGATATTTCACGGATATCGTCGCCGACAGCACGGCGATATCCAACGTCAACGGCCCCCACGTCAGGTATACGGTCGCTGCATCCGGCACTTTGGCAGACATGGCGGCAATGCCTTTCAGCACGGCGCGCAGTTTCGTGAGCCCCTGCGATGGCACCATCGCGTAGACCGATTTTTCATCGACGCGCGGAATAACCCGCCGGATTTCCGGCACATACACGTCTACCTTTTCGCCTGTCATAAAATCATAAGGGCCACTCTTGCCGAACTCCCCGTCCAGCCAGATCAGACTCGTCTTGCCTGTCGCGTACACGCGCCCATCAGCATAATGCAATGCATGATACGCCTTGCTTGCATTTTTCAAGTCCAAAAATTTCTTGGCGTTTTTTATAAATATCAGCATTTCGTATCTCCTCCTTACGCCTTCTAGGCGCTCTTCGCTCTGCGATATTTGTCGATACGCGCCTTGAGGCTTTCCAGCACATACTCCTGCGCCGCCTCCTTCATGCTGATCGCTCGCAGGATATCCTCGTCGCGTGTGTCCAGTGTGACGAGATGATGCACGATCACCGTCCGCTTCTGCCCTTGACGATGCAGGCGCTTGTTCGCCTGCTGGTACAACTCCAGGCTCCAATTCAACCCGAACCATACGACATGGCTGCCGCCGTCCTGGAGATTCAGCCCGTAAGCGGCGCTCGCCGGGTGTGCGAGGAGTATATCCACCTCGCCCGCGTTCCACGCCATCTCATCTGCTGCGCCCCTCAGCTCGCGGACGCGCAGCCCGGTTGGTCGAAGCGCTGCCAGAAGCCTTGCGAGATCGTGCCGAAAATTATAAAACACCAGCGCACTCTTGCCGTGCAGCTGCTCAATCAGCTCCATAAAGGCATCCAGTTTGCAGTTGTGCAGCGCATGCGCCTGCCGCTCCTCGTCATAGACAGCGCCATTCGCCAGCTGCTGCAGCTTATTTGACAACGCCGCCGCACTCATCGCCGTGATCGCCTCGCCGCTTTCCAAAAGCTCAAGCGCCATCGTCCGCTCCATCTCGTCGTAAGCTCTGCGCGCCTTGGCATCCAGCACGACGGGCACGACGTTCTCGATCAGCTCCGGCAGCTCCAAGTAGTCTGCCGCCCTCATGCTCACGCAGATATCGCCGATTGCGGCCATGATGGCGTCCTTCGCACCTGCTTTCGGCTCATACGTGTAAATCACATCGCGCGACCGCTCGCCCGGCGTGAAGTACCTCTCGCGAAAGCCTGAGAACGTCCTGCCGAGGCGCTCGCCGCGATCGAGAAGATATATCTGGCTCCAAAGATCGATGATGCCGTTCGGGCTCGGCGTACCTGTCAGAAGCAACGTTCGATGGATATGCCCATATACATGCGACAGCGCCCGGAACCGTTTCGCGCTCGGATTCTTAAAGCTCGACGATTCGTCCACGATCACCATGTCGAACGGCCAGTCGTTCTTATAATAGTCGACCAGCCACGGCACATTCTCGCGGTTGATGATGTAAATATCGGCAGGCGTGTTGAGCGCCCGCACGCGCTGCGCCTTCGAGCCGAGTACCGCCGACATGCGCAGGATGCCGATGCCGTCCCACTTCGCCGCCTCCCGCTGCCAGGTCGCTTCTGCGACCTTCTTCGGCGCAATCACCAAGACCTTTCGAACGGCGAACCGCGCATACTTCAGCTGGTATACGGTAGAAAGCGCGATGATCGTCTTGCCGAGTCCCATATCCAGAAACAGCGCCAGCTTCGGGCTTTCTAGCGCGCGTTCAATACAATACCTCTGGTAAGCGTGTGGTCGAAACTCCACTTTCTACGACCTCCCTTGCAATCATCAGATATGTCTCTACGCCGCGAAGGCCGTACACCATACAGCCATTCGCGCCTAATGCCCAGAGCCTTGCCAGCTGCCTCTGCTGCATCTTCGTCGGCTTGCCGTCCTCACGTTTAAGCTCGACGAAATGCACCGCGCCGCCCGGCAGCACCACGATGCGGTCAGGCACCCCTACATTCCCCGGTGACGACCATTTATATGCGACGCCGCCCAGGGCTCTCACTCCGTCACGCAATCTCGCTTCAATAATCCTCTCGTTCACGCTCTCAACCTCTCCGTGTAACTTTTATCCGCGTGCCTTATAGGTACGCGGAATTAGGCTGTATTAGGTTACCTAATCCACTCCCTAATTCTCTATTTTCAAACTCATAAGGTGATATTGTTACATGTTACATAAATAGCTATAACCCTTGAAATATAAGGCTTTAGAGCGTGTAACATAGGCGTAACATAGGCGTAACATTTAACGTAACGTTACGCGCAATGTTACGTCTATGTTACGCCTATGTTACTCACTTTGTTACGCCCTATTCGATTTTTCATCTAAAATGAATCCTCTCTGCACTCCACAATACCCAAAGCGCAAAGCATTTTCCGTGCGTTTCGCTCCCTCCAGGTTCGCAAGAATCTGATTGATTTCTCTGGCATCGCTGCGTTTCATAAACTTCGGATCGCCGTCCAAGCATTCGCACCAAACTTCCAGCGCACAAACGCGATCACGCTGCACGAGCTCTCCTTTATCTTCTACGGCACCACCCCAGAATATACGTCTCGCATTTAGGCTCATCGTGCTGTAGTTCTTGGGCACAGGTTTTCTCACAAAAGCCTGGATGAGTCCTTCGCGCACATTCGTTTCCCGATGTCCGTCCTGCGCCGCCTTCGCAATTTCCTCTAATTCCGGCGGTAGATATAGCGTTTCTCCATCGCGAAAACGCTGGACAGCTTCTGCCCATATCTGATCGACCTCTTCCGGCAGATCTGCCCATATACTTTTTTCTGGTTTGATTCCGCCCACATCCACGGGCCAGAATCTACGATTCCCCGTGAGATCGCGCAGAAACTCATATTCGTTGCATGAACCAAAAAATACGCATTTCCTTGGATATTCTGCTGCGCGCCGACCAAAAGGCATGCGGAAGAAATCACTGGTTCTGGATAGGAACTGCTTGATTGAATTTGTTCCCGATCTGGAATATCCTGTCATCTCGCCAAGCTCTACGATCCAACGTCCCTGAATGCTTTCGACTGCATCCTTCCCTTCAAAAGTCTCGAAGCTGTCGTTGAACCAAGTTCGTGCCAATGTGCGCAGGAATGTACTTTTACCAAGGCCTTGTCTGCCGATGAAAACTGGCACATAGTCGTATTTGCAGCCCGGTGACAAAGCGCGTGCTACCGCAGCGACAAAGGACTTGCGGCAAACTGCTCTTGTGTAAGGCGTGTCAGGTGATCCCAGATACGTTGCAAATAATCGATCCAGTCTCGGTTTACCATCCCAATGCAAACTTTCCAGATAAGCTGTCACTTCGTTGAAGCTGTTTTGCTTTGCAACTAAAAGGAGCGCCATAAGTGCTTTGTCCTTCCCCGTGATGTCGAAGCGATATTCCAAGTACCACAGGCATCCGGCGTCATCCGTATCCGTCCACAGTCTGCTTTCCTCCGTCCTGTCCCACGGTAAAGCGCCAAGCGCCAACACGCGCACACTGAACGCGTCATAGGCGATTTTCCCTTTCAGCAATGGATCGTTTTGCAGTATCCGAATAATGTTGTCCATCGTTTTCTTTGGCCGCCCGGTATCGCTCATCTGGATGCTCGCTGTACGCATCCAATTCACATCAGTGCTTGGCTCATCTGCCCCGCCGCCCTCGTGTGCGTCTTCCGTCTCTTCAGGCGCTCCGAATACATCTGATGCCTTTGCCGCGCGCGCCGCCTGCAGTTCCGTCGCGACCGACGTGTCTGCGAGTGCGAGTTTTCGCATGGCCGTAAAAGACGGTAGGCGGTTGACGGGTGTATCGCTCTTTGCTTCTGCGTCCAGCTCGGCAAACTTGTGCAGCCGCACGAGGTCGAACGCATTGACGAGCTGCCCGCTCGCCGGATCTGTCGCGTGATGCGAATAGAGAAATTTGCCGTCGTCGTAGAGGATCGCGCCCGCCACCGTAGAGCCCGTCGCATATGTCAGTCGGTCGGGAGCGTCCGTAGGTGTGTAGGCGTGCGGCAGGAATGTCTCAAGGGCTGTCAGTATATCATAGATGCGGCAGAACGCGCCTACGATTCCCGGTTTCGTCAGCGGATCGGACTGCTTGGCGAGAGCCTGACGCTCCTTCGCTTCCGCTGCGCCCGGTACCTGCGGCCAGCTTCTTACGTCGCGCCAGTCTTCATATTTCGCCAGCATCCCGTCTGCCGAGAAGAACGGCTTGTCGCCGAAGCGAAATATATATGCTGCGTCTTTTGGCGCACTCGGCCAGAACATCAGTCGGCTTGCCTCGAACGTCGTCGGATCGCACAGGTTGATACCAATGACGCTCGCGAGTTTGCGCGCCGCAGGCTCGTACTCGTCGGCTATCAGCGGTCGGTCGGCTGGTAGGATCACGCGCAGGCGCGGTCTTGCATCCGTATGGCTGCGCGTGCTGTAGATCGCGTAGGCCGCGCCGAGTGCATCGATGCGGCGCACGACGTCCTCAGCGCCGCCCGGTGCGATCGCGTCCATGTCAAGTGTCACAAGATCGCGACTGATGACGTTCGATGCTTTGCGCTGCGCACCGTTCAGCATGCCGCCGACGAAGCCGCCGACGTCTTTCAAGCGTACCTGCTCGCGCTTTGGCAGACGGTGGTATGCTTCGACCGTCTCTTCCGTCCGGATCGGCGCCCGGAGGCGATCGAGGAATTCGCTCCAAAGCATTTCCGCTCGCTGCCAGTCCTTTGACGTACGACTTTTGCCGATACTGATATGGATCAATTTATCGTGCTGCAAGATGCCGCACCTCCTCAATCCTTCATGTAGTAGGGGTTTGTAAAGCCCGCCGCCGGAAGCGCAAGCCCCGGTGCCCAAGAAAGCGGCTCTGCCATCGTCGCATTCACGTCGGCCAGAGCTTCTGCCGCCATGCCTTCTGGCACTTCGATGACGACTTCATCATGTACGTGCATGACGATGCGATAGTTCTTGTCATGCAGCCGTGAGATGGCCGCTGCCAGGCAGTCGCGTGCGACTGCTTGCGTGATGTTCTCGACGAGCTTGCCGCCGTAGGTTCCCGTCGTCACCCAGTTCGCGCCCATCTGCGTGCGATAGTGCAGTGCCATGCGCCCGAATTGGTTCTCCTTTAAGCTCGGTTCGGGATAAAACAGTTTGCGCCCCGAAGGAAGTCGGATCGTCAGGAATTGCATGCCGCCACGAATGTCGGCTTCTATGGCAAACAGGATGCCGTGCGCGAGCCCTGCGGGGCGCCCCGTTTCCAAGGCATAGAGTGCGGCGCTCTCTGCCTTCTGCCAGAAGTCTACGATGCGCGGATTCGCGCCGCGCCAGCGCTGCACGATTTCACCGAGCTCTTCATCCGTAAGCCCCATCTTGTCTGCACCCATCGCCTTCATAGCGGGAACGCCGCCCTGATAGCCGCAGGCAAGTGTAGCAATCTTTCCCTTTTGCCGCAAGTGCCCGTTTTCCCCGTGCTTGACGACGGGGACGTGGAACATGCTCGCTGCTGTCGCACAGTAGATGTCCTCGCCGCGCGCGAAGGCTTCAAGCACCCACGTTTCATTGGCGAGCCACGCGAGGATGCGCGCCTCAATCGCCGAGAAGTCCGATACGCAAAGGACATAGCCCCTCGGCGCGACAATCGCCGTGCGAATCAGCTGGGAAAGCGTATCGCCTACATCGCCGAAGCAGAGTTTCAGCGCCGCCCGGGCGCCCTTTCGCACGATGTCGCGTGCAAGGTCAAGGTTCTCAATGTAATTCCTCGGCAGATTCTGTCCTTGGATGAGCGCCCCCGACCAACGCCCCGTGCGGCTTGCGCCGTAGAAACGCAGGATGCCGCGCACGCGGTCGCCTTCGCCCACTGCCTTTTCCATCATCTCGTACTTCTTCGTTGATGTTTTTGCCAAACGGCGGCGGATGTCTAGCACTTTCTCGGCAAGTTCGTCGCCCGCTTCACCTGCAGCGCTCAGCGCTTCTTTCACGCTGTCCTTCGTCAGCTTTTCCATCTCGACGCTCGTATTCTCGTTGAGCCAGGTCAAGAGCTGATCGCGACTGTTCGGATTGACAAGCCCCGTAAGAGATGCCGCCTCATGGAGCAGGCTTTCCCGCTCCGCCGCGTCGATGGCGAGTGCGCCCGTGACAAGCTCTTTGTCGATGAGCACTCCGCACAAATTGATGGCAAAATCGAGATACCATTCATAGTGCAGCTCTTCCGGCACGGGGAAAGCGCGAAGCCGATCGTAGACCGCCATCTCCGTCACTACGTCCTGCGCATTATACGTTTTGAAGAGCGCCCACTTTTCTAGGTCGTGCTTCGGTAGGTTACGCGTTCTGCCGCCGTTGCGCTTCGTTGGCTTGCACGGTACGCAGAAATAACGGATGAGCGCTGAGCCGCTTGCGAGCTTCTTTTTGTTTTGATCCAGCTTGAGCGCCGCACCAATCTTGGCAAGGCCTGCCGGAAGCCCCAAGTAAAGACCGTGCACCATCGAGCATGCCCACTGATCCGGATCGACGAGAAATCCTGCGCGCAGGAGGCATTGTATCTCGAACGCCGCATTGTACGCATGCTTGACGACCGCTGGATCAGCGAGATCGGCGATCACTGCAGCAGGGATCGTCTCTCCTTGCGCGAGATCGACGACATGTACCTCTCCGAAATCGTAGGCATAGGCGAAGAGCAGTATCTCGAACGCAGGATTTTCCGTATATTTTGCGATGCCGAGCGTGATGTCTGTCCCGCTGTACGTTTCTATATCTATGGATAAATGCTTCATGTTGATCTCCAAAAGCGAACAGGGGAGCGTGAAACTCCCCTCGCCCTATCCGTATCACATCGGCGCTCCCGTCACGGGGTTGATGCCGGCTCCCGTAGCTGCAGCATACGCAGCCGGAGGCGGCGTGTATGCAGGCGCTGTCGGCACTGCGGCAGCATACGCAGTTGGAGGCGACGTATATGCGTAATCGCCTGTAGCGGCAAGCTCCGGCGCGCCGAACACATCGTCTGCCGATGGCAGCCTGCCGCCCAACGGCTCGCCGTCCGCCACCTTCTGCACAGGGCCGAGTCCGGCGCCAATGCCCATCGATTCGTTCGCATAGAAGTAGAAGTTTACAAGTACGTTGGCGAACATGCCGCTATAGATCTCGCTCTGACTCAAGATCGGGTGACGCCCGAGGTCAACCACCTCCACAGGCCCGCGCGATTCCGGCAGGCTCGCCGTGAAAACCCAGTGCCCCTTAGCCTCTGGATTGTATTCCTTGCCCGTCGGGGAAAGACCATCCCCGTCATGAATGACCGTCTTCGGCTGCGCTGGCACGCGGCTGCCGAACTTTTCGCGTCCGATCTGGATCGCTGCCTGCACGGCGGCGTCAATCGCCTGCTTCTGCGCAGCATCCGATTTCGGCAGGAGGATCGTGCAGCTGTACTTCTTCTCCTGCTGCGGGTTCCTCGACTCTGCTTTATCAAAGCGCACATAGGAAAGACGCACATTTTTCAAAAGAACATCCGTCGGTCTCATCGTGTAACCCATGATTCATTCATCCTTTCAACTCAGACCATCAAACACATCCGCCGCCTTCGCGGCATTCGTCACTGGCGGACGCTTGTCCGACTCTGGTACGAGCGTCGGCGCACCCGGATTCTTGACGACCATATCGCCGACAAGTTCGCCGAAAATCTTCTTGCCGATAACCTGCTCCGCCTGTGCGAGCGAGAGCGGCGTCCTCTCATACAGTACGCTTTCCTCGATGCCGTTCTCGATGAGCTTCTTAAAGGCTGCATCGGTGTTTTTGAAGCTGCGGCTGCCGCGCCCTGCGACCGCCTTCCAGCCGGGTACGGCGTGACCTTCAAGACATTCGGCGAGCGCGTATTTTTTCAAGTCCTCCGCCCACTTTTTCAGGAGCTCTGCATCGTGTAGGAATGCGCTCAGCTCCTCAAGCGTCAAAAGCCGAGGATCGGCGCGCGCTCGCGCAGGTTCGGCAAACGCTGCGTAGTGCTCGCTGCGCGCTTTGCATGCATACCTTGCGCGGCAGAAGCGGCAGTGCTCTCCGGGGACGAATTGCCCCGCATCCGAAAGCGCTTCCTGTGCCTTCGGCTTGACGACCGTCTCGCCCCAGTGAAGTAGCGCATCCGTGCTCAGCTCGAACTCGCTGATGTTGCCGACGCGCGGCTGCACGATCGCCATCTTCACCGTCTCGAAGCGGTAAAGCATTGCGTAGTCGTGTGCCGCGCCCAGCGCGTAAAGCATCATCTGTGGATTGTTTACGGCGTCGACAGCTACGCCCTTGCCGTGCTTGTAGTCAATGACATGCAGAACGTTCCCCGCCAGCAGCAGGCAGTCCGCCGTCCCAAAACCGTCGGGCGCGTAGTCACTGAAATTGACGCGGCGCTCGATGGCGATCGCGGGCGCTGTCGGGTACGAGAGCGCGACGACCTTGATGTAATCCAGATATACTTCGCTTGTTTCCAGCATCTCCGGCTGATAAAGCTCGTGCTTCTTGAGCGCATTGAGCTTTTTCGTGTACGTCCCGCGCGCCATCGTAGTAGCGTACTTCGTGAGCTTCAGCTCGCAAACCTCATGCGCCAGCGTCCCCTCGCGTGCATACTCACTCGTTGTATCCGGGAACGTCGCTTCCAGTTTCGGCGCCGCCGTGCAGACGAGCCACCGATGCGCACTTGACGCCGACAAAAGCGCGTGCGCTGTAACGCCCATCAGAGCCGCGCCCCCAGTGCGCGGAAGTCAGCGGCGAGTGCGCCGTACTGCTCGGTAGGCACCTTCGTCAGATCCTGCGCGCCGTACTTCGCGAGCACCTGCTGCAGCTCGGCCATCTTGCCCGCGTCAAAGAGCGGCATGACCGCCTTCTGCAGCTCTGCGAGCGTGTACTGCTGCGGCACCGTTGCCAAAGGTACCGCAGGCGCAGGCGCGGGGGCGGAGGCGGGCTGCGCCGATGCCATAGGCGCAACAGGCTCTGCCGGGTTTGGCGGCATCGCGGGTACGACGGGTGCTGCAGGTGCAGCAGGTGCGCCCTGCCGGATTGCCTGCGCCATCGCCGTGATCGCCGTTGCAAGCGTGTCCAGACCGTGAATGCTTACCGTAATTTCCATATTGATGTCCCTCCCGGATTCATGATATACTTGCTGTGATAGTGATTCCTTTGCGCTCAGAGCAGTTGCCGCTGTTCTGAGCGCTATTTCTTTTTCCCGAAAACCATATTATTGTCGCCGCGCCACGGGTGGTCGGTGTTCGTCAATCCCCTCCGTGCGGCTTCCGCGCTGCGCCGCGCGATGTCGTAGTGCTTCTTGCAGAGCTTCTGCCCCGGCACAGCTGGCTCGTTGCAACGGCAGCAAAGACCTTCCTTAAAATTCGTTTTCATTCGCCGCGCATCGTAGTACTTTTTATTTTTACGGCGTATTTTGATCAGGCACTCTATGCAGTACAGCTTTTTATCGACTGCCTTTCTTTCGCCGCACATTACGCACAGCCCCAAGCTCTTACGGCGCTCTCTCAACGCCCGCCTTTGCCCACTCTTTTTCTGCACGATTTTATGCCGCGTTTCTGCGCTCAGCGATCTCCAATACTTCGCGTTTTGTTCCAAACGTTTCACTGTGCACTCCGGGCAAAGCGTCGTGCCTGTCACGGCATCTTCTTGTCCGCAGTTTGTGCATATACCGTGTTCCTTAAGCCACTCGTATCTCTCGTGGCCGTATATACGCTGATACTCCTGCTTCTTCATCACGCCATCGCCTTCAGTGCAGCTTCCTTGCTCGCCACCTGCGTCCAGTTGCGCATATACGCGTCTACGCCGTACCAGCGCGGCATCTGCATCTGGCGTGCCATTTTCACTTCGATGCGGCAGCCGGTGCTATTTTTCCAGCCTTTGCAGATTACAATACCGTCGCAAGACGCCAACTCCGCAAGGCAGCGATCCATTGCCTCGATATACGACAATCCCTTAAGCTGTTCCGTCATCCGTCCCACGGGATTGATAAATTCCGCGTTCAGCGTCGCCTTCCGCAGAGTCTCCTCCACTTGCAGCGCGTGTTCGTGATTTCGCTCTTCATCGCCCGTGTACGGGTGTGCAATATATATTTTCACGATATTTCGCTCCTCCCTCAGCACCCAAGCTGCTTCATCACGTCTCGGATCATCGCTGTCCCCGAGTCCATCGCAACATTGATGACGCGCGAACTGCCGCCATCAAACTTCACGGTGACGCTCTCGCGTTCTGCGTCGTACGTCAGCGATACAACGTCCGCTGCATTCGCTGTTGCCTGCAGCGTTTTCAAGAGCAAGTCGAGGATTTTTTGCTTATTTTCCACCACTATCACCTCCAAGGCAAAATCCTTACATTGATCGTGCATCAGATCATCCCAAGAGCATCGATATTGCAAAGAGCAGACCAGCAATACTCATAATGCATACCCAGCCCCAATCACTGATACATGTGATCGGATTCCAGTTTGGCTTCATAGCGTCGTCTCCCTCTCCCTGACGAACTCAAACCATTTGAGCGTCGGCTTTCCCCGCCATTCCTTGTAATACACTTCATCGTCCGTACCCTCTGCCCTGAAAAGGATTGCCACGCCATCCTCGTCCTTGTAGACGACCGTAGCAGATTCTTCATGGCGCCCACGGCATTCGCAGGTCGCGGCGAACGCCTCCCACGTTTGTCCGACTTCTGATTGCCGCAGTTCGGTATAGCTGACTTCAGTAGTTTCACCAGAGCCTGCACGGCTGCTGCCGTGCAGCGTGAACGCGGGGCGTTCTGTGATGACCTCTGTTTTCACCTCGCTTGCCTCCTCACATATCCGAAGGGGAGCGTGAAGCCAACCCCTTCACTTCACTGAGCCAGAACTTCTTGCGCGGGCTGCCGGGCGTGTAATACGCTTTGAGCAGCCCCGCCTTTTCGTAGCGGTAGATGCTTCCCTTGTCCACTTTGAGGACGCCTGCTGCCTCAGATGCGCAGATCAGTGCATCCGACTGTGCAGGCAGCACTGCCAAGTTCTGCCCCGTCTCTTTGACGAGCTGCAGAAACTGCAGCACACCGGGCGATTCCTTGAGTATCGCCTGCAGCTCTCGTCCTCTTTCCACGAGAGCATCTAAGTCTGCCATACTGACGGCTGCACTCATCGCTCTCACCTCCTTTCGCCTGCCATCATCAGCGCAGGGAGGCTATCCCCTGCGGACGCCCTTTCGGGCGTTTCGGCTTGTTGCTACGCGACTTTGCGCTTCCGTGCGCGGTACTTGCGGATTACCGCCTTGAGCTCTTCGGCAGGGTAGCGCTGGATCACGTTGTAGCTCGTGCTCCAGTTGCTCCAGAGCGTCACGACAATCTCACCCGTCGTTTTATGCTGCTCGACGATGGCGTATTGATAACGCTCTGCGTACTTCGGCTTGAGCGTGTAGATGACATCGAGCCTGATGTATGGATAATCATGATTGAGCGGCTTCATAATAGGTTCCTCTTTTGCTCTATTTAATTTTTGTTACTCAACAGGTGACATTCTGTGCAAAAAAAATTCTCATGCACAAGTCTTGGGGTATCTTCAAGCTGATAATCATCGTTTCGATTTCATCGGAATCAAACACACCTTTTTCCATCTTTGTGTAAAAGGTTTTCGGCGTAATGCCCAGAATCTCAGCAACTTTCACCTGAGACAATCCCCTTTCTACAATAAGACCTTTGAGCTTATTCGTATCAATCATTGAGTAGGCTCACCTCCAATTTCGGCATTTGTGTTACTTCTTACGCAACAAGCATACCACTTTTCCTTGTCACTCGTCAAGTGATTTTCTTCAGCGATTTTATATTTTTTGTTGCACAATGAGTAATTTTTGATATAATAGGCGTAAAAGAGGTGATAGCTTATGCTGAAGGATAACTTAAAAGCCGCTCGCTTACAAGCTGGAATGACCTTAGATGAAGTCGCACAAAAAGTTGGCGTAAGTCGCCAAACCATCCAAAGATACGAGTCGGGAGTTATCCAAAATATTCCATCTGATAATATAGAGAAGATCGCCAACATCCTAGGCGTCTCGCCAGGCGTATTGATGGGCTGGGAATCACCAGATCATACTGCCGAGGATATTCGATCGAACGCGCCTCCTCCTCTTCGTGGGGACGCTCGCAGTCGCAAGCAGCTGGAAAAAATCCTTGCGGACGACCAACTCACCTACAACGGTGTCGTGCTTGGCGACGATGATCGTGAAAAACTAAAGCGTGCTGTCGAGCTCGCCTTTTGGGATATAAAAGAAATGAACAAGAGAAAGAAGTAGATTGCAAAGCAGTACAGAAGAGAGGTGGTGCTGATGCCCATCAATATCTCGCAAAGAGTAAAAAACCTCGTGAAAAAGCACGGAACCGCCAATCCATACAAGCTGGCAAAAGAACTTGGGTGTGTTGTGTTCCTTGCCGATCTGCCGCCCAAGGTCAATGGCTGCTGGATGCGCATCCTGCGGCGCAAGGCTATTCTCATCAACGAGAATCTTCTTGAGTGGCAACAAGCCGCCGTTCTTGCTCACGAGCTCGGACATATTTGCTGTCATCCGTGGTACGCTGCATATTCGACACGCAGTACTACATTTTCCAGCACACGCTTGGAACGTGAAGCGAATGCCTTCGCTGTCGAGTTGATGTCTTATGGCTACGATCCTGAAGAATATTATGTGGAAAAATTTCTTGAGGAGGGTTGGTGGTAAAGGAAGCTCTTGCCATCACTTGCACATGCTCAACAGAATATGCTATACTATGGGTGGCAGAATGAAACAGCGATTTTCATGCACTGTATGCGAAACGCCCCCCAAGTCAGCACCTTGGGGGGCGTTTCTATTCCCATATTGCGAGCAGGGCTTAACGCTCAGGCTTGTTGCCATTTGCTCTCTCGTCAAGCCATCTGCAAAGGTAGTGGCAGACTACCCCTGCCGCGACGGAGAGAAGGAATGAAACAGCGATCTCATTCATACACTGCATGCACCTCCTTCCCGTGCCGGGATGAAGTGGCAACG
>ERZ773003.1336-NODE-1336-length-14527-cov-24.276258_pt1 | contig 14527 bp, 11 predicted proteins | sample MGYA00580668_ERZ773003 | MGnify/ENA primary metagenome ERZ773003 (study PRJEB29015, sample SAMEA2738002) | human oral metagenome | biome: human oral; feature: human-associated habitat; material: dental | place: China | collected 2126 ... | reverse complement strand
TAATCCTGCTACAGGAATAGTTACTTTAACAGGAGTAGAGTTATCATTATCAGAGAAAGTTACATAAGCACCATCTTTTGAACTTTCAACTCCTCTACCTTCAGTTAAGAATACGGCAGGAGAATTTGGGAAATTAAGGTCTAGTGTTACATCAACCTCGTTCCCCCCTTTATTTTGTTTAGAAACGACTGTAGCTTTTAATTGGATTTTATCTAATAATTTATCTGTTGTAAATGATACTTCTTTTTGATTTTTTTCTAGATTTGTTATTGTAGCTTCAGTACCGTTATGAACAATTTTAGAGAATTGGAAATTTGTCATTTTTGTAACAAATGTATTTCCTTTTGCTTCTTTAACTTTAAAAGTATATTTATATTTATCGCCAACTTTTTCTACAGTAACATCTTTTTCGAATAAATTAGCGTATGTAGATAATTGAGAATTATCTTTTTGATATTTAAGCTCACCTTTAACGGTAGTAGGTAAAGTATTAGGTACTTTGTCATATACTACTTCATGATCAGGAACCGTAGGTGCTTCTGGTTTTTTGTTTTCTTCTGGTTTAGTTGGAGGTGTAGGCTTAGATGGTTTAGTAGGTACTGTAGGTTTTTCTTCAACAACAGGTTTTTCTACAAAATCTCTAGCAGTTTCATAGTACAACTCTAATGTAGTGTCATGTTTTGTAGGATTTTTTTGCCCTGGATAAACATTAGCACCAGTAAGTTGAATTTTTTGTAATAGTTTATCAGCAATTATAGTAATTTCTCTAATTTTTCCAGAAGGTGTAAGTTTTTTCTCAGGCAAAGTAACATCTTTGTATTGAAGATAAGACAATTCAAAAGCATATAGTTCTCCACCAACTGATGCCACTCCAGGTTTAACTCTTATAGTATAATGATATTTTTCTCCGACTTTTTCTACTTTAACATCATGGTCTAAAGCAGCATTGTAAAGAGATTCTTCTTTATTATCAATAGCATTTCTAAAATGACCTTGGACTGTTATAGGAAGTTGTTTTTTCAATTCTTTAGTATATGGCACATCTGGGTAAATATTTTTATCCGTAGATATATTGTAATCAGATAAATCATTCTTTTTATTGAAATTTAAGGCGAAAGTCATTGGGTGAGTCATTTTACCCATTCCTGGATATGTAGTAGAGCCTTTTAATTGAATTTTATCAAATAATTCACTAGTTGTTAGAGTTACTTCTTTAATTTTTTTCTCTGCATCTAACACTTTAGTATCTAGAACTTTATCTTTATAAAGAATTTCTTCTAATTCAAAGTTCATAGCATTACCACCCATAGAAAATGTTCCAGGATGTATTTTAAAAGTATATTTATATTTATCGCCAACTTTTTCTATCTTAACGTCAGAATCTAAGGCAGCATTATATGCTGAGTCTTTTGTATCTGAACCAGCTTGTTTAAAACTACCTTTAGCAGTAGCTGGAAATTCTTTTGGAACAATACTACTATCGGCTACGTGGTCAACAAGACCTTGTGTAGGTGGTGTTGTTGGTTTAGCAGGTTTTTCTCCAGGAGTAACAGCAGGATTTGTTCCCTCTGCTGGTTTAGTAGATTTATTAAATTCTTCCTTAGCTTTTGTAACATCTAATTGTAAGTAGGCTTTTTGGCGTCCACCACCAGGCGAAAGGTCTTCCATTACTTGAACAAAAACTTCGACTTCTATTTTTGATTTTAATTCAGGCAGTGTAAATTCAGCAATTCTTGGATTAACAAGCCCGTCTATAGATGTAGGAGTTAATTCTACTTGTTTTCCTTCTACCCAGAATTTAGAAACACCATCATTTTTACCTGCAAAAGTAAGATCTTTCCAAATAACAGTATACTTGTATTGATCTCCAACTTTTTGAACTGTTACTTTGTGTAAAGCACCGTTCCCCATAGATGGACGATTTTCATAATAATGTTGCAACGTAGAAGGAACATCAATAGGTTTAGAGGTCACTTCATTAGCAGCATATGCTGTTTGCTCGTGTTGTGTGTTAATTAGCCCAGCTGTTGACAACGTAGAAACTATTGCTGCAGCTGAAAGAACTTTTAACAAGTTATTTTTTTTCATAGTTAATATGTCTCCTTTATTTGAAAGTGATTATCATTAATAACTATTATACGACAAATATTAGTGTTTGTAAACAATAATCATTATCACTTATTAAAAAAGTAATAACTTTTACTATTGTTATAAATGCTTATTAAGTTATAGAGAAGGCGTTTTCTCAATTTATTGACTTATTATTTTTTCTTTGATATGATGGAAATATAATTTAATAATAAACCACTAGGGGTGCTTTAAGCTGAGATTACTTTTTTGTAAGACCCTTTGACCTGAACTAGATAATGCTTGCGTAGGGAATGTGAAATTAAAATATGGTAATTATGCATAATATAAAAATTCATAGAAATCCCAAGTGTTGTCATTTGGGATTTTTTGTTGTTAAGTTTTGACTATTAATTTTTATAAATACATTTAAGGAGGTAAATTTATGAAAAAGTTAGTAAGGGGAGATGTAAGTTATGAGTAAATTACCAATTGCATTAACTATTGCAGGTACAGATCCAAGCGGTGGAGCAGGAGTCATGGCAGATTTGAAAAGTTTTCAAGCAAGGGGAGTTTATGGAATGGCTGCTATTACAAGTGTTGTGGCACAAAATACCCTTGGTGTTCAAAAAATCTGTAATTTAGACTTAGAAATTTTTGAAGCACAATTAAAGAGTGTTTTTGACGATATTCCCCCGCATGCCTTAAAAACGGGGATGATTCCAACATTAGAACATATGGAAGTAATAGAAAAATATTTATCAAAAGAGATTCCTTATGTACTAGATCCGGTAATGATAGCAACGAGTGGAGATAGATTAATAGATGAGAAAGCCCAAACAGCATTGGAACAAAAACTATTATCTAAAGCGACAATTGTTACACCTAATATTCCAGAAACTCAAGAGATAGTCGGTTTCAATGTGGTGACTGAAGAAGATATAGATAGAGCAGGAAAAATAATTTTAAATGAATTTGGAAGTGAATCGGTTCTTATAAAAGGTGGTCATTTAGAAACAGCTACCGATTATTTGTATATAAAAGATGGTACAAAGAAAGTATTCACGAGTGAGAAATTTCAAACAAAGCATACACATGGGACAGGCTGTACACTTTCAGCAGTAATTACAGCAGAACTAGCTAAAGGAAAAAGTATAGAAGAGGCAGTAATAATAGGGAAAAAATTTATAACAGAGGCTATTAAATATACTCCTGAATTAGGGCGTGGAAATGGACCGGTAAACCATTTTGCATATAAGGATTAGAAATAAATAATTATATAAGGAGAATAAGGATGAGTAACTTAAGATTATTAAAAAAAAAGAATCCGTTGGTTATTTGTATAACAAATGATGTAGTTAAAAACTTTACTGCCAATGGGCTGGTAGCATTAGGTGCTTCACCAGCTATGAGTGAATATAAAAAAGATTTGGTAGATTTACTAAGATATGCAGGTGGACTTTTAATAAATATAGGGACGTTGACAGATGAAAATTGGAAGTTATATCAAGATGCATTAAAAATTGCAGAAGAGTATAATGTACCAGCTGTATTAGATCCAGTTGCTTGTGGAGCTGGAGAATATAGAAAAAAAGTAGCTCAAGATTTAATTACTAATTATAAATTATCTGCTATAAGAGGAAATGCAGGAGAAATATCGGCTCTTATAGGAGGGGATGTTGCTTCTAAAGGTGTAGATAGTGCCACAGTAGAAGATATAGGAGCATTAGCTTTAAAAGCTAATAAGGAATTAAATATACCAATAGTAGTTACGGGTGAAATTGACGCAATAGCAGTGGATGGAAAAGTAAAATTAATAAAAAATGGTAGTGCTATGATGCCAAAAGTAATAGGAACGGGTTGCTTGTTGGGCGCAGTTGTTGCCAGCTTTGTAGGTTTGAATAATGATATGATGAAAAATCTAGAGACTGCAATGCTAGCTTATAATATAGCAGGTGAAATGGCAGAAAAACAACCACGTGCGACTTTACCGGGGACTTTTAAAGAAGAATTTATCAATGCTTTATACACAGTTTCGGATAGTGATATTGAAAAATATAAAAAGGTAGAAGAATATGTTTAATAAAGAAATATTAAAGCTATATTTTATATGTGGAACGACAACATGCAATAATAAAAACTTAGAACAAGTAGTGGAAGAAGCACTTCGTGGAGGAATAACAAGTTTTCAATTTCGAGAAAAAGGAAAGGGCGCATTTGTAGGTGAACAAAAAGAAGAATTGGCAAAAAAAATCCAAGAATTATGCAAAATTTATCAGGTACCGTTTATCATAAATGACGACATAGAACTTGCGATAAAACTTGATGCAGATGGGGTACATGTTGGTCAGGGAGATGGAGATGTTGAAAAAATTAGAAAGTTACTTCCGGATAAAATAATAGGTTTATCAGTTGGAAATGAAGAGGAGCTAAGAGAATCTAAAATAGAATTTGTAGATTATATAGGAGTTGGGCCTGTTCATAGTACTATCTCAAAAAATGATGCGAGGGGAGCTATAGGTTATAAAGGGTTAAAAAAAATGCGTAAATTAGCTCCTGAGATACCCATAGTCGCAATAGGGGGGATAAAAAAAGAAGATATTAAAAATATAGCAGCTATCGGAGTAGAAGGGGTATCTATTATTTCGGCAATTTCTTATTCAGAGAGTATAAAACAAACAGTAGAGCAGATGATTAATGAATATAAAAATTATGTGGAATAAGATAAGGTTATATAGTTTCTATTAGAATTTGCCAAACAAGGTGTTTTCAAGTATAATTAGTATATAAATTATTTCGCTAAGTGAGGGCTAAACTTATGAAGGATATAGTATTAATTCATGGCACATGGTGTGACGGAAATGTTTGGGGAGAGTTCAAAAATAAATTAGAAGAATTAGGACTGCGTGTTCATACACCCTCATTACGTTATCATGATTTACCTTATGAAGAAGTAGAACAAAAAGTGGGACGTGTAAGTTTAGGAGAATATACAGATGATATTGTAAAATTAGTAGAGAGTTTAGATGAACCACCTTTAGTATTAGGTCATTCCTTAGGTGGATTAATAGCACAACTTGTTGCTGTTAAAACAAAGGTTTCTGGACTTATATTAATGGGGACAGCTCCTGCTGCGGGAATATTTGCTTTTTATCCTAGTATGGTAATTTGTTTCTACAAACATTTCTTACGTTGGGGATTTTGGAAAAAACCTATGCCACCATATAAACATGCATTTTGTGATTATTGTATGAATAATCAAGCCTCAGAAGATAAAGAGATAGAATTTGCTAAGTTAGTTCCAGAGTCAGGATTCACATATTTTCAAATGGCACTACCTTTTTTAGATAAACAAAAAGGAGCTTATGTTGATTTTGATAAAATAAATGAACCAGTGCTTGTAATCACTGGAACAGATGATCGTATGGTTAATCCAAATATAGCTAAAGCAACTGCAAAAAAATATAAAAATGCTAAACTAGAAATCATACAAGGTTCAGATCATATGTACGAAGCACCAAAATTTAGAGATGTTACTGTAAAAATAATAAATACGTGGCTAGAAGAGAATTCATTAAAAAATTAATATAAAAATTAAAAACTGTTACAAAAGAATAGTGCTTACTAAAAATAATTGAAAGCTCTTTTTAACAGTTTTAATTTTATTTTCTTTTTTGTCCTTTATACACATACAATTGTAACTTGTAAACGATTCCTAAAAAGTAAAACTCGAAAAAATAAAAAAAATTTTTTATAAAAAGTGTTGACATGAAAAAAAATAAATGTTATTATCTACTCAAGTTCAAAAATTACCGATATTCAAATAAGTATCATATACGAACTTTTACAGAGAGTGTGAGTAGGTGAAAGCACACAATGCAGATGATATGAGAAAATGGTTTGAATGGTAAAAAAAGTGAGTTTTAAAACACAAGCTTTTTTCGTAGGCGTTACGTTACAAACGCACATTATTCTGGATAATTCTAGACGTATCCATTGTAGTGAAATGAGTTCGTAATTTATGAAAAAGTAAGGTGGTACCGTGAAATTAGTTTCGCCCTTATTCTCTTAGGAGGATAAGGGCGTTTTTATTTTACTTAAGCTCGAACAACAAATTATAATCTAAACAATAAAAGGAGAAAATGATAATGAAAAAATTGTTATTATTAGTAACAAGCTTTGTGCTTGGATTTGTATTAATCGGATGCTCTAGTGCATCAAAAGAAGAGAAAAAAGGAATTGATGTTGAGAAATTAGATCCGAAAAATCCTGTAACTATAAAAGTAGGAGCATCTAATGTTCCACACGCAGTATTATTAGAGCATGTTGCACCGCAACTTGAAAAAGAAGGTATTAAATTAGATATCATTACATATCAAGATTACTATATTCCAAATAAAACTTTAAATGACAAAGAAATAGATATTAACTATTTCCAACACGTACCATTCTTGAAAAACGCTATAAAAGAAAATGGTTATAAAATTGAGGATGCTGGTGCAGTTCACTTAGAGCCAATCGGACTTTACTCTAAAAAAGTTAAAAATGTTAAAGACCTTAAAGATGGAGCGAAAGTATTAGTAAGTAATAACAAAGCTGAATGGGGAAGAGTTCTTAAACTTCTTTCAGCTGAAGGTTTAGTTAAAATTAAAGACGGAGTAGACCCAGTTAATGCTACTTTTGATGATGTAGTAGAAAACCCTAAAAACTTAAAATTCAGTTATGAAAATGATCCAGCATTAATGACTCAATTCTATCAAAATGGAGAAGGTGATTTAGTATCAATCAATGCTAACTTTGCAGTTGATGCAGGACTAAATGCGGCAACAGAACCAATTTTAGTGGAAAAAGCTACAGATGATAATCCTTATGGAAACATTTTAGCAGTTCGTCAAGGTGATAAAGATAAACTAGTTGTTAAGAAAATTTTAGCAGCATTAAGATCAGAAGAAACTCAAAAATTCATTAAAGAAAAATGGAATGGAGCAGTATTACCTGTTAAATAATGTTAGCTAGTAACACTATAAGTTCGTATAGAAAGCAAATTCCAAAAAATAAATATACCTATATTTAGATATAAGTATGTTAATATCTTAAATAAACTTTAACGAGTGACTCGGAAAAATTGATTTGAAATCATGATTTTCGGGTTGCTCTTTTTTATTGTTTAAAAATAAGTATATATTATAATAGTAGAAAAATAAAATAAGGTAGAATACTGCTATTGTATATGATAAAATAAAAGTGTAGGGAGTTTTAAAATAGGGAGTGATATAATTGCAAGTTTATATTAATAACGTTACAGTTTTAATTTTAGGCCTTATTTTTGCTAGTGCAACTAAATGTCTAGTCGATAGTGAAGAAAAAAGAAGTTTTTTGACTAGACGTAGTCGATGTTCGACTTGTAAAAAAGAATTGAGTTTTCTAGATTTAATTCCAATAGTAAGCTACTTACTAAAGTGTGGGCGATGTAGCTACTGCAAAAGTAGGATACCTTTTGATATCTTTTTATATGAATTTTTCACATTAATTGTTTTGATTTTTTACTTTATTTTTAATAAGTATTTTACTTTTCTAAATTTATTTTATATTAGCATTCTAATATATCTAATATTTATAGCGATAGAAGACGTTAGATGTTTAGAAGTAGTAGATGAGTTATTTTATATTTTTTTGTTATTAAATATAGGATTATTAATCTTTAATTTTCATTTTTTTGATATTTTTGAATGGTCACTATTAGTTGTAATCTATCATATTTTATATTTTATTGCACGAGGAAGTCTAGGTTATGGAGACATAAAAGTTTTTTGCGTTTTAGTACTTAATCTAAATTTTTTTGAAGGGATATATTTATTTGCTTTTACATTTTTGTATGCAGGATTTTTTGCATTAGGGATACTTGTTTTTAAGAAAGTAAAACGAGGGACAAAAATTCCATTAGTACCATTTATAGCATTGGGTTATTTTAGCGTACTTTTAATAAGGGAGGGAATACTATGGTAAAAGGATATACGATAAAAGAATTTTGTAAAGAAGATAGACCACGCGAAAAGTTGAAAAAATATGGCGCATTTTCTTTAAGTGATAAGGAAGTTTTAGCTATTTTACTTAGAACAGGAACAAAAAATAAAAATGTTATTGAACTAGCTTCATCAATATTAGAAGATGTTGGGGGTATAACAAAATTACGAGAAACAACGTTTAATGAACTTGCAAAACATAAAGGAATAGGCGAGGAAAAGGCGATTCATATTTTGGCAAATATTGAGTTTGCGCGTCGTATTTACTCAACTGATATACCGGATATAAAGTGCAATAGTCCGGAAGTTATCGCAAGATTTTTGAAATCATCATTGGAAAATCTAACACAAGAATTTTTTATTGTTTTGGATATAGATACTAAGGGGAAAATCTTAGAAAAAAGAGAAGTGTTCAAAGGAAGCCTAGCAATGTCGGTAGTACATCCTCGAGAAGTTTTTAAGAATGCAATAAAAAATAGCGCAGCAAGTATCGTTTGTGTGCATAATCATCCAAGCGGCGATCCTACACCTTCAATAGAAGATTTGCTTACTACAATTAATTTGCTGGAAGTTGGGGATGTAGTAGGAATAGAAATGCTAGATCATATTGTAGTGGCTAAAGAAGGCTATGTTAGTATAAGGAAGATTTTAAACTATTTTAACTTAGAGAATATTGATTATAAAAATAAAGAAATTACGAGGGAACAGTTGCAATATATTATAAGAAAATATAAAATTACGAGTAACTATTAATATGAATAAAAGGATAATATATATATTAATTGCTATAGAAATGGTAATGTAGAGACTATACCCTGATGGTATACAACAGAAGTATTAATAAAAAATGTTAATATGAAAATAATGTAAAGGATATTATTAAGACAATAATACATTCTATAGTTGAAAACATTAACAGACAATATATAAAATTTATGATATTATTTGAAATATATAGTGCAAGTATATATAATACAAGTATAGTATTATTATGTTTTTATTAAGAAAGCAGGTAATGGATATTTAGTAATATAATATATTTATTCGTATATTTCTTATCTTATGAATACTAGTAATTAAATTTTATAGTTAACTTAGGAGGATAAAAATGAAAAAAAGATTATCAAGAGAGTTATATAAATTTTCGCACAAAAAACTGACAATGGGAGCTTTTTTGACAGCAGGAGTAATATTACTACCTTTAGTGTCAAACAATGTGTATACAGAAAAAGCTATTGCAAATTATTCTAATAGTAGTTCAATAACTACTGAAAATAATGCTCAGTTAGATAAAAGTGTTAGACATGCAATTTATGCCAATAATTTTAATAATACAAATCCAAATGTTCCAATGTTAAATGATGGTATACAATTCTCATCAAAATATACAGTTATTAATAAAGAAACTAATCAAGTTGAGTCATCAGGGCTTTCTTATGAAAAACCTTGGGACGTACTATATAAAGCTATCCCTCTAACTTATGCTAATGGAGATGTTGTTGATACAAAATTATATTCAGAATTAACATCAATAAGTAAGACAACAAATACAAGTAGTGAAGTTAAACAAATTGATCAAGAAATTACATTTGCCAAAAGTGGAGATGTTCAAATAGATGCTAGTCGCGTATCAGGAAATATTATTTCGGGTGATTTCGATGATACGAAAATGGAAGTTAAATATAAATATAATAATACTTTCTATACATTCCAAGAATTAAATGCATTATCAGGTTTTAGTTGGTCTGATGTTACAGCCGTATCATTTAAAGGAAACTTAGACCCTTCAAAATCAATAATAATTAATGCACCATTGACAGCAGTAAGGGACTTTTCTGTTGCTGAAAATAATAAAAATAATATTATAGAAACAATCAATGAGATAATTATAAATAATAAAAAAGCAACTAGTAGTGCAACATTAGTGTTTCAAAATTTCATGTATAACGTAAAAGAAAATGTTTTTGGTAAGTACATTGGGACATATCATACTGTAGAACCAGATGGAACCAAAAAATATGTTCAAGTTGAAGAAAAAGTCCAAAAAATGTTACCTGATGTTTCTGAAAGTGATTTATACTATGAAATGTTTAGACATATTCCAGTAGGTTCTGATAAATCAAAACTAGAGCAAGAAGAAAAAAATGGGGTTGTTTATAGTGGAAGTCAATATAGTATCAAATTAAATAGAGTATTCAATGCTATAAAAGATGAAGGATTCTCATTAATGGCCACTGATGAGTTAGGGGTGAAATTAGAATATCATTATGCTATGCATGGTAAACAAGATATTTACACTGCTGATGGAACAAAGGTTATACCAGGTAAAGTTGATCCTAAATCAGGAGTACTACTATCAAAATATTATGTAGAATTACATAAAGTATTAGATACAAAAGACCTAAAATTAAATGTTGGAGATAGTTGGTCAAAATTTGATAATTTAATTTATAGTAAAACAATTGCAGATTCACCTAAAGATGAACGTGATATCCCTAAAGACGAAATAATGGTTACACATAATGTTGATACAACAAAACCAGGGGAATATATGGTAAAATATGCCTATAATATTAAAGGTGATAATAGCCAGACTATAACAAAAACTGCAAAAATAACGGTAGTCGGTTCTTCAAATCCAGGAGATAAAGATAAATCAAAAGACACGAAAGATACAAAAGATATAAGAGACTCTAAAAAATTATCAAATACAGGTATACTAAATGATAATTATGCTATTCTTGGAGGAGTAGCTCTATTATTGATGACTCTAATAGTTAAATATCGTCGAGAAAAATAAAGATTCTACATCAAATGTGGAGAACGAGAAAAAAATGCTAAGTAGCTTTAGGCTGCTTGGCATTTCTCAGTACTATCTTCTCATGTCCTGTATTTGACAAAAGGCCTTTATACTAGAAGAATCTGCTGAAAAAATGAAAAAAGAGCTAGTGTCTCAGAAGTATAATTTAAGGCCTTTACATATATATTCTTAAGATATAATTGAGTAGGTGATAACTAATGACTAAAAAAAATATATTTATTTAATGGCAATGGTAGGAGTGTTTAATTTTGTATCATATTTTTTTATAAGGGATATCAATATTTGGGCGATGGTAACTTGTATTTTATTAGGTATATTCTATATATATACATCGTATCTTTTGCTATTTAAAAAAAGCTATAATTTATTAGCAGGAATGACTGAAGAAGAGTTGAAATGTATCCAAGAAGATATAGAAGTTAAGATGAAGTATGGTAAAGGTTTAAAAATAATAGGATATTTAATTTTTATTGGAGGGATAGTAGTTTTATTTCTAGGTTTAAGTTATTTATTTAAGTAGAAAAGATAATAATCCATAAAGAGAAAAGAGTAGAAATTCATTTAAAAAACGGAGAAGTCATATCAATCTGATATGACTTTTTCTTTTTTACTATGAGAGATTAAGGTTATCTGATATAATATATTGAGTAAACTAGGGCTAAATAGATTTGTAGAATATGATTAAATCAAGGATAGAACAAATCGTTTGATTGTAGGAATTACACCTAGTGATACATTCTTTCAAGCCAATTCTCTATTAGGTGATGAATTAACAATTATTGATAAAAAGGATTTAATTACAGATATGGATGCGTATGTACTAAAATATCATCCTAAATTCAAAGACTTACCTTTGAATGAAAGAATAGAAAAATATTATAGTACAGATGACTTGAATAAAAAACGCAAAGAATACTATAAAGAAGTTCTGGAATTAAAATCAGAAGGTACTGGGGCAAATAATTATTCTACAATCTTAAAATTTGGAAGTATGTTTACATTTGCAGCGTTAGGTTTATTCTTATTAAATATAACAAATGGGATTTCAGATTTTCTTGATGACCCTAGGAAAATGATTAAAGAAAAAATAATTCCAAGTTTAATTAATAATTTTGCAGAATTGAAGAAAGATCCTTTAGCATATATAGGAAACAAAATATCTGCCCCTTTAGGTAATTTTGTTGCAGATACTATAGTAACTACTAAGTCAGTAGTAACATTTACTGCAAATAAGATTAACAATAAGATTATAAAACCTATTGTTAATAGAGTAGTTAAGCCAATTTATAATGCGGTTATTCGTCCAATTTCTTCATTTGTGTACAATAAAGTAGCTAAACCAATTTACAATAATGTAGTAAAGCCCGTTTATAATAAGGTCATTAAACCAGTTGTAAAATGGGGATATAGTAATATAGTAAAACCAGTTTATAATAAAGTCATTAAACCAGTTGTAAAATGGGGATATAATAATATAGTAAAACCAGTTTATAATAAAGTTATTAAACCAGTTGCAAAATGGGGATATAATAATGTAGTAAAGCCTATTTATAATAATATAATCGAACCAATTTACAATAATGTAGTAAAACCTTTTGTAGAGCCTATTTATAATAAAGTTATTAAGCCAGCAGGTAATTGGATATCAGATAAATATAATAAAGCGAAAAGTTGGTTAAAAAAATGGTTTTAAGAAAGGAAACTAGCAAAATGATAAAAAAAATTATAATAGTGATATTGGCGTTAGCAACAATTTATTTTATAGGGGATACAAATTTAAAAGGTAGTTCAGTGTATTATGCGAAACATTCACCAAGTAGTAATACTAGGGATTTAGAAATAATGATGTTGGTAGAAAATATACAGGCAAGTGCTGATCGTGAAGGGTTTAGATATAGAGTTAGAGGAGATAAAACTATAAAAAATACTACAAAAAATGTATATCTATCATATGGATACAGTGTAAATGACGCTAACTATGAATATGCATATATGTATGAGGATGGACTAGGTTATTATTTTGATAATTTTTTAAAATTGAAAGGTATATATAATTCTAAAGAAGTTCGTTATTATGAAGATATATCAACAGTAGATGAAAATAAAATAAAAGAAGAAATATATGAGAATTTTAAACCAATATTAAAAGAATTAGAAGAAAAGAAGCCATTTATTAATTTGCAGTGGATTTTCAACTGGGTATACAGAGATAGAATAAAGTAAGTTATAACTATAAAATATTGATATAAAAAGTTTGAAAATATAGTTGTTTAATTGTGTTGAAGAGAGAATAAGAATTTCATAATATATTTATTTAGAGATAGAGTTTAAACCTATCGTAGATTTTTTAGTCTAATGGTGATATGTACCCCTTTTACTGGACAAACCAGTGGAAGGGGTACATATCAAAATTCATTTCAAAAATGGAGAAGTCATATCAATCTGATATGATTTTTTCTTTTTTACTATGAGAGATTAAGGTTATCTGATATAATATATTGAGTAAACGAGGGTTAAACAGATTTGTAGAATATGATTAAATCAAGGATAGAACAAATCGTTAAATGATGCACCCCCTAAGAGGGTTTTGCACCCCCCTAGTGATAAAAAAAGGAGCTTTTGTATGATAAAATTAGTTGTTACAGAAATAGGAATGAAGTGGATAATACAATAAAATATCCAAATAGCTTGAAATAAAGAAGATGGGAGTTAGAGTGAGATTTTTGGTGTAACTATGTAGTTTGATATGTAATAGTTGAAAATAAAAACGTTAAAAAGTTAGTAATCGTTAAAGGGTTTGTTCTGTAAAATAGATTAAAGGTATAGCATGAAAATGGGTTTTGTCTATTTATTTACTAATTTAATTCTATAGTTTGCAAGACTAGAAACGTATGTGCTTTGTTGTTGATAAAAATAAATACTTAATATTACAGCATGCGCATTAAAGATACCACTGATTGATATGCGGTATATAAATGGTTGGGTTGAAAGTTTATCCTTCGTATAAAGCGAGGGATTTTTTTATATTGAGTGGTAACTGAAATGAAGAAAATAGGATTTTATATTATATAAGTATTTTTTTTAACAAGGTAAATGACCTTATTTTAAAGGAAATAAAGAAGGAAATAGGTTGCATTATTACTATGTTGAAGATACAAAACAGGTATTTATTGGGTTATTCCCATATCAAGTAGAATAAAAATATCAGTTTATAATAGACAGACAAATAAAATCAGAGAAAAACTGTGATATTTTACATATAGTAAAGTTGGATAATAGAAAAGAAAGTGTATTGTTAATTCAAAATATGTTTCCAGTTATATCAAGTTATATTGAAAGAGAATATACTATTGTTGAGAATCACTAACATTTAGTAAGAGAAATGGAATGTAAAGTAAGAAAGGTACTATAGCTTTTAAAAAAAGGAATTCGCTTTATGTTAACACATTATACTTAAATTGTTTTCCTATCCATTTTAATTATTGTATTTGAAATTTTCTTAATTTCTTGATTTCAAAAGGTATTTATCTTGTGTTAATTCTATTATTTATTTAAATTTTTTCGCTTTTAAATTAAGTGGTATTAGTATTTTATTTTATTGAAAAAATATAAAAGG
>ERZ773003.1334-NODE-1334-length-14560-cov-12.610548_pt1 | contig 14560 bp, 22 predicted proteins | sample MGYA00580668_ERZ773003 | MGnify/ENA primary metagenome ERZ773003 (study PRJEB29015, sample SAMEA2738002) | human oral metagenome | biome: human oral; feature: human-associated habitat; material: dental | place: China | collected 2126 ... | reverse complement strand
TTTATAGCAACTATATTTTTATTATTTTTTATTATTGATTCATTTTAAATTTTTTATTTAAAAATATATATAAATCTTAAACCTTAAACTTAAATTTTAATTCTAATTTTAAAAATCAAAATCAATATGTGTAAAAAGCATATAAATTAGCTTTTTTCCTAAATATGTTGTATAATTAAAATATAAGATGGAATAAATTAATAAGTTTATCATAATTACACTTATTATAATATTTCACAAAATTCTGATGAATTAGATTATAAATATAATTAAATATAAATAGAAAGGCAGGGGTTAAAATGACAATGAAAATAAAAGTTGAATCTACCATTACTCTATTTGATGGTAAATTCAAAGATGAACCTATTTATTATATGGTTACATATAATAATGGTTCACCAAGAGTAATAATTTTAAACAAAAATAAATTTGATCTTTTATTAAGAAAAAGAGAAACTATAAGTTTCTCTGAAAAAAGTTTCTATTTTAAATGTTGTGAAATATGTGTAACAACATTTTCAGATCGAAGTTTCGAGCCTCAGCAAAAAACAAAGGCTCGTCATGTCAGTTACTATTAAAAGCAGCGTTAATTTACGCTGCTTTTATTTTTATCTATCTCCTCTAATATTTGTTCAAGTGTTTTCCATCCTAAAAATGCACATTTAACTCTTGATGGCATATAGGAAATATTTTTAAATGCATATGCATCACCTAATATTTCCATAAGTTTTTCATCATCTGTTTCATTTAACTTTATCATATCAAAAAATGTATTTATTATCTTTTTTGCCTCTTCTTTTGTTTTACCTTTAAGTATTTCAGACATTATATTTGCTGAGGCTTCTGATATTGCACATCCTCTTCCTGTAAAGCTTATCTCTTCTATTTTTTCTTTTTTTCTATCTATCTTAACATATATTTTAAGTTCATCACCACAACTTGGATTTATTCCTTCTTTAGATATTCCTTCTATAATTTTTTTATGTTCTTTTTCTTTTGTATTTTCTATTATTACCTGTTTATATATATCCATCATTTCTTCTTTAGATATTCCCATTAAACATTTCTCCTATTCCAACTAATTTTTCAACAACATAATCAATTTCTTCTTTTGTTGTATATATACCAAAACTCAATCTTAATGTTGATACTTCATCAATATATCTATGTAATGGCATTGCACAATGATGTCCTGCTCTTACTGATATATTTTCTAAATTTAATATACTAATTATATCATGTGAATGTATATTATCTATTGTAAATGATACTATTCCGCATGTATTTTCAGTACTATATATTTTTATATTCTTAATTTTTTCTTTTAAGATATTAATCGTATATTTTGTAAGTTGTTTTAAATATTCTTCAATATTTTCTATCCCAATATTTTCAATATATTCAATTGCTTTTCCGAAGCCCATAAATACCTTCTGCATTTAATGTTCCACCTTCAAACTTTTCATTATATTCTTTAAATTTAAATTCATTTTCTAAAACAACTTCAATCATATCTCCGCCAAAATTTCTAGGTTTTACTTCATTTATATTCTTATCTGATATATATAATATTCCGAACTCCTTGTGGCCCATATATTTTATGTCCTGAGAATACTAATGCATATATTGTATCTAATTTTCTTACATCTATTTTCTTATGTGTTATTCCTTGTGAAGCATCTATTATTAAATATGGTATTTCAATATTAAGTTCTTTACTTCTTTTTTTTACAATTTCACATATTTTTTCTATATCAATCTCTTCACCTGTAACATTGCTTTGCATTGTTATACCTATAATTTTAGTATTATAATTTATTTTTTTTTCAAAATCATTATAATCAAAACTATAATCTTCTTTTAAATATACATATTTAATTTTGATATTTTTTTCTTTAGATAATATTTGATATGGTACTATATTTGCATGATGTTCAAGTATTGTTAATAATATTTCATCATCTTCTTTTACTATATCCTCTATCCCAAAAATACATGTATTTAAACTTTCTGTTGCTGATTTTGTAAATATTATATTTCTCTTATTACTGTTTATATATCTTGCTATAATATTTCTTGTATTTTCAATTAATTCACTTGTTTTATCACCATATATACTCATTTTACTATGTGAATTCCCATTAAATTTTATATAATATTCTTTTATTGCATTTATAACAACATTTGGTTTTAATGCAGTTGCAGCAGTATCTAAATATATATTGCCTTCTTTTAATTGTTCAAAATCTTTTCTTATCTCTTCTACACTATATCCCACATTCACCTCATTTTTTATTTTATCTTTAATTTTATGTTATAAATTATACCATATTTAAAGATAAAAAATAACCGGCGATTTATGCCGGCTATTTTAACTAAAAACATTTAAAATTGAAATTAGTACGCTATTCAATGGTGTAATTCCAAGTATTCTTAGAAAGATTGTAATAAACACCACAATTATTAACACATTTCGTGTTTTCAAGAACTTTCTTCCTCCCACTATTTCATACAAAAATACAATATAGATGTTTAAGATAAATAGTATTACAACATATACATCATATTGAAAATTGTATTTTGTTGCAGAAAAATACAATGCATTTCCAATAAGACTCAGTGTATTCAGAAAACCCGTAAAAATGGGATAAGCCCATAATTCTAGATTTCCTCTAAAGTACAATAGAAAAGAACAAATATTCAAGCCCCAAAATATCATTGAGACTTCATACAAAAATAGTGTTTCTCTTGTAACTGTGTCTCCCATCATTTAAATCACTTCCCATTAAAATCTATACCCAAATTACATATTTAATCACGATAATTATAATGTTCATTGTGAATATTGTGATCTCTAGACTTCTAGATATTTCTTCTGCAAATCCTGAAGCATCTGACTTATAATTTAATATATTTGTAATTAAATATATCAAATAACAAATAATAATAAATGTAAGTTTCATATCTATTATTATTCTATCATAAGTAATTAGGGCTATCATTACGACAATATAAAATAATATTGTATAAACACAATTTATTTTATATCTTTCAACAATTTCTTTAACAAAAATATTTTTGATTCTCAAATTACTTCCATATAGTGTATACATTATTGAAGCAATCACCATCCCAATTACAATATTGAATAACATTTTAAATCACTCCCTTATTTTATTTTATATTCTAGCCTGTAAATAACGGAATAATTCCGAATTTAATTAGTATTACTAAGATATTACAAGTTGTAATCATAACTTCTAATGCATTTCTTGACTCATCCTCATCTTCATCTTCATCACTGTTACTGAAATCCAACATCGATGGAATGAATGTAAATGCACCAATAATAACAATATACGTTATATTATGACCATATTTTTCAAAGATTAAATAAAAGAATATAGCTATATAAATTGCTATCTTATATCCATATTCTTTATTGATTTCAATATAATCATTAAAAAACTTATAAAAAGATAACATTGCAAATAAGATATATACTACAATTTCCAGTATTCTTGCCATTTCATTCACCTTCTTTCTAAAAATCAGTTGATCTCTAAATAATTTGTAAACAACTTATGTATACATAATAACATATTTTTTAATACTTATCAAATATAAAATAACTCTCGATATTAAATATCAAGAGTTATTACATAATTTTATTCTATAATTAAGTGTTTTAATTCTTCTATTTGTTCTTGTTCTGGAGTATTATTTGCGATATATGTTTTAGTAACATTTATTCCATTTTCAATACATTCTTCTTTCCAAGATTCCATCCATTCACCAGTTCCCCAATCATATGATCCAAAAAGTACTACATTTCTTGTCTTTAATTTTTCCTTTTCCATATCAAAAAATGGTCTGAATTCATATTCTTCTAACTCTTCTGCTCCCATTGCTGGACATCCTAATGCTACTAAATCATAATCTTCTATATTTCCTTCAAAATCTGATACATAGAAAATCTCTGCATTTCCACCTTTTCCATTTACTCCTTCTACTATTGCTTCTGCCATTATCTTTGTATTTCCTGTTGCACTCCAATATATTACTGCTACTTTCATTATTTATCTCCTATTTTTCCTTTGATTCTATATATTCATTATATCCACATTCTCTTATTATAACCTTATCTCCAGTTATATCTATAATCTTATTTGCTACAGTTTCTGCAAGCTCATGATCATGTGATGTAAATATTATAACCCCATCAAATTTTATAAGTGCATTATTTAATGCTGTTATGCTTTCCATATCTAAATGGTTTGTTGGTTCATCAAGTATTAACACATTTGCACCAGATAACATAAGTCTTGATAACATACATCTAACCTTTTCTCCACCTGATAACACATTTGCCTTTTTTAATGCTTCTTCTCCTGAAAATAACATTCTTCCTAAAAAGCCTCTTAAATATGTTTCATCTGGATCTTTTGAATATTTTCTAAGCCAATCTACCAAGTTTTCATCTTTATCTTTAAAATATTCATTATTATCTTTTGGCAAATATGATGTTGTTATTGTTTGTCCATATTCTACATAACCTTTATCAGGTTCTACTTCTTTTGCTAAAATATTAAAAAGTGTTGTTATTTTATTTTCATTTTCTGCAAGCACTAAGACTTTATCTCCTACTTTTATATCAAATGTTAAATCTCTTATACTTGCTTCTCCATTTTCTTTCCATATATGACTGACTTTTATAACCTCTTTACCTACTTGTCTTTCTTTTGAAAAATCAATATATGGATATCTCCTATTTGATGCTACTATTTCATCTAATTGTATCTTTTCTAATGTCTTCTTTCTAGATGTTGCTTGTTTTGATCTTTGTGATGCACCAAATCTTGCAATAAAATCTTTTAATTCTTTTATTTTTTCTTCTTTCTTCTTATTTGATTCTTTCATTTGTTTTTGTATAAGTTGGTTTGATTGATACCAGAAATCATAGTTTCCTGGATATATTTTTATTTTACCATAATCTACATCCACAATATTTGTGCAAACTGTGTTTAAAAAATATCTATCATGTGATACTACTATAACAGTATTTTCATAATCAATTAAGAAATCTTGTAACCATTCTATTGCTCTTATATCAAGGTCATTTGTTGGTTCATCTAATAGAAGTACATCTGGATTTCCGGAAAAGTGCTTTTGCTAAAAGTACTTTAACTTTATCTTTACCTTCTAACTCTGACATATTTCCGGTATAATTTCTTTTCACTTATTCCAAGCTCTACTAACATTTTTATTGCATCTGTTTCTGCATTCCAACCGATCAAGTTCTGCAAATCTTTCTTCAAGTTTTGCCGCTATCATTCCATCTTTTTCTGTAAATTCTGGTTTTGAGTATATTTTATCTTTTTCTTGTATTATTTCATAAAGTTCTGTATTTCCCATTATTACAACATCTATTATTCTAAAATCTTCATATGCATAATGATCTTGTCCAAGTACTGATATTCTTTCACCTTTAGTTATAGATACCTCTCCCTTATTTGCTTCTATTTCTCCGAGATAATATCTTTAAAAATGTTGATTTACCTGCACCATTTGCACCAATAACACCATAACAATTTCCCTTTTCAAATTTTAAATTAACATCATCAAAAAGTACTCTTGCTCCAAACCTTAAACTAACTCCTGTTACTGTTAACATTTTTTCTCCTTCTCTTAATTTATATTTATATAATCATTAAATTTCTTGTAAACTTTTTACAATATTTTCATATATTTTTTTCTTATAATCTAAATATATACTTTTTGTATTTTCTTCCATATATTCTTCATTTTCAAATATTAATGGTACTATTTTAGAAAGTACAACTTCTCTTTTTCCTTCTTCTTTACTATATCCTCTTGTTTGAAGATAAAATAGTTTCTTTTCATCAATCTTACCTATTGATGCTGCATGATTACCATTAACATTTTCTTCTGCACATAAAAGTATTGGCGAAGACTTACTTTTTGCATTTTTAGATAATAATAATACATTTTCTGCTTCTCTACCGTCAGATTCTGGAGTACCTTTTCTAAAATTTATAATTCCTCTAAAATCCTTATATGCATTTTCAAAAAGTACACCTTCTATATGAAGTGTTGTTATAGATTCTTTTCCTATATGATCTGCATAGTATAGGAAGTCTAGTTTTTTATCTTTTCCGAAGTAGATATATTCCTTTTATATCAACTTTTGCTTTTTCATCTACTCTTGTAACATGTTTTATTATTTGATTTCCACTTCCTAAAAATACATATAATAGATTTACTTTAGCATTCTTCCCTGCTTCAACATATATACTATCAAGTGCAAAATTACTTTTATTTTCATTAAATATAATAACAACTTCAAAGTTTGAATTTTCTTCTGCTTTTATTATAATATTATTATCTCTATATGTATTTTCTTTATTTTCACATAAATTTAATACATATTTTGCTGATATATTTTTTCTTAAAATTATTTGTCTATTTGATAATAATATTCCATCATTTATTATATCAACTATTTTTTCTTCTTTATCCTTAGATATTATTATTTCTTCTATATTTTTTCTATATTTATGATCTTTTATTTTTTCATTTTTATCATCGCTAATATTAATATTAGCATTTTGTATAATTCTATTTATTTCTTCATCATCTAAGAAATAATCTTTTCCATATTCTTGAATTAAATCTTTCCCATAAACATATCTTCTCTTATGTTCTGTATTTTTTCCATTATTTAATATTTCTTCTAGATTTTCTTGTTTTAAATTTTCTTTTTCCTTTGCTTCTTCTATTTTTTCTATAACATATATATTGTTTATACTATTATTTTCATGTTCTTGATCTTTTCTTGTATAATTTCCAGGATTTGGTATTTTTCTTATCCTATCATTTATACTTCCTATAATCTCTTCATTTTCTTTAAATTCTATATATGGAACTGTCATCACCTTTTCATTAATATTAATATGATTCCAAGTCTTTTTTTCCATCCTATTTAAATATATTTTTTTCATTATCCATTTGTTCCTTCTAATTCTAATCCTATCAAATTATTCATTTCAACTGCATATTCTATAGGTAATTCTTTTGATATTGGTTCTGCAAATCCTCTTACTATCATAGCTTTTGCTTCATCTTCACTAAGTCCTCTACTCATAAGATAAAATATTTGTTCATCACCAATTTTACCTATTTTTGCTTCATGTCCTAAATCTGCCTCATCTGTTTTAACTGTCATTATAGGTATAGTGTCTGAAACTGCTTCTTTATCAAGCATTAAGCTTTCACAATCAGAATTTGATTTTGACCCTTTTGCCTTTTCATCTATATATACATAATTTCTTGTAACACTTATACCATTTCCCTTTGTTATTGCCTTTGTTGTAACTGCTGAAAATGTATTTTCTGCTAAATGTATATTTGCACATCCATTATCTATATATTGGTCACTTCCTGCAAATGTTATTCCTGTAAATTCACTTGCTGCATTTTTCCCTACTAATACAGATGTTGGATATAGCATTGATACTTTTGATCCAAATGATCCGAGATATCCATTCTACCTTACCATTTTCTTCAACTATTGCCCTTTTAGTATTTAAATTATACATATTTTTAGACCAATTCTCTATTGTCGAAAATCTAACTTTTGCATTTTTACCCACAAATATTTCAACACTTCCTACATGTAAGTTTACAACATTATATTTAGGTGCTGAACACCCTTCTATATATGATATACTTGCATCATCATCTGCAACTATTAATGTATGTTCAAATTGTCCTGCACCTGCTGCATTTAACCTATAATATGATTGTATTGGTATTTCTAAATTTACTCCTTTAGGAACATATACAAATGATCCTCCGTGACCATACTGCAAGATGAAGTGCTGTATATTTATGAAGATTTTCATCTATTGCTTTTGTAAAATACTTTTGTACAATCTCTGGATGTTTTTTAACTGCTTCTGACATATCCATATATATTACGCCTTGTGATGTTAGTATTTCTTTTACATTATGATATACTTCTTCTGAATCAAACTGTGCACTTACACCTGCTAGATATTTTTTTTCTGCATATGGAATTCCGAAGTCTTTCAAATGTATTTTTTATACCTTCTGGTACATTATCCCATGATGCTTCTTTTTTTGCATCTGGTTTTATATATGTAACTATATCTTCCATATTAAGATTATCTAACTCTGGACCCCAATTTGGATTTAATGTTTCATTATACTTCTTTAAAGCTCTAAGTCTTATATCTAACATCCATTTAGGTTCATTTTTTTCTTTAGATATCTCTCTTACTATTTCTTCTGTTAGTCCTTTTTCAAGCTTTTTAGATATTTCTACATCTTCTATAATATCATATATTCCTCTATCAAGTTCTTCTATATTTGTTTTTTTCTTCATTTCTATTTCCTTATATTCTTATCTTTGTTTTCTATATCCGATGTTTTTGTATTTCTTCTATTAAAGTTATATCTCCTGTTCTTTCTATCTTTCCATTTGATAATACATGTACAAAATCAGGTTTTACCCTATGTACCATTTCTGAATGATGTGAAATCATTATTATTGCTTTATCTTTATCAAAATATCTCATTATTGCATCTTCAACATCTCTTGTTGCATCAACATCAAGTCCTGAATCCACTTCATCTAACATCGCAAGTTTTGGTTTTAATATACTTAATTGCAATATTTCATTTTTTTTCTTTTCTCCACCTGAAAAACCTACATTTAAATATCTTGATTGCATATCTTTTTTCATATTTAAATTTTCTATTCCTTTTGCTACTCTTAATGCAAAATTCATACTTGATATTTTTTCATCAGAAATTTTTGTTTTTGCAAATCTTAAAAAGTCTGTAGTCTTTATACCTGCTATTTCTTCTGGATTTTGGAAGGACAAAAATATTCCGAAGTCTTGCTCTTTCATATGTTTCCATATCTGTTATATCTGTTCCCATAAAAGATATTTTTCCTTCTATAATTTCATAATCTGGATGTCCCATTATTGTATACATAAGTGTTGATTTCCCTGTACCATTTTTTCCCATGAGTACATGTATTTCACCTTCATTAACACAAAGGTTAACACCATTTAATATTCTTTTTCCTTCTACTTCTACTACTAGATTTTCTATTTTTAATACTTCTTTCAATTTTCCCTCCAATTTTGTTATTTTATCTTATATAATATTTATCTAATATATCTAATATATAAAATAAAAAGATATATATAGTATATCATAATCTGTCTATTTATGTTATACCAATTATATCTTTTTTATTTTCCTTGTTTATTTATTTTTTCAAAAGATTAATTTAGAAACTTCCTCCATTTTTTCTTAACCAATCTGGTATACGAGGTTCATCAGATGATGATTGTGATTCTTGTCTTGTATTTAATCTTTCATAAAATGGTGTTGATTGTGGTTCTTGTGTAGTAGTTTCTACTTTTGCAGGTTTTCTTTCTCCTTCGAATCCTGTAGCAATTACTGTTACTATAACATCTTCACCTGCTGTTTCATCAATTACTCTACCCATAATTATTGTTGCATCTGGATCTGCACCTTGATTAATAATTTGTGATGCTGTATCAAATTCATGTAATGTTAATGATTTATCACCTGTAACATTATATATTACTGATGTTGCTCCATCTATAGTAGTTTCTAGTAATGGACTTTGTATTGCAAGTTTTGCTGCATCTTCTGCTCTATTTTCTCCACTTGCTCTACCAACACCTAAATGTGCTATTCCTTTATCTTTCATTGCATTTCTTAAGTCTGCAAAGTCAATATTAACTTCTCCTGATATAATAAGTAAGTCTGATATTCCTTGAACACCTTGTCTTAAGATATCATCTGCAATCATGAATGCATCTTTCATTGATGTTTTTCTATCTATAATTTGTAATAATTTATCATTTGGTACTACTATAAGCGAGTCTACATTTGATTTTAATTTTTCTAATCCTTTTTCTGCTTGTAATGCTTTCTTTCTTCCTTCAAAAGTAAATGGTTTTGTAACTATTGCTATTGTTAATATATTTTTAGATTTAGCTATTTCTGCTACTACTGGTGCTGCACCTGTACCTGTTCCACCACCCATTCCTGCAGTAATGAAAACCATATTTGCACCTTCTAATACTTTTTCTATTTCTTCTCTGCTTTCTTCTGCTGCTTTTTCTCCTATTTCAGCACTTCCACCAGCTCCAAGACCTCTAGTTAATTGTTCACCTATTTGAAGTTTAACTTCTGCATTTGATTTTGATAATATTTGTCTATCTGTATTAATTGCAATAAACTCTACATTTTTTATTCCTGCTTCAATCATTCTATTTATAGAGTTATTTCCTGCTCCTCCTACACCTATTACTTTAATTATAGCTTCTTCAAATTGTTCTCTTTCAACTATTTCTCTTACTTTATTTTCTATATACATTTCTTCCCCCTTAAGTCCTTCTTTATTTATTTTAATCATCATCATTATCTTATGTATATTTTAAATCTTTATTTATTATCATTTCTTCACTTATTAATTTTATTATATCATTTTATTATGTATAGAAAAACTCTTTTATTTTATTTAATATTCTTTTTATAGCACCTTTTTCTTCTTCTGCTCCAACATTACTTGCAATACTTTTTGCAAATGGTTTAGATGCAAAATATGATATTATTGAATATGCATCTTTATAATTTTCATCTGTTTTTATAGCAATTCTATTTGTTGGCTTCTTAGCTTCAATTCCTGTTACTTTTGAAACTAAACTTTCACTCATTTCAATTTTTTCTAAACTTTGTCCTGCTATTATGATTTTTCTAATATATCTATCAAGTCCAACTTCTTTTAAATTTGTAAGAATTTCTTCTATTGTATATGTAAGTCTGCCTTCTATTACTTTAGATACTTGTGAAGGTTTTATTGTCCTTTTATCTGGATCTGTTGTAACAACTGTTGTTAATGATATATTGTTATCATTTTTTATATATTCTTTCAATGCTACACTATATGTTTTCTTTAATTTGTCAGCTTCTGTATGATTTATTCCAAACACATATTCCATATCTTCAGTAATATCATTTCCACCAAAATTTAATGTATTTGCATATATAAATGTTCCTTGAATAAATAAACCTACTTCAGTTTTCCTATGTCCCATATCTATCATTAATACATTTTCTTGCTGTTCTCCATCTTCAAGATAAAATCTCTTTTCTGCTAATATCTTTGGAGAATATCCATCAATATTTAATCCTGCTTTCTCAAAAACCCTCTTTAAATCATTTATATAACTTTTTTTTGCTGTTATCGCTTGTGCATATAATGTTATTTTTGAGCTTGTTTTATTTATAGGATCTTTCACCATTTCTCCTGTTTCTAATTCGAACACATCTGGTATTATATCAATTATTGTATCTCCATCAGGAACCTCAGATTTTCCTATATTTAATATTGTACTTATAACATCATTTTCTGTTACTCTTTGTTCTCTATTATTTATTATTTTTGTTGCTTGTTTTTGTAGTATTTGTAATTTATTACCTTGTAGTGAAACATATGCTGAATTAATTTTCAATTTTGAAATTCTTTCAGCTTCTTCCACTACTTCGCTTAAAATAGAAATAAGAGAATCTTCATCAAACCCTAATGAATTACTCTTAGACTCTAAATCACATTCTTTATGTGATGCTACTATTAATTGAATCTGATTTGACCCATCGACCTTACCTATAACTAAGCTTACCTTTGAAAAACTTATATCAACTCCAACAATTATATCACCAATTGCCAAGACTGCCTCCATTTTTACTTAATTTTACTGTTTAAATATTATTACATTTCTGTAAAAAAGTCAAATAATTTTAATCTTATTTTTTCTTTTTTGGAAACTTAATCTATCAGCAATTATTTACTTTTTCTACTTTTTTTATTATTAAATTTTTCAATATAATGTCTTCTAATTATTGACAAATTATTAAACATTCTGCTTACAAAAACAACGACTGCTGCAATATGTATATCAAGATTCAATTTTATTCCTAAATATACAAGCATCATTGTAAGTAATGCATTCCCAAAAAATCCTGATATAAAAACTTTAAAATCAAATCTTCCTTTTAATTTTGAAGCTATAGCACCAAGTATTGTATCTAATATAGCAAGTATTGTTACAGATACATATACTGAATATGTATATGGAATCACTGGTAAATATTTACCTACAATCACTCCTAATACCGCTCCTAAAGCTATTAATATATAAAACATATTTTCTCCTCTAATCAAAACATCCAATATCACAAGTATTACATAAACTTGTATCACAAGATATATTCATTTCTGTTATTTCACTTACTATCTTTTCTAGTTCTTCTTTTTCTATCCTATATTCTGTTCCACAATTTTCACATTCTGCCTCAACATATCCTTGAAGCAATAATTTTTGAAGATCTTCTCTTGGTATATAATTTAAAGAATCTATAAAATCTTCTCTTTTACATCCACATTCTTCATGTGTTTTGGGGAAATCTTTCTTTTTTTCCTGACATTTATTCTGATTTTCCATATTTAAATTTTACCTCCTCTGAACTTTTTGAAATCTCGATATTATCTCCAACTGAATATTCAACACTTTTACCACTTGCAAGCATTTGGTTTATATATCCGATCTTTTGTACTAATTCCACTTTCTAAATTTTTCTTATTTCCTATTGCAAGTATTCTATATGGACTTGTAATTTTTTTAGAATTTATTAAAATATCTTTTCCATTTACTGCAACTATTTCAGTATTATTCATAAATCTATTACCATTTATAGAAATTGCTTCTGCTCCTGATATTATAAGTTGATTTACAAGTGTTAATATATCATTTGCAGAAATTATTGTACTTTCATTATCTCTAAGAATTACAGATATACCTTCACCTGTTATATCTAATAACCCTAATCTAACTCTTGTTTCTTCTAATTCTTTTTCAAGAATATCTGGTACTTTTTCTCCTGATGTACCTGATTTTTTATATTGTTCTATCTTTTTTTCAATATCTTCTATATTTTTCATATATTCTTTATTTTTAGTTTTTTCATTTAAAATTTCTGTTCTAAGTTCTGTATCTTTTAATATCTTAATTCCTTTAAGATCTGTTTCTTCAACAGTCCTTACTTGTATAAATATTATAGAAATTGTAATTATTGTAACTATAACATATAATATTCCTTTTATGATATTATTTTTTTTATTATTCTTTTTTTCAATTAATTCTTCTTCAATTTGTTCTTTTGTTTTTATTTTTGGCTTTCTTTTTGTCCAAACTTTTTCTTCATCATAATAATCTTTTTTCTTATCTTTTTCCCAAACTCCGTTAGCACCCACGTAATAACGATCGTTGTCTACCCATGAGTTTGTCGCCATCTTACCATCAGATCCTAGCCAGTAGTTCCCTACCCAAGCGTTTCTAACGATATTCCCTTGGTAATAATAGTTCCATACTGAACCATTTTGAACCCAACCTTGCTTCTTAACTTCAGTAGGTTTTTGAGCTCCTTTCACCCAAGCACCATTGCTTCCTACATAATAGCGACCATTGTCTACCCAAGCATCTGTCACCATCTTACCGTCAGCACCTAGCCAGTAATTTCCTTGCCAGGCATTCCTTACTACATTACCTTGATTATTATAGAAGTACCATGAAGAACCACTTTGCACCCAACCTTGAGCTGCGTGTGCTTCAGTACCAGCTACTGTGTTCACTGCGATCGGTGTAGCTAATACCGTCAGTACCCCTAATCCTAATTTCCATTTATTTTTTCTCATAATAAATTCCTGCTCCTTATTTCTATTTTCATACATTTACGCATTTTCTATTATATCATTAAGATATCTCTTTTGATATTACAAGTTAGTTACAAATATAGACAGGCTAAGATTAGCCTGTCTTCATGATTTCATATTTTATTCTTTATTGTATTCTTTTTTCCAACTAAATCCTTTAACTAGTCCCACTAAAGTTCCCAAACCATAGCTGAAATGCACTAGGAATAGCAAGATTGGAATTAACAACATAGTTGCGTTGAATTTATTATTAATAATAGTCATCATTGTAACTAGAATTGTAAATAAGCCATAAGTTACCGCAAGAAGCACGGCAAATAACTTCGTCAATGGCAACATCAATAAACTAAAGATTATTCCTAAAACAAATACATAAGGAACAAAGTGGAAGATAGAGAAAGCCTTAGGATAAACATGACTCACCTTACCAATCCAATATCCGTTCGAATATTTTTGTTTTAACATTCTATTTACCGTCGGTCTAGTATATTGATATGACAATATATCGTTGCTATAACGAATCTTATAACCATTTTTTCTAATTCGATAATGTAGTTCATTATCCTCTACACGCCCTACTTTTTCATCTAATAATCCAATCTTATCAAATACTTCCTTTTTATACATCCCTTGGAAAACTGAACTTACATATTGTTTAGAAGTCTGTTTACGATAATTCGCTATTCCACTACCAAA
>ERZ773003.1330-NODE-1330-length-14601-cov-3.042417_pt1 | contig 14601 bp, 10 predicted proteins | sample MGYA00580668_ERZ773003 | MGnify/ENA primary metagenome ERZ773003 (study PRJEB29015, sample SAMEA2738002) | human oral metagenome | biome: human oral; feature: human-associated habitat; material: dental | place: China | collected 2126 ... | reverse complement strand
TTCAAACGCGATAAAGAAGGGCTGAAAGGCAAGTACAAAATCGTGGGACAAGTGGGCATAGGTTTGATTGTAGGTTTAGTGCTTTGGGCCTCGCCCGATGTGAAAATGAATGAGAATATCGCCATAGAACGGCAAGAAAATGTCATCGTAAAGCATCGCAGTGAAGCCCATAAATCGCTCAAAACAACCATTCCTTTCGTCAAAGGACATAATCTGAGTTACAGCAACATCATGAGTTTTTGCGGCAAACATAAGGTTGCTGCAGGCTGGATTTTGTTTGTTGTGATGACCATTGTCGTTGTAACCGCCGTGAGCAATGGTGCCAATTTAAACGATGGTATGGATGGAATGTGTGCCGGGAACTCGGCTATTATCGGGGTTGTTATCGGCATTTTGGCCTATGTGAGCAGTCATATTCAATTCGCGGCCTACTTAAATATCATGTATATTCCGCAATCCGAAGAGATAGTTGTCTTCATGTGCGCCTTCATTGGCGCGTTGATTGGCTTCTTGTGGTACAATGCTTATCCTGCACAAGTGTTCATGGGTGACACCGGATCGCTTACCATTGGTGGCATCATTGCAGTGAGTGCAATCATCATTCACAAAGAGCTTTTGCTGCCAATCCTCTGTGGAATCTTCTTCGTTGAGAGCTTAAGTGTCATCCTTCAGGTGTACTATTATAAGATAGGTAAGCATAAAGGATTGAAACAACGCATCTTCAAACGCACGCCGATACATGATAATTTCCGCGTAACCGACGACCAATTGGATCCCGATTGCCGCTATCTGATTAGTGCTCCTCATAGTGCTAAGCACGAAGCGAAAATCACTTTACGCTTTTGGGTCATTACTATTATCTTGGCAGCACTCACCATTATCACATTAAAGATTAGATAACAATGAAAAGAATCGTTATATTAGGTGGCGGAGAAAGTGGCGCAGGAGCCGCCGTTCTCGCCCAAAAAGAAGGGTTTGATGTGTTTGTTTCCGACCTATCGGCCATCAAAGACCCCTATAAAAAGTTGCTCGATGACCACCACATTGAATGGGAAGAGGGGCAACACACGGCTGAAAAGATTCTCAATGCCGACGAGATTATCAAGAGTCCCGGCATTCCAAAAGAGGCTCCTATGGTGCAAAAGCTCATGCAACAAGGCACATCTATCATCAGTGAAATAGAGTTTGCAGGGCGTTATACGCATGCAAAAATGGTGTGTATCACAGGAAGTAACGGCAAAACCACTACTACATCGCTCATCTATCACATCTTTAAAACGGCGGGATTAGACGTGGGATTGGCCGGTAATATCGGTCATAGTTTGGCCCTGCAAGTAGCCGAATCACCCCACGAATACTATGTGATTGAGCTGAGTAGTTTTCAATTAGACAACATGTATCAGTTCAAAGCCGACGTTGCTATCCTGCTGAATATCACTCCCGACCATTTAGATCGCTACGACAACTGTTTTGAAAACTATGCCGAAGCGAAACTAAGGATCTTGCAAAACCAAACGCAAGCCGACAGCTTTATCTATTGGAAAGACGACCCTGTAATCGCAAAAGAGTTGCAAAAGCATGCCGTCCATGCACAAACCTATCCGTTTGCAGCGCATAAAGAGAATGGTGTTGTGGGCTATATAGAACAAGAACAATACACCTTGGCATATCCTTCAACGTTCCAAATGCCTCAAAATGAGCTGTCATTAACCGGCAAACACAACCTTTATAACAGCTTAGCGGCAGGCTTAGCAGCCAATATCGTGGGCATACCTCACGACATTATTCACCGGAGTTTAAGCGACTTTCCCGGCGTAGAGCATCGGTTAGAGAAAGTATGCAAGGTGAATAATGTACTCTATATCAACGATTCTAAGGCCACAAATGTCGATGCTTGCTGGTATGCTTTGGAGAGTATGACCACCCCAACCATTCTTATTCTTGGAGGAAGAGATAAAGGTAACGACTACAAACCCTTGTTACCTTTGGTGAAAGAGCGATGCGTTGGCTTGGTTTATTTAGGCGCAAACAACCAAAAATTGCACGACAATTTCGACCATTTGGGCCTGCCTGTGCGCGATACCCATAGCATGAGCGACTGCGTTAAAGCCTGCTTTGAGATGGCAAAGCCTGGCGAAACGGTGCTGTTAAGTCCTTGTTGTGCCAGCTTCGACCTCTTTAAAAATATGGAAGATCGCGGTGAACAATTCAAAACATTAGTTAGAAACTTATAGAAGAAAGTGCTGTTAAAGAATCATTCAAAGCGGCTTCACGCTCGCATCTGTCGCCACATGGGGCAAACATGCTCGCAAAACACGATAGATAGCGGGCAGAAAAAGTAACTGAACAAAGCACTTGTTGCCACCTTTTGAACGATTTTCACAGCTTTCAACGCAATGAACAACAAAACACTTGGAAACATTTTCAAAGGCGATAAGGTGATATGGATGATATTTTTCTTCCTATGTATCATCTCCATCGTAGAGGTTTTTTCGGCTTCTTCCGAATTAACTTACAAAGGAGGCAGCTATTTTTCGCCCCTCATCAAGCATATCGGCATCCTCATTTTCGGTTTCTTCAGTATGGTGGTGGTGCTCAATATCAAGTGTAAGTATTTCAAAATTGCCACCCCTTTCTTCATTCTCCTCTCGGTGTTCACCCTGCTTTGGGTGATTGTTGCAGGACAATCGACCAACGGAGCGCAACGATGGGTGAACTTTATTGGCATACAATTTCAGCCTTCAGAGATTGCAAAAGGCACCGTAGTGTTGGCCACTGCGCAGATTTTAAGTGCACTCCAGACCGACCATGGTGCCGATAAGATTGCCTTTAAATACATCCTGGGTATTTGTTTCCTCATCATTCCGCTCATAGCTTTAGAGAATTTGTCCACCGCAGCATTGCTTAGTTTGGTGGTATTGATGATGATGTTGATTGGAAGAGTGCCCATGCGACAAATCGGAAAGTTAGTCGGTGTGGTCGTCTTAAGCATGTTATTGGTGTTTGCAGGTGTCATGTTGGTGGGCAAAGACACCCAGAATGAAGACACCGACAAGGTGTTAACGGAGCAAGTCCAGCCCGATTCGCGCGAAGAAGGCCTTTTTGGAAAGGTCTTTCACCGTGCAGATACGTGGAAATCGCGCATCGATAAGTTTGCCCAACACAAAGAGATTGCACCGCAAGATGTCGACTTAGATAAAGACGCTCAAGTAGCACATGCCAACATAGCCATTGCCTCTTCTAACATTATCGGCAAGGGACCGGGCAACAGTGTGGAGCGCGATTTCCTCTCACAAGCCTTCTCCGACTTCATTTATGCTATCATTATCGAGGAGTTGGGCATCGAAGGAGCCGTGATTGTCGCAGGACTATACATCATGCTGCTCTTTAGAACGGGACGCATAGCCAGTCGCTGTGAGAACTATTTCCCTGCCCTTTTGGCCATGGGATTGGCCATGTTGTTGGTGACGCAAGCCCTGTTTAACATGTGTGTGGCCGTGGGAATTGTGCCCGTTACGGGACAACCGCTCCCCCTTATCAGCAAAGGCGGAACCTCTTCGGTCATTAATTGCATTTATGTGGGTGTAATTTTAAGTGTGAGTCGCTCTGCTAAAAGGCGGGGAGAAAGCGAACCTACGAAGGCGAAGGCTGCCCAACTTTCAACCACAGTGTAAGCAAAGGTGCGGGCATTCAGGGAAGGCTTTGGCAATCAATGCTTTAGAAAGGCAACCAAAGTGGGCTGTTTTACCGTGTAATTCAATAGAGATTGTGATATAATTGCAATGAGATTACACCCCAATATGGCACACTTTTCTTTGCTTTCTTCCATCAACTGTCAGCTATGGGCTTAGGCTATGGCCGAAAATGAAGATGCACCCGCAACTTCTTTAAGAGGACCCCAATCAGCACAACGGTGGTATGCGCCAGCTAACCCGCATGAACAGTGCGCACACTTGCTATGCCCTATTTAACAATTAATAGACGGCAAAATAAGTAAGAACTAAAAAAAATGATTACTTTTGCAATAATATAAAAAACAAAGCGTAATGGAGCAAGAATTAAGAGTTATCATTAGCGGTGGCGGTACGGGCGGACATATCTTCCCGGCCATATCGATTGCTAACGCCATCAAAGCCAAACGTCCCGATGCAAAGTTGTTGTTTGTGGGTGCGTTGGGCAGAATGGAGATGCAAAGAGTGCCCGCTGCCGGCTATGAAATAAAAGGACTTCCCATTGCAGGTTTCGACAGAAAGCACCTGCTCAAGAATGTCATTGTGCTCTACAAGATATGGAAAAGCCAACGCATGGCTCGCAAAATCATCCGTGATTTCAAGCCCATGGTGGCCGTAGGTGTCGGCGGATTTGCCAGCGGTCCCACCCTGAATGTGTGTGCATCGAAAGGCATTCCCTGCTTGATTCAGGAGCAAAACTCATACGCAGGCGTAACGAATAAGCTGCTATCAAAGAAAGCTTCGAAGATATGTGTAGCCTATGAAGGCATGGAACGCTTCTTCCCTGCCGAGAAAATCATACTGACAGGCAACCCCGTAAGGCAGAATGTGCTCAACGTTTCGCTCACAAAAGCTGAAGCAAGAGCGAAATTTGGCTTGGACGAACAGAAGAAAACCATTTTGTTAGTGGGTGGAAGTTTGGGGGCACGCACACTCAACGATAGCATGTTGAATCATCTTGACGTGATTAAAAACAGCGATGTTCAATTCATTTGGCAGACGGGAAAGTTTTATTACCAACACATTTTGCAGCAGCTCGAAGGTCACAATCTGCCCAACTTAAAGGTGATGGACTTCATTGCTGATATGGGTGATGCCTACAAAGCCGCCGACCTTGTCATCAGCAGAGCAGGTGCCAGCAGCATCAGCGAGTTCTGTTTGATAGGGAAAGCCGTTATTTTGGTGCCGTCACCCAATGTGGCTGAAGACCATCAAACGAAGAATGCGATGGCCTTAGTGAACCGAAGTGCTGCTATTTATGTGAAAGACAGCGAGGCACCCGATGTGCTTTTGTCAACAGCTATTGGGGCAGTTCACGATGACGAACAACTGAAACATTTAGAAGAAAACATATTAAAACTCGGATTAAACAACGCTGCAGACGTCATTGCAGATGAGGTAATTCGATTAGCTTTGCAATAGATGGAATTAAAAGACATTAAAGCCGTTTACTTTATTGGTGCCGGAGGCATCGGCATGAGTGCAATAGCACGCTACTTTATGAAGCGTGGTTTAGTGGTTGCTGGCTATGACAAAACGCCATCAAACCTCACCCATCAACTTGAAAAAGAGGGCATGGTGATACACTATGAAGAAGATGTGGCCGAGATTCCTCACGCTTGTAAGAACCCCAAAACCACATTGGTTGTCTACACCCCAGCCGTGCCTTCGCAGCATCAGGAGTTGGTGTTTTTCCGAGAAAATGGCTTCGAAGTGGAGAAACGTGCACAGGTGCTGGGACGCCTAACGCAAGCACATCGTGGGCTATGTTTTGCCGGAACGCATGGCAAAACCACCACCTCTACGATGTGTGCCCACATCATGCACCAGAGCCATTTGGACTGTAATGCGTTCTTAGGAGGCATCTCTAAAAACTATGGTACAAACTATATTCTTTCTGACACCAGCGACTTTGTGGTGATTGAAGCCGACGAATTTGACCGTAGTTTCCATTGGCTTCGCCCGTGGATGAGCGTCATCACCTCGACAGATGCCGACCATTTGGATATCTATGGCACAGAGAAAGCCTACTTGGAGAGCTTCCGTCATTACACCGAGCTCATTCAACCCGGTGGCGCTTTGGTGCTGCACACCGACTTAGCCATGCACGAACATGTGCAGGAAGGTGTGAAAGTGTATAGCTATAGCCGCGATAAAGGCGATTTTCACGCCGAGAATATCGTGATTGAGAATGGCGAGATTACATTCGATTTCGTGTCGCCTGTAGAAACGGTTCGCGGCATCAGTTTAGGCCAACCCATCCCCATCAATATTGAAAACAGCGTGGCTGCCATGGCGATTGCACAGCTCAATGGCTGCACGGCCGAAGAGTTGCGGTATGGCATGCGCACCTATAGCGGTGTAGACCGGCGCTTTGACTTCAAGATTAAGAACGACAAGCATGTGTTGTTATCCGATTATGGGCACCATCCGAAAGAGGTGTTGCAAAGCGCAAAGAGCTTGAAAGAACTCTTTCCCAACCGAAAAATTACGGCTATCTTTCAGCCTCATCTCTACACACGCACACGCGATTTCTACCAAGACTTTGCACATGCGTTAAGCAACTTCGACGAAGTGGTGCTCACTGAGATTTATCCTGCGCGCGAAGCCCCCATCGAAGGTGTGACGAGTAAGCTCATCTACGACAACTTAGCTGCAGGTGTAGAGAAGCATCTCATTGAAAAGAAAGATGTGTTGGCGTTTGTGAAACAACACGATACCGATGTGTTGGTGATTTTAGGTGCAGGCAATTTAGACAACGACGTGCCGCAAATTGCACAGATTATCAATCAAAAACCATAGTACAAACAGCTTAACATGCGCATTCATTGGAAAAAAGCACTCGTCATCACAACCGATATCCTGTTAGCAGGATATTTGGTTTTGGCGTTTACGGCTTTCAACAAGCCCGATGAATCGCAACGGTTGTGCACACGGGTGAATATCGACATTCAAGACAAGGCTACCAATGGGTTTATCAATGCGCAGGAGATTAAGAACCGATTAGAGAAAGAACACCTCTATCCTCTATCGCAACCCATGCGCAACGTGAGCCTCCGCGAGATGGAAGAGCTGCTGAAAGCCAGCCCTTTTGTGAAGACCGCAGAATGTTATAAGACGGAAGGTGGGACGGTGAATATCACATTAACACAGCGAATGCCCGTCGTAAGGGTGAAAGCCAGCAATGGAGATGATTATTATTTGGATGATAAAGATTGCATTATGCCCAACTCCCACTACACCAGCGACCTCATCATTGCTACGGGAGACATCTCGAAACCGTTTGCCACCCAGTATCTCTCGCCCATGAGTAAAGCCATTATGGCCAATCCGCTGTGGAGCAATCAGATTGAGCAAATCAATGTGTTGCCCGACAAGACCATAGAGTTGGTGCCCCGAGTGGGTCATCACATCGTGGGCTTAGGTGCGATTCCTTATAACAAATACAAATCAAAGCGAAACGCAGTCGTGACAGCTTTCATCGAAAAGAAACTCAATCGGTTGGAGAAGTTCTACCGCTATGGGCTTTCACAAGCTGGCTGGAACCGTTATAGTTACATCAACTTGGCATTTGACAATCAGATTATTTGCAAACGGAGAGATGGCAAGCCCGCGCGCGAAGAGGACGACTTGCACACGCTCTCGGAAAGTGATGTGATTGGCGATGTGCCCGAAACGCACGAAGAAGCACGCCCCACGGAGGAGCAAGCATCGAAAGAAAAGGCCAAAACCACTGCGGCAGAGAAAGAAAAGAAAGACGAGGCTACGCCGAAAAAGGCTGAGAAAAAGGAGGAGAAGAAAACGGAGAAGCCACAGCATGCGGAGAAGACAACGAAAGAGAAACCTTCTACACACACAGCCGACAAGGCTAAAGTGCGCGTGAAAGATAAGGCCAAAGAAACGACTTCACGCACGAAAGGTGAGCCAAAGAAAGAGAAAACGAAGAAACATTGATGTTGAATTGATAAAAAAATAGAGCATGGCAGAATTTATTGTTGCGATAGAATTAGGGTCAACGAAGATTACAGGCATTGCCGGAAGGAAAAACCTCGACGGCAGTATCAGCGTGTTATCTGTGGTGAAAGAAGATGCTTCACAATGTATTCGCAAAGGCGTTGTGTATAATATTGATAAGACGGTGCAGAGCCTTACCAACATTATCAGTAAATTAAAAGCCAACTTAAAAGCCGAGATCGCCCACGTCTATGTGGGTGTGGGTGGGCAATCCATTCGCAGTGTGCGCAATGTGATTGTGGAAGAGCTGCCCGCCGACACCATCGTTTCGCAAGAAATGGTGAACCAACTCATGGACAAGAACCGCACAATGAGCTATCCCGACCAGGAGATTTTGGAAGCAGCCACACAAGAATATAAGGTGGATCAGCAATACCAATTAGACCCTATCGGCATACAGTGCAGCCGCTTAGAGGGCAATTTCCTCAACATCTTGTGGCACAAAACGTTTTATCGCAACCTCAATAAATGTTTCGATTTGGCAGGAATAGCCATTGCCGAGATGTATTTAGCCCCGATGGTGCTGGCCGATAGCGTGCTCACCGAAGCCGAGAAACGCTCGGGATGTGTATTGGTTGACCTCGGAGCCGAGACGACAACCGTTGCCGTTTACTTTAAGAACATCCTGCGCCACTTGGCTGTTATTCCGTTGGGCGGCGCCAATATCACCAAAGATATTGCATCGTTGCAGATGGAAGAGGCCGACGCTGAACGCATGAAGCTCAAATATGCGAGCGCATACACCGAGAATAACGACATCGACAACACACTGATGTTGCCCATTGATGCCGAACGACAGGTTGAAAGCCGCAAATTTATTGAAGTGGTTGAGGCGCGTGTAGAGGAGATTATCGAGAATGTTTGGTTTCAAGTGCCCGCCGAATATGTCAACAACCTCTTGGGCGGTATCATCCTAACGGGCGGCGGAAGCAACCTCAGAAACATTGAAACCGCATTCAGAAACCACACGCATGTCGACAAAATCCGCACGGCGAAATTCATCACTTTCAACATCAATTCAAACAATGAGGAGCTGAAAGTGCACGATGGTACGATGAATACCATCTTGGCCCTCTTAGCCAAAGGCGATATGAACTGCGCCGGTCCCGAACTCACCAGCGACCTTTTCAACACCAACCAAGAGGGGATGACCACCACAACTACCACCGACCTGCATCAGAAAGCACGTACGCTCAACGAGACAACGGGCAGCGGAGTGGTGCGCACAGAAATCGAAAAGCAAAAGGCCGAGGAAGAAGAGCGCCGCAGAAAAGAAAGTGAGATGCAAGCGGCTTTAGAGCAACAACGTCGGGAAGAAGAGCGATTGGCACGCGAACGACGCGAAAACAGCACCTTGCATAAGGCTATGAAGGGGTTGAAGGGATTCTTCCAAAAAATGATTTCAGAAGACGAATAAAACTTTTACCTGCGTAAAAGATTGCTTACAGTATAAAAGAAAAAAGATATGGCAGAACAAAATAAACAAATGACGGTGGTAGATTTTGGTGACACGCCAGAGAAATATAGTATCATTAAAGTGATTGGTGTCGGCGGAGGTGGCGGAAATGCCGTCAACCACATGTATAAAAAAGGCATACACGACGTGTCGTTTGTGCTCTGCAACACCGACAACCAAGCCCTCAACAATTCGCCTGTCCCCGTGCGTTTGCAGTTGGGAAAGGAAGGATTGGGAGCCGGAAACCGACCCGAAAAGGCACGTGAGGCTGCCGAAGAGACCTTGGACGACATTAAAAACATACTCAGCGACGGCACAAGAATGGCATTCATCACTGCCGGAATGGGCGGCGGAACCGGCACAGGTGCAGCGCCTGTCATCGCGCGCATCTCAAAAGAGTTAGACATTCTCACCGTCGGCATCGTCACCATTCCCTTCCGCTTCGAAGGCGCTCGAAAAATTGATCAAGCCTTAGACGGCGTCGAAGAAATGGCCAAACACGTCGATGCACTATTGGTTGTCAACAACGAACGCCTCAGAGAGATCTACCCCGACCTCACACTTTTAGACGCGTTCGGCAAAGCTGACGACACTTTGAGCGTCGCTGCCAAGAGCATTGCCGAAATCATCACCTACGAAGGCTACATGAATCTTGATTTCAACGATGTGAAAACCATCCTGCAAAATGGCGGGGTGGCCATCATGAGCACCGGATATGGCGAAGGTGAAGGGCGCGTAAAGAAGGCCATTGACGACGCTCTCAACTCGCCACTACTCAACGACAACGACATCTTCAACGCAAAAAAAATACTGCTGAGCTTGGGTTTCAGCAATGAAAAAGACCAGAACTCGGCGCTGATGATGGAGGAGATGAATGAGGTGAACGATTTCATGGCACGCTTCGATAGTGACTATGAAACGAAATGGGGTGTAGTCATCGACCCCGACTTGGGGCAAAAAGTAAAAATAACTATCCTCGCTACGGGCTTCGGCATCGAAGATGTTGACGGCATGAACAACCATTTAAAGAAGCACACCCAAGAAGAAGCCGACAGAATGGCGCAAGAAGAGGAGCGGCGCGCTGAACGGGAAGAACGACGAAGCCATTACTATGGCAACATCGGGAAAAACAGTCAGTATAAGCGTCGCCCACACATTTTCCTCTTCCGCCCTGAGGATTTGGCCAACGAGGACGTGATTTTGGCCGTTGAAAACACACCCACTTACAAGCGCACACGGCAAATGTTAGAAGAAATCCGCCATCAAACGCCGAGTGATCCTCCTGCAAAAAATGAGGAGAAACCAATAGGTGAGCCCACACAGAGCATCATCAGTTTCACTTAACAACGGCTCTGTTTCAACCTAAACGGGTGCAATGCGCGGCCTTTTGCTATCGCATTGCACCCGCTTCTTTTCCCCTTTCCCACTCATTACCTTCCCACCCACCATCGCCTTTTCATTCTCTTGCCCAATCCTCGCAAACGAAATGCGTTGCAGCAGTGCTTACATACCTTTCGATAGGGCGCATCCATTCTGTATTATCGATGAGTTTGACAAGAATTTGGATGGTGAGCTGAAGAGAAACCTGCATTTACCTAACCAGGATGGTAATGGAAAACGTTACAGAAATCGTAAAGGAAAGCTTTCCGAAAGTGAGGTGATGACGATTCTCATATGCTATCATTTCGGTACCTATCGCAATTTTAAGGAGTATTATCAGAATTGTATCCGCGGCTGTTTCCACAAAGAGTTCCCCCATGCGGTATCCTATAATCGCTTTGTAGAGCTCATGCCTCGTGTATTCTGCAAAATGATGCTCTTTATGAAGCTCTATGCTTTCGGCAAGTGTACGGGGATAACGTTCGTTGATAGCACAATGATCCCCGTATGCCACAACGTAAGAAGGTATTTCAACAAGGTCTTTTCGGGGCTCGCCAAGAACGGAAAAGGGACGATGGGCTGGTGTCATGGCTTCAAACTTCATCTGCTTTGCAATGATTCGGGCGAAGTAATTACATTCTGTCTTACCGGAGCCAACGTGGATGACAGGGATAGCAGGGTGTGGAATGTATTTACAAAGGTGCTCTATGGAAAGGTCTTTGCTGACAGAGGATATATTAAGCAAGAACTCTTCGAAAGTCTATTCAGTCAAGGTATTCTGGGCTCGTTCATGGCCTAAAGGCTAAAATGAAGAACAAGCTGATGCCCATGTGGGATAAGATAATGTTAAGAAAACGCTATATCATCGAGTGCATCAATGAACTCTTGAAGAATAAAGCTAACCTCGTACACTCGCGACATCGCTCGATACACAACTTCATCATGAACCTATGTTCTGCCCTAACAGCCTATTGCTTTTTTGACAATAAACCTGAGGCACTACCTGTTTATGTCGAAAAATCAAAGCAGTTAGAACTATTTGCATACTGACCTTATCCCGAACTCAAGTATAGATACATACAAATTCTAATAAAGAATGTCATTTCGAGCCTTTTTGCCACAATGTTACGTTTATAAGTTCTTAATATTCAACGTTCATTATCGCTGAATAGTTACTTTTATAGTTAAAATATTTAATAAATGTTAACATCAAAAGGTTTGTAATGAAATAAAACCTATCTTTGTTTCGAATTGAACGCGAACTGATTTTGAAATGTAAGTATTAGGTCATGATAACCTGTTTTTGATGGGTTGAATTTAGCTTTCGCTTGAAGCCTTTTACTTTTCACTGCATAATCGCTTCCTATGGTATGTGCAAGGCATGTGTATGGTGCGTGGTTTTAGCGTGATGGCATGATAAGTTGGTTTTCTTTTAACAATCGCATACGAATAAACAATTTATAATATGTGGAGACTTTTGACACCACCAGCCTATAAAACAGAACAGACTGGACCTGAAGCCGACGCGAAATACAAGCGTTTGCGTTGGCAAGTTTTCTTGGGTATCTTTATTGGATATGCAGGATTTTACATCGTTCGTAAGAACTTTTCGATGGCCATTCCGATGTTGGCCGACTTTGGTTTTGAGAAAGGTGAATTGGGCGTAGTGCTCTCTATGAACGCTATTGCCTATGGCTTTTCTAAGTTTATCATGGCCAGCATATCCGATCGGAGCAATGCACGCGCATTCCTTCCGTTGGGATTGACGATGGCTGCCATTTCAATGTTGTTTATGATTGTGCCGATTCAATGGATTGGTGCGGAGCATAAGTCATTGGCTATTGTGCTGATGGCGGCGCTAAACTTCCTTGTAGGATGGTTTAATGGCATGGGATGGCCTCCGTGTGGACGTGTGATGACCCACTGGTTCTCGATTAAAGAGCGTGGCACTTGGATGTCGTTTTGGAACTGTGCGCACAACGTTGGTGGTGCCCTTGTGGGGCCAATGGCCGTATATGGTGCGTTGTGGTTTGGCTCTTGGTTCTATGGAGCCGATGAAAAGCGTTACTTTTTGATTGGTACTTATGCCTTTCCTGCAGCCGTAGCGGTGCTCATTGCCATTGTAGCTTATCTCATGATTCGCGACACACCGCAATCGTGTGGGCTGTCATCTATCGAAAAATGGAGTGGCGTTGCCTCGAAAAATTATAATGAAAAGGCCGAAGAAGTGCTGTCAACCAAAGAAATATTCAAGGTGGTATTGGGCAACAAATTCTTATGGTATATCGCCTTTGCCAACGCCTTTGTCTATATGGTTCGCTATGGATGTTTGGACTGGGCACCCACGATATTAACCGATAAAGGCGTTGACATTAAGAGCGCAGGATGGGCTTATTTTGCCTATGAAATGGCAGCTATTCCCGGCACAATCATTTGCGGTTGGTTGTCAGATCGCTTCTTCCATGGGCGCAGAGCCTTGCCAACGATTATCTTTATGGCCTTAGTGGCTATTGCTATCGTGGTGTATTGGCAGAACCTTGACAACGTAAATGTCGTTGTTGGCTGTTTGATTGCCATTGGTTTCTTTATCTATGGCCCCGTGATGTTGATTGGTGTGCAGGCTTTAGACTTAGCACCTAAGAACGCAGCAGGCACCGCTGCCGGCCTAACGGGCTTCATGGGCTATGTGCTTGGCACCGCTTTGTTGGCGAATATTGTGATTGGTTATGTGGCCGACACTGCCGGATGGGACTGGACTTTCATTCTTTTGATTGTAGCCTGTGGTCTGTCTGTGCTCTTTATGGGGCTCACCTATCGCGAGGAACAATATTTGGTTGAGAAGCAAAACAGCGCAGAAAAGAAATAAAACAACGTATTTAAGAAACAGTCTTCGTGGCTTGTGGGTGAGGAAGGCGGTGTCGTGTTGAGCGACTGCTGCAGCTTTCTCCCACAAGGGATACGCTGATGACGACTCGAATCAATATAATAGTAACTTAAATAGCAAGAAAATGAAGAAACTTTATCGACTGAGTTATGCCGGTATCGCTGCTGCACTGCTTTTGGCATCGTGCGCGGACGAGCAACAATTTACCAGCCCCAACGCAGATGCTAAGCGCATAGACGTTCAGAAAATCTCGGATGAGATGGCAAAGGTGCGCGATTATGTGCCACTTTATGCTTGTGTGGCACACCGTGGTTCTACTTTCTGGGCACCCGAAGAGACCGAGGCTGCCTGGCGATGGGCACGCGAAATGGGAGCCGATTATTTGGAAAGCGATTTGCAAGTGACGAAAGATGGTGTGGTTTTGGCCAACCATGATGAGAATTTGCGCCGTACAACCAACATCGAAGACATCTTCTCGGATGCGGTTCCCACGATTCGTAAAGACTTTTATCGCAGCTTCCGCAACTCTGATGGCACGCAGCATTTCAGCGAAGCTGATATTGAAGCCCAATACAAGCGCGATGCACACGACTTCCGCACCAACTACACCATGTCTTATTACTATGCAGAATTGTTGATGTTGGATGCCGGAAAATGGTTTAATGATGCCAATAAAGAACAGCAACGCAGTGCTTTTGCGGCGCGTAACAATGGCCGAATCGACTATAGTTTGGGTTATCCTAAGATTATATATTCCGATGGTCAGTATGTTTCTGCCTTGCAAGATCAAATCAATTATGCAATGGGTAAGAAGCTCAACCGCGATGCTAACGGGCGCCGTGTGCTCACCTATAAGATTAAAAGTGAGTATGCCAACATGACCTTGCAACAGATTTACAATGCCGCAAAGGCCGCTGTGAAATGCGATGACCCATCGGTTGTGGGCAGCAAGGCAAGCAAATACATGGACTTTGTGGAATATAGTTTCGGCGATAAGAATGGTTCTACGGCCTATGTCAACGACAATATTGACCGTGGAAACCGTCCCGGTATCTATCCCGAGTTCAAAGAATCGTGGCTTAACCCCAAGGATATTGAAATCCGTGTGTACAACATCCTGAATGATTGGGGTTGGA